>Ga0082212_10011659_pt1 | contig 11134 bp, 8 predicted proteins | sample TergutNt197P3_FD_71548 | JGI IMG/M metagenome (GOLD analysis project Ga0082212, IMG submission 71548) | Neocapritermes taracua P3 segment gut microbial communities from Petit-Saut dam, French Guiana - Nt197 P3 | ecosystem: Host-associated > Arthropoda: Insects > Digestive system > Gut ... | reverse complement strand
GATTGCATTCTCAATTCTCAATCCTCAATCCTCAATTGCTTCCGTACCGAACATACCAATTTATTATCTATCAACGAGTCTCTTTCCGAAGGGAAGAAAAGCGACACATTATTTGATTTTTACACTAAGGAACGTTCTTAATCCTCAATCCTCAATTTCACAAACCCCAGAACATAACTTTCTTCATCTATCCGTCGCGTCTTGGGGAAGTTGTATTGTTCGTAGGCGCCATGATTCGGGCGGGAAGCGGCAACGACAACATCCTTGAAATTGCGGAATCCCTCTGTCCAGGCGCCGGTAATGAACCGCCAGCCCGAAGCGTGGCCGATACGCAACACGCAGGATTTTCCGGCTTCACACTGGTTGATCTCCGTCAGAATCTTTCTCATTTCTTCCAAATAATCGTCTCCGTCGTACTTATCTACTTCGTTCCAGAAGCCAGCTTCTTCTTCCACCAGCTTTCGCGTATGTTCGTTGATCACGCTGAACAGTTCGTTCATGGAAGTTACGGGCAACTTGCCCGCTTGCGGAAAATTTCTTTTCACGAACCCGTAATAGTCTTTTGATATTTTCAATTGAAATTCGCTTGTCGACTTCATTCCTATGGCTTCAACGATCTGCGATTTCGATTCGTCCCACAGGCTGTCTTCGCGCTGCCTGATATTCAGGTTGACCAAGCGTTGGGCAATCTCGGTTTCCTTCTCAAAATAGGCATCGCCGACCTGGATGAAACGGAAGACGTCGCTATTGGGGTCGTCGCCGAAGAGTTCTTTTTCGATTTGCGATGCCTCGACGACCGTCCTGCCTCGATTATCGATTAGAATTTTATTTTCCTTATTCGACACATGGCTCGCCAACGATGCCAAAAGGGCAGTCCGTATGGCACCTTTGATGGAACTCCCTGGTATATAGGGCAATCCCATACCGTTGTGAAGACATTCTTTCAGCGTTTCGTCTGGATGTAGGTTGCAAAAAAGCGGCATCCGTCGTTTGGCGTAGTCTTTCGACTTGGCTTCGGGTGCAAAGCGTTTGAGGAAGTCTTTCAAATTTTCTCGCTTGGCGATGGCTTGAAGCCAGTTGTCCAAATGCTGCTCGCCGAGCAGTTTCCACACTTTCTCTTCCGAGATAACGACCAAGTACGGCTTGGAAATATCGCCTTTCTTAATGGTCACACTCACAAAATCCGTGTTGTGGTACAATATGTTCCCCGAGCCGACATGCACGGGCGTAAGCGTTTCGATCTTTATCTTACTCATGGCTCATTGATTTTTATAGGGATATAAAAAGGTCGTCCGCTGCGGAAAACGGGGTGCATCCGCCCGTCGTGCCACGCAGGCGCCAAATCGACGATTCGTCCGGTCAGCGGCTCTTTCACCGGGAACAGCGAACCGACGCCAAACATGTAAACCGACCGTTTGCGCAGATGTCGGAGGCTCTCCTCTTCGCTTCCGGCCATAAATCCGCCGCGCAGCAAGAGTTCGTAACGTGCCTTTCTTAATTGTAATTTGGCTATTTCATCTTTTGCGGGAATATAGAGCGACAGCAGCATGGCATGGTTGGCATCGGGTATCGCCGGCAAATCCAGCATGCCGGCTTCTGTTTCAAATTTGCCTCCGCCGATGTTGCGGTCGGTGCCGAGACCCGCCTCGCCCAGCAGTTGGAAGAGATTCAACAGTTCGTCGAAACGTTCGCCCTGCGCGTCGGTCAGACAATACAGTCCGGCCTTTTCGTGAAAATATTTCCAGTTGAAAAAGAATGGCGACGCATCCTCATGGTCGGCGCGCGACACGCTGACGCGCTGATTAACCTGCGACCGGTATGGCTTTTCAAAACCGTCGGATGTGTTGAGCAAAAAATCGTCATTCAACTGCGATTCCTCAACCAGCACTTCATGCCCCAGCGCGAGGTCGTTCCATAGCGAGGCTTCAATATATTTCAGTTTTTTCAACTTTTTGCGATACGTTTTCTCTTCTTTACCGGCCACTCTCACATCAATTTTTCCCCGAAACTTAGGCAAAAAATAGGTGTTTCCCCAAAAGGGGAACGACGAACTGACGGTAAACGATTGAAGAAACGCTTCGACGTCGTCCGCTTTCCCCAGTTGGACGCGGATGGCAGCCAAAGCGGCTGAAAGCGTATCGCTGTGCAAGTCGGAAGCCGAAAAATCATACTGATTCTCCTTTCCCGTCCCGATGTGCAACGGCGAGAGGTTCTTCAACTTGATGATACGGTAGGCTGGCATGGCTTAAAATGATTTTACGATACCGCCGTCTACATCCACGTCAATTTCCACCTGACCGTAACCGCGCGACCCATGACCGCCGAGATAATCGTCATGAAGCAACTGTATGGCTTGTTTCAGCGTTTGTTTCAATTGTATTTCATTGTCGCTTTCAAAAACATTCAACACCATGTTCAACTTGAACTTTGCCCCTGCGGGCACACGCTCAAACGTGCGTGGATTGGCTTTTGCCGTTACCCGGTCGATGGCCACCTCCGTTTTGCTTTCCGTATAGGGCAAATCGGTATTGCTGAAAAAGTTTTCGCCAATGCCGAGCGCGTCGTCGCGGACGATCAGTTCGGCATCGCGGACGATCAGGCGTGATGGCCGGCTACTGTCGGTATCGCCGGAGATGCCGAAGAGCTTCCCCGCTTTCGACTGGGGGTCGTTGGTCGGCTTGCCATTGTTGGTTTCGCCATTCGCAATTTCGACGAGGGCGCGCATCTTGCCTTTCAGCGAACTGCCCGGTATGTAGGGGATGTTGTTGACAGGGTTACGCACTACAAACTTGTCGGGGCCGCCGATGTTCAGCGCGGCATTGGTGCCGCCGATATGCAAACCGGTCTTCAAGGTGATGGTACCGGCATAAACTATTTTTTTTGCTAATTTAATTTGTGACATAATTTATTATTTTAGATATTTTCCGGTTGATGTTAGTCTTTCCCTCCGTTTGCCTTGTGATAAGCCAGGATGGCCTCCATGAAATTGCAGAAGTTCAGAAAGCTTTTCTGGTCGCTGACGTCTTGCGAGCTGCGGTCGAAAATCAGTTTGAACAAATGCAATCCGTCGTTCCTGTTTCTGTCCTCGCGTCCAAAAGCATACGCCACCTTCGGTTTCAACAAGATGAAAGCCGATTTCTCCTTCTCAAAGGTACTCATCTGAATACGTTTGATCTCTCCATAGATACTGCGAATTTTTGAATTGGTCAACCCTTTTCGCACCATAAATTCACCTGCCTTTTCGGCGTACACGATTAACGCTTCGTCGGCTTCCTTGCTGATCCATTCGGGGTTGTAAGTCAATTCTTTAAACTTCCGCTCGGCTTGCGATTCGCGCGGTTGCCCGGCATCGGCAAAGTAGCCTTTCTCCTTCTGCTGATTCTTACCGAATCCGCCACTTTGATTTCTTTTGTTTTGGAACTCCATAACTGTTTTCTTTTTATGTTTACTATTTATCTTTTCTTGTTTCTAACTCTGCCCACCGTGCTGCAAAAGCCCACAGTTCCAGTGCATGATAGTCAGTTTCCACGAACTTGCCGTTCAGGTATGGCCTGTTTCCGCATACTTCGGCTATGCAGTTGTCGATCAGCATTGATTTCGACTGGGCATGACGTGAACGTTCCTTCATCCGGCATAAATCATACGCAATCATCCAGTAGGTTTTGATATTGGTGATTTTATGCGCCTTAATTCCGGCATTTGCCGCATGCGCCATTATCTTCGACAGTAACGCTTTGTTGCCAACCCTTACAAGGTCGTTCTTCAAACTCTCGACGACCGGAAATTCCGTTTCCCAGTTCATCGGGAAGTCCATCCACGAAATACTGTTCTTGGATACGCCCAGACTTCTGACTGTGTGATTCTTAGCCGCCTTTTCCCCGTCGGCGCTTTCGTCGGCGCCTTTCATGATCGGATACTTGGCGGGGATGATGGCGATGCCTCCCGATATGCCGAAATTCGGGTTGTAGCATGTAAATTCCCTGAAGTCGCGGTAGATTTTTTTTGATATTTCGATGACCGTATCCCAGCTGCCGACGACAAACAGATCATCGCCACCGCTGTAGATGATAAACGAACGGTCGGGGTCGGTTTCTTTCCAGATCGTGTTCAGATAGCCCGAAAAGAAATAATCGAAAGAACGGCTTAACGCCGCAAAGCGCGACAGGGTGGCTTTCTTAGGCAGGATGCCCGTTTGAAAGATGCCCCCCAGATTATCCACATCCATCCGCAGGACGCCCAGACGCGAAAAGTTCGGATTCACGGTCATGTCTTCAAAAGTCTGACCGTTATATTCATTGCCGCCATACAGTTGAAATTCGTACGTATTGTCATTACCGCCAACGGGAATGTTGAAGTTCAGATTGTTGAATCGGATGATCGTGGCATTGTCGACCGATGGCGTCAACTCGCCTTCCTTGGCAAAGTAATAGTAGAATCCCAATTCTGCAGGATTGACGTGAAACCTGTCATCCCAGCAGGTCATTGGATTTTCGGAAACGATCATCATGTCGGTATCGCGAAGGCGTCTTCCCAATTCGATCTGTTTGGCCGTACTTTGTTTGATAAACTGCTCATCTTCAAATATCACCATTTTTTCGCCCGGCACGAACTCTTCGCCGGTAATGCAGTCGCGCATAGCATCGCCGCCCTGCAGCTGCGGTTCGAAAAACGCGTCGTAGCCGGATTCAATCAAACGGGCATGCTTGCACGACTTCTGCTTGTCGCGTTTCTCGAATAGCCTGTGCCATGCCTTACCCAGATTCTGCATGTCGTCCTTGTGCATCAAATCGTCTTTCGACAAAGAAATGGCGTCGATCGCCATGAACAGCGACGTGCCAAAAGCGGCAAAGAACTTTTCTTCGATCGTCGCCCTGGCCTCTTGCAGTTTTTCGTTGACGAATGGGGTGTTGGGCGCAATCAAATAAAAGCTTCCCCCGGAATTATAGATGATGTTCGCCTGGTACAGGTTAAGCGCCTTTACCAAATAACGAACGGCTGCATCGGAAAGAATACGTAAGAAGAACGAGCGTCCTTTCAGGTTTTTCCCGGCGTGTTTTGATACGATCTGATACAAATACGACTGGATACCGCTAAGGTCGGCACCAATCAACAAAAACGGCTTGTCGTTTTCGGGCGAGGTGTCGAGCTTGTTTTGCCCGTAGTCATACAGGCAAACGGCCAGTGCCGCCGTCGTCCGCAAATGGTCGTAGAGCGACACGTCCGGGAAATTGACGGCGCTGGCCGGGATACATGCCGTATATTTGTGGAGTAAGTTCAACAGGGTCTCGCTGAACGCACGGAAATCGCTTGTCTGGATATATTTGAACTCGCCGACAAAGTCATTCCATAACTGCCCGTAATCCGGCGAATCTTCCATTTTTTCCTTCGGGAAAAAGTCCTTCGACAGCGAGATGCTTGATACCGGCAAGCTGTGTTTGATGCCGGCCAACCCGGGCGGATGAACCGTTTCCAAGATTGAAATCAGCTGTCTCGACTTGTAAGAATCCCAGTTCTGTTCTAATTGATCGTCTTTTTGCGCCTCTTCGAGCTCCCTGTCCATCCCTGATGACAGACAGTTTGCTTCTTTGACGATTTCTCCAAATTTGGATAACTGCTTGTTTTTCAGGTGATGGCAGGCTGCTAAGCTATACAGGTTATTCTCGTTCGACAAGTCCGAAAAATTGGCTCCAATCAATTGAGTGAAAACCGACTTATGGTCTTCAATAAACTGGGCCGTCCAAAGACAGTGTTTATGCGAATAAGTACCATTGCGAAGCGGCAGGAAAAGATTTTCCATTTTATTGATCTCCGAAAGAAATTGGCTGGTGTCGACGCTCCCGGTATCTGCCCGCTGATAGAATTTCCCGATGTCGTGCAGCAACGCTGCTACATAAAGATGTTCTCTGATATTTTCCATATTTTTTTATTGATTTTTCTGACTTGTCATTCTTTTTATCGTCCCAAACCCATGACTTACGCCAAGCCCTAATCCGATATAATCGGGTAGGGTGATGTTGGTCCTGAATATCAGGTCGAAAGATACGAAGGGCTGGCTTTTATATTTTAACGTTGCTCTTTCTTCCAGTTCCATCAACGCACAAACAATTTCTCTGTCGAACTGAACGCCCATGCTGTTTGCAAAAAACAACAGGTTGGCCCCGAGTATTTCTTCCATGAACGCGATGCACTCGCTTTGGTCGTTAATACTTTGATATTCAATGTATTTATCGTTACTCATCGGCAGATAATTCTGAATGGAATACATCAAATTAGTATCCCGTGCCTGAATGTGCATGTTTGCCGCCTTTACGTCTTCGACCTCTAAAACAAGCTTTTTCCCATTCACTAGGACCGGTAAGTCGGCGGAAGAAAAAAAGCCGCCAATATGCTCCGTTCCTTCGCCGATACAGATAATGGCGAGTTGGCCGCGTATTCTTTTGATTTGTATGAACGGATAACGATATGGCGTGCCACAAAGCATGTATGGAAGAAACAATTCGTTATCGTTCGTTGCATTTTGCGCAATCGCCTCGATCAAAAGGGGGATGTCGTCCTGTTTGATTCTATTTTTGAAACGTACGGTTAGCGAGCCTTTCCCGTTGTCTCCCGCAGGGGGAAAGGCCGGATGGTCGCTTTCCGCCAGCATCATCACCTCATTTTCTACCTCGATCTTCTGATTTTCCTGGATGCAGTTCGATGAGGGGTGCACGATGACTTCAAACTGTCCCAGCCCATAAACCGTATCGTTGCCGACGCCCAAAGCCGACATGAACTTCAGCAGGGGCAAGTACGGGTCGAAGTAACCCTCGTAGGTCTGCTCGCCGACGTATCCGGCAAGGGGCATCTCGTTTTTCTTTTCTTTCTTCCGGGCGTTGGGAAGGTTTTTGTATTGGATGGCGGCTGCCCTGAGCAGCGGGAGACCGGCTTTTTCGAGATAGGCATCCAATATTTCCTCTTCGTAATGAGAAGCAGAAAGGTTGGCTGGATCAACATACAGCGCATACAGTTTGATCATGCGCGACAGGAGTGAGCGCGTCAACTGATACAAGCTGGGGAAACGGTTTGTCTTGTCCTGATAACTCAATTGGGTGTTCTTCTTCCCCTTCGGGCGAATCAGGATTGTGGGTGTCAGGAAGCGTGCGGTCAACGTTGAAAAACAGTCGACCGTATCCCGTTGCATAAAGTCGTTCAGCGAAACCGGCGATAACCGGTCTTCCGAAATATCGATCAGCTGAAAGGGTGTTATCGGTTTGCCGATGCCCCGTTCGCACATCTCGCGGATGGCTTCAAAGAAGTAGAACCGGTAGTCGTTGAACTGCCCGATTAGCAGCAGGGCAAAGGTGAAATCTTCGCCTTTCAAGATGGTGCCGCAGGGGGTGGATGAATCGAAATGCGAGAAGTCGGTCAGGACGTATCCTTTGGGGAATCCTTCTTTCAGTTCTTTATACAGGGGATGATTTTCGGCCAATGGCAAGTCGTCGATTTGTTCGCGAAGCGTCCGACCGTTTTTTTGAATCTGTACCTGTTCGGCGGCAAACAGCAGGTTGTTGCGGATGATTGCGCCCGGCCAGGCATCGAAAATCATGTCGTCGGTTGCGCGTAGCTTTATTTCAAAACGACGGTAACATAAGGTGCCATAATGATTCAAGTAACTATTCATAGTTGTTAAAAATATTTGCAAAAATAATGATTTTTTATTATATAAACCGAATTTTTTTTGAACAAGTACCCGTCATTGGTAGGAACGAAGCAATCTATTGATATTTTTTTCTGGATTGCTTCGGCGCTACACGCCTCGCAATGACGTACTTGCTGTTTAAAACAACTCAACTCTTTTTAGCTTTTTTTTGTTGTTGCATGAGCGCCCTGTCGGACGCCCTCGCGAACGCCCTGTCGAACGCCGTGTAGTAATGGGTGATAAACTTTTCCCATTCGGCATTTTCGGCCAACAGGAGGCAATTGCGGCGGACCTCGTCTTCATTGGCCTCCATCAGGCTGAGCACTTTTGCGGCGATGCCGTCGACGACGTCGAAGTAATTATCGTCGGTCCGGTTGACGACTGCGACGCCCTCCGCGACGTCATTTCCCGTAACAATCGTCTTCGCCCATAGTCCGAAGCCGGTAAGGTCGGTGGTGATGGTCGGTATTCCAAAAGCGACACTTTCGAGCGGGGTATATCCCCAAGGCTCGTAGTACGATGCAAAAACGGTTGCATCCATGCCGATAAGCAGTTCGTAATACGATTTGTTGAAAATGCCGTCATGCCGATCCAGGTAACAGGGCACAAAAACGATTTGAAGCCTTTCGGACGGTGCATTGGTAAAGCCGGAGGATAAAATGAAGTTCATCACCTTGTCGTCGTCCAGCTGATGAATCCAATGGGATATGAAAGGTGTTTGCAACGGTGTATTTGTCGGGTAATCATTCTCAATGCAGTACTTCAGGTCGGCCCTTGCTGCATGTACGGAAGCAGGAACCAAGATGAAGGCGACGGCGTCGCGCCTCAACCGGTCGGATTGGCGCAACAGGTTCATGGCGTCGATAAAAACATCCAATCCCTTGTTGCGGTATTCGTAGCGACCGCCGGTGGCAATCAGAAAGGTATTGGGATCGAGTGTCCGACCGGTTAATTTTTCTACTACGTTGATGAGCGTTCTTCGCGCTTCGCGACGCTTGGATGCGTATTCAGCGCCATCGGGCACGAACCCTTTATCGAATCCGTTGGGCGTAATGACGTCGGGCGCCTTGTCGAGCAACTGCTTACATTCGGTGGCCGTTATCTCGCTGACGGTCGTGAAGCAATCGGCATGCAAGGCCGTCTGCCGTTCTAATGAATGTTTTGCTTCCACATTCAGTTCCCGCGCCATTTGGAATCCGTTATACGCCTCAAAATGGCTGTACAGGGGTTTGTTGTTGCCCGCAATGGAACGTCCGATGGTGGTGGCATGGGTTGTAAATACAGTAGCGATGGCGGGGACATGCTTTTGCAGGTACAACGCTCCCATGCAAAGCATCCATTCGTTGAAAAGCGCTGCCACTCGCTTGTCTGCAAGTTTGTAGAAGTCATAAAAACGCTCGATGATCAGCCCTGTGGAATAGGCGAAAATACAGGATTCGTCGTAGTCGCCATAAGCATGCGACGAATCGACCTTGAAAGTATCCCACATATCGTAGTAGAGCGAATCCCGTTTGTCGAAAAAAGTCTTGTAGGATATCAAAATGGCGATTGGGTTGCCGTGAACAAGCCACCGACCGGTTCTGACATGATAATTGTCGGGCAATGACTTTTTCCAGTCGTCAAAAAGCGACGGGTCTTCTTGGAAATCTTTCGGACTGTTGCCTGCATCTGGCCCTATAAACAGGTAATTGTCAGCAAATTTGTCTTTCAACGTATACGCTTTGGAGGATAGGACCGTATAGATGCCGCCGACCTTGTTGCAAACCTCCCAGCTGCTCTCAAAAATATAATCAGGTAGTATCACAGTGACTTTTTTTAAAATTTTACGCTGCAAAGGTAGCTATTTTATCCGAGTTCTCGAATAAAATACTTACCTTTGCGCGCTTATTTAATAGATTTTGAAGTTGAAGATAAAACGGTTGTTTTGCAGGTGGATTCTGCAAGTGATGGGATGGAAGCTCCGCATCGGCGGTGATGAGGTGAAAAAATGTGTGATCTGCGTGGCGCCGCACACGAGTAACATTGATTTGACAATGGGGAAACTTTTTTATAATGCTATCGGTAAGAAAGCCAAGTTTCTGATCAAGAAGGAGTGGTTTTTCTTTCCGTTGAGTTTGTTTTTCAGGCATTTGGGCGGCATACCGATAAACCGCGGCAAGAAGGCGTCGACGACCGAGCAGTTGGCCGTCGAGTTTGCCAAACGCGACATTTTTCATTTGGCCATTGCCCCCGAAGGAACGCGCAAGAAAGTCAGGGAATGGAAGAGCGGCTTTTATTACATTGCGTTGAAAGCCTGCGTGCCGATACAAATCGGTTTTATTGACTATGTCAAAAAAGAGATAGGGATCAAATCCACTTTTTATCCCACGGGGAATGCAAATGCGGATATTTCTGCTATTCGCGAGATGTATGCGGGGATGAGAGGATACCACCGGAAAAATTTTTTTTAGCCTGTCGGGACTGTATCATACCGTCATTTTACTGATGTCACAGCGCTAATAGCCGAATGATATTGACGATGGTTTCTTTGCTTTTCTGTAACGACTTTACGGGAAGAAACTCGTAGCGTCCGTGGAAATTGATGCCTCCTGCGAAGATGTTGGGGCAGGGTAGCCCCATGAATGAGAGCCGGGCGCCGTCCGTTCCGCCGCGTATCGGTTTGATAATCGGCTGTACGTCACATTCGACCATTGCCTGACAGGCAAGATCAATGATTTCTTTGTGCGGCGCAACCTTTTCACGCATATTACAGTACTGGTTTTTGATATCAACGGTTATGTCGATGTTCATCGTTTCTCTCATCTGTTGTGCAATTTCGACCATACGTTGTTTTTTTTCTTCAAATAATGTACGGTCGTGGTCGCGAATGATATAGGAAAGGAATGTTTCCTCAACCGTTCCATTGAATGACGTCAAATGGTAAAATCCTTCATATTTTTCGGTTTTTTCGGGTCGTTCGTTTTCCGGTAACCGGTTATGGAAATAGATAGCGAACTGAATGGCATTCTGCATTTTATTCTTAGCATATCCCGGATGAATATTGCGACCCTTGATTGTTATTTTGGCTGCAGCAGCATTGAAATTTTCATATTCGAGTTCACCGATTGTGCCGCCGTCAATGGTATACGCCCATTCACAACCGAACTTTTCTACATCAAACTTGTTTGCTCCACGCCCGATTTCTTCATCAGGCGTGAATGCGATACGGACTTTACCGTGTTTGATTTCATCGTGATCCAACAGGTGTTTCATGGCCGAAATAATGGCTGCAATACCGGCTTTATCGTCAGCGCCGAGTAAGGTTGTTCCGTCTGTTACTATCAGTTTCTGACCGGTATAGTCATTCATTTCGGGAAACATTTTCGGTGACAGGATAATGTTTTTCGCCTCATTCAGGATGATATCGCCACCCTGGTAGCTGACAATACGGGGTTTAACGCCACATCCCGGCATGTC
>Ga0082212_10011658_pt1 | contig 11134 bp, 9 predicted proteins | sample TergutNt197P3_FD_71548 | JGI IMG/M metagenome (GOLD analysis project Ga0082212, IMG submission 71548) | Neocapritermes taracua P3 segment gut microbial communities from Petit-Saut dam, French Guiana - Nt197 P3 | ecosystem: Host-associated > Arthropoda: Insects > Digestive system > Gut ... | reverse complement strand
GGTTGACGTTTTGGGGGAGGGGTATAAAAAAAGTATCTTTTTTTAGATACATAGTTATCATAATTTTAAACTAACAATTGTACAACCGTTATTAAAATAGTCACTTTTATATTCTATAACACCTTTATTGTTTTTCAAGGTATTATGGGTAGTTTCACGTAAAATACCTGCTCCTATTCCATGGACAATAACAATTATTTCATTACCTATTTTAATATTGTCATTAACAAAGTCATTAGTAGCTACCCTAGCCATTTCTCTATCATAACCATGTAAATCTAATTTGGGATAGCTTTGGATAAATATTACATCATTTAACTTGCTCATAAACTTCATTCATTTCTTCTAAAGTAGGAATAGAATAATAACCACCTATTTTAGTAACTGACAAAGCTCCTGCAATATTGGAATATTTTAATATTTTTTCAAAATCCCAATTTTGAGCTAATCCATAAGTAAAAGCTCCATGAAAAATATCCCCTGCCCCTGTTGCATCTATTGTTTTGACTTTAATAGATGGCATTATCCCAATCTTATTATTATGTTTATATAAACATCCCTTAGCTTCTAAAGTAACAATAATATTGTTTTTAAACATCTTTTCCATTTTCTTATAAAGATTTATTATTGTTTTTTTATCGTCATAATCTATTTTAATGCCCGTTACCTTTTCAGCAAACTCTTTTGAGCATACTAAATAATTAACTAACTTAGCTAACTCAACAACACTTTTTCTGTCCCTACCCGCATCAATTATACTAATCGCATCGGGATACATTTCTAAAAGTTTTTTACTAGCTTCTGGTTCTTGGCCATCCATTAGAATAATATCTGGTTTTTCATTAGGAGTAAAAGGTTTCATTGATACACGTTTTGAAACATATTGTAAAATCGTTCTACTACCGATTGATTTATTAGCAATAATTAAAGCATGTGATGTTTCAATATCAGGGTTTAGCTCTAAATAATTGGTATTTATTCGATTTAAAGAAAATAATTTTTTAATTCTTTTCCCATAATCGTCATCACCAATCATTCCAGCGATTTGAACGTTTTCTCCCCACTTACCCAAAAGAAAAGCTGCCGTCCCTGATGGACCTCCGGCACATTCTATTTTTTCAGTATATCTTACTTTTGTGTTTTCTACTGGAAAAGTATCGGCTGGAAGAGTAACATCAAAAGTTATATGTCCAATGCATAAGATACGCATTAATTATTCTCCTTAATAACCGCTTGTGCTGCTGCTAATATGGCAATTGGAACTCTGTATGGAGAGCAAGATACATAGTCTAAACCAATTTTATGACAAAATTCGACACTTTTACCATCCCCACCGTGCTCACCACAAATACCAAGCTGCATAGTTGGACGAGTTTTACGAGCTAATTTTATAGAAACATCTAATAGTTTCCCTACTCCAGATGTATCAATAGTTTTAAATAGATCATGTTTAAAAATACCCTTTTCATAGTAATCATTTAAGAAAGTTCCGGCATCATCTCTTGAAAAACCATAAGTCATTTGAGTTAAATCATTTGTCCCATAACTAAAGAACTCTGCCTCTTTGGCTATTTCGTCAGACATTACCGCACTTCTTGGTATTTCAATCATCGTTCCAATTTCGTAAGGGATATTTACTTTATACTTATCCATGATATCTGTAGCTGTTTCTTTTATAATATCTTTTAAATATTTAAACTCATTAACATCGCTTACTAAAGGAATCATTAGTTCTGGGTAAACTTCACAACCATCCTTAGTTACACGTATAGCTGCTTCGATAATAGCCCTTGTTTGCATAACAGCTATTTCAGGATAAGTAATAGCTAATCTACATCCACGATGGCCCATCATTGGATTAAACTCTTTTAAAGATTCAATCTTTAAAGTTAATTCTTCATCAGTTATTTTTAGGGATTTTGCTAAAACAGTTATTTCTTCTTTTGTTTTTGGTAAAAACTCATGTAATGGTGGGTCTAAAAATCTAATTATTACCTTTTTATGGTTCATAACTCTAAATAAATTTTGAAAATCTAGCATTTGCATTGGTAAGAGTTCTTTTAAAGCCTTTTCACGTTCTTCAGAATTACTAGCGACAATCATTTTACGCATTGCAAAAATCTTATCTTCTTCAAAGAACATGTGCTCCGTCCTACAAAGACCAATACCTTCAGCCCCAAAACTCAAAGCTACTTCAGCATCTTTTTCTGTATCAGCATTTGCCATAACACCTATTTTTTTTGTATTAACTGCCCAACTCATAAATGTTTCAAAAGCTTCATCAATACCAGACTCTGATAAAGCGACTTCACCTTCATATACTCTTCCGGTTGTTCCATTCAAAGAAATAGTCGTTCCTTCTTCAAATGTATTGTCCCCGCAAATCATGGTCTTATGTCTTTCATCAATAAATACTTCATGACAACCACATACACAGCACTTACCCATCGCACGAGCAACAACAGCTGCATGAGATGTCATACCACCACGAACAGTTAAAATTCCAACAGCTGTGCTCATCCCTTCGATATCTTCTGGTGATGTTTCAACTCTGACTAATATTGGATTTTTGCCTTCTTTTTTGGCATTAATAACATCTTCAACAGTAAAATATATTTGCCCAATAGAAGCTCCTGGTGAAGCTGGAAGACCAATCGCAATCATATTAGCTTTTTTTAAAGCTTCTTTGTCAAACGATGGATGTAATACTTCTTCTAACTTATCTGGTTCAATACGCATTAGGGCTTCTTCTTTTTTAATTAGTTTTTCTTCTACCATATTAATAGCTATTTTTAATGCCGCTAAAGTGGTTCTTTTCCCACTTCTTGTTTGAAGCATATATAATTTACCTTTTTCTACCGTAAACTCCATATCCTGCATATCTTTATAGTGTTTTTCTAATAGCTTAGAGATATCTTTTAAATCCTTGTAAATCTTTGGATATTCCTTTTTCAAATCATTAATATCTTTCGGCGTTCTAACTCCTGAGACTATATCTTCTCCCTGAGCTTTTTCTAAGTATTCACCATATAAATCCTTTTCCCCATTTGAGGGATTACGTGAGAAAACCACTCCTGTTAAAGAATCATTTGTTAAGTTCCCATAAACCATTTCCTGAACATTAACTGCTGTTCCTAAAGTTTCACTTATATTGTTCATTTTACGATATACTTTTGCACGCTCAGTATTCCACGAACGAAAAACAGCTTTAACGGCTTCCATTAGCTGAATTTTTGGATTTTGTGGAAATTCTTCCTTAACTAATTTTCGATAAACTTTCTTAGATTCCATTGCTATATCATACATATCTTCAGCAGTTAAATCTAAATCACTAGTATAGTTTTTTTCTTCTTTTATATCAGCAATTATTTTTTCAAATTCGTCTTTACTATAGCCTCTAACCACATCAGCAAACATCATAATTAGTCTTCGATAAGAGTCATAAATAAAACGAATACTATCTTTATCCTTTGCCATCTTTTCAGCAATATCATCATTCAATCCCAAGTTTAAAATAGTGTCCATCATACCTGGCATACTTATTGGTGAACCACTTCTAACCGATAGTAATAAAGGATTAGTCATCCCACCAACTTTTTTACCTGTTACAGCTTCTAATCTTTCAATCGCATCATTTATTTCTTCTTCAATTATTTTATCTAATGTTTGATTATCTTTATAATATTTATTACAAGCTTCAGTAGTAATAGTAAAACCTTTAGGTACTGGCAAACCCATATTAACCATTTCAGCTAAATTAGCCCCTTTACCACCTAAAATGTCTCTCATATCCTTATTACCTTCACTAAATAGATACACATATTTTTCCATTGTCATCCGCTCCTTTTAATCTACATTTATTATACCAAATTATGGTTTTCATAACCATCTATATAACTTTGATTGACATTATTTAACGTTTTTAGCTCGTGGATGACTGTTTAAATAAACGTTTCTTAGTCGTTCATTAGAAACATGGGTATATATTTGAGTAGTTGATAAGTTTTCATGCCCTAATAAATCTCCAACACTTTTTAAATCAGCTCCACCATTTAACATATGGGTCGCATAAGTATGTCTTAAGGTATGTGGCGTAACTTTAACATCAATTTTAGCTTTAAACGCATTATTTTCGGTAATCATTCTAACTACCCTTTGATTTAACATTTTTCCATGTTTATTTAAAAATAAATATTCACTGTTAGGTAATTCCTTTCTGGCTTTATTTATATATAATTCCAAAAGTTCTTTAACTCTTTTTCCATAATAGGTATATCTTTCTTTATTGCCTTTACCTAATATTAATATTTTTTGATCATGAAAATTAATATCTTTTAATTTGATGTTTACCAATTCACTAACTCTAACTCCCGTTGAATAAAGCATTTCTAATATTAGAGCATCTCTCATACCGTCATTGGTTTTTATATCGGGAGTTTCTAATAATTTCTCTAGGTCTTTGTAATTTAAAAAACTCGGTAATTTTTTTTCTTTCTTAGGATTGCTTATTAGAATCATAGGATTATTTTTAATTAGTTTTTCGGCTTCTAGAAATTTAAAATAACTTTTTAAGGAACTTATTTTTCTAGATATTGTCGCATTACTATATTTTTTATCATATAGCTTTTTCAAATAACCTCTCATGATGTTTAAATTACAATCTTTAATATTTTTGTTTCCTAAGTAATCATAAAAATCTTCTAAATCTTTTTTATAATTTAAAACAGTATGGTCAGAAAAATTTCTTTCGTATTTTAAATAATTTAAAAATCTATCCATCATTATTACCACCACATCGTTATATTCTCACCCTTATTATAGCACAAAAAAAGAGCAATCGCTCTAATAATAACTATGTGGGTGCTTAGTCTTTGGTAAAACAGGATCCATTTCAAACAAAGCCATTTGTCCTGACATTGGAGTTAATTTATTTGATGTTTTTTGTTTCTGAATTATTTTAATGCTTTGAGTTAGTGTTTTATGAGCTTTGCTTTCTTCCTGAACTTCTTTTAAAATTTGGTTTCTTTCTTTTAAACTTTTTTCTTCTTTTCTAATCTCTATGTCTTTTTTAATTCCCTCTATTATCTCTCCTTTATTGGCTTCATAATTATTGAAGACAATTTGAACACTTCGAAGGGTCTTGTAATCATTTAAACTGTTTTTTAGTTTTTCAAACCTAAAATTTTGACCTTCATAATCATTCGCATCAAGACTACCATAATAATCAATATCATATATAATTTTAGGATTTGTCGGTCTTATTGTTTCTAAAAAATAATGTTTAAAGTATGGATCTTTTAATATTTGATTTAATAGTCTTGTCGCATAATTATCTAACATTTTATCATCTAAATACTTGTTTTTGATAAAATGAGTTGCTAAAGCTCTAATGTCTTTGTTATGACTATAAGCTACATGTTTAACATACCTTCGGCCTGTATCTTGATTATCGAATTTTTTTGGTGATTTATAAGTTATTTGTACTGTACCCATCGGAATATTTTGGTGATTGTAATAAATATGTTTTAATAATTCCTCTTCATTCGGAAAACTAGTAGTTAGGTAATCAATTAGCTGCAAAGGAACTTTTTCTTTATCGCTAAATTGCTCTAAATAATCATTAAATACCTTATAATCAACACCATCAATAGGCAAATTACCCCATTTAAAAGTTATCGGTGTTGATTTGTGATTAAAATATGATTTTGTTTCTAAAGTATATCTTCCTACTATTTTATTCATGGTTTCACCTCTTTACCTTTATATTATACACTATTTTATTTTTTTCTTAAATAATTTTAAAAAACATAAAAATCATTTAACGACTTTTATGAGTTTTTCTTTTTATTTCTTTAAAACTAAGTTTTTCTGGATACCAAAAATCATTGTCTATTGATTTAGAATAAATTTCTGCCATTTTTTCTTCCTTTTTGTTTTGAATCAAATCAAGTAATGGTTTACCAAAAACACCAACAACAAGACCAGCTGATGCGACTGCGGTTATAGGGGTTATTTCTGGTATAAAAGCACTTATCCCAATATTGGCTAAAACAATTCCACCTGTAAATATCCCACTTTTAACTAATTGAGGTTTGTTTATTTGTTTAAACATTGTTATTCTTTGACGATACGTATTTAATAGTTCTTCTCTAGCCAATTCTGACCCTTCACTATTATTTGGATATAAATATGTCATATCAGTAGTAATACTTATTTTCTTATCATCAACTGACACATTTTTAACAGATATGTATTCATAAGCTTTTTGTAAGTTGTACTTATTGCTTTTTTTATTATTTGGTGTATATCCAATACGTCTTCCCTCATTGATTTTTTCCACTTTCAACATAAAAACAACTCCTTTTTAATAATTAACTATTATACTATGTTTTTTCTATTTGTCAAATACCGCCATGACAATCGCCCTTTCTACTAAAATGATTTGCCAAAAACATAAAAAAAGTATATAATTATATAGGTCAGTTTTTAAAACTTAAAAAAGAAAGGAGTTATAAATGAACTTTTTAAAAAACGATGAAACAGCTGTCTTTGGTTTAGGCGGCATGTGTGAAGTCGGAAAAAATATGTATTGTGTAATGCATAATGACGAAATAATTATTATTGATGCGGGCGTGATATTCCCTGAAAGTGAATTGATGGGGATTGATTATGTTATTCCAGATTATACGTTTTTAAAACAAAACGAAAGTAAAATTAAGGCGCTTTTTATTACGCATGGACATGAAGACCATATTGGTGGTATCGCATACCTCCTTGGAATGGTAAATATTCCTAATATATATGCCCCTAATCAAGCCGTTGGTTTGATACGTGGGAAGCTAGAAGAAAGAGGAATTAAATATAATAATTTACATGTTTATACGGAAAAAGATGTTTATAAATATAAATATTTGTCGGTAGAATTTATTAGAACAACCCACTCTATCCCTGATTCTCATGGTATATGTGTTCATACACCTAATGGAAATATTATTACTACAGGGGACTTCAAATTTGACTTAACCCCTATTGGACCGATTGCCAATATTCACAAACTAGCTAAGCTAGGTGAAGAAGGCGTTACTCTATTAATGAGTGATAGTACAAATGCTTTAAGTCCGGGAATGAGTAAAAGTGAGTCAATGGTTGACGATGCTTTGGACGAATTATTTACAAAACATGACAGTCGTATTATCATTGCGACATTCGCTTCTAATATATACAGGTTAAAACATATTGTTGATACTTGTAAAAGACATGATAGAAAAATTTGTGTCTTTGGTAGAAGTATGCTGAATAATATCGATATTTCAATCGAGGGTGGCTATATCAAACATAGAGATATATTTGTAACCCATGAAGAAGCTAAAAAATTACCCGCTAATAAAATATGCTTACTTTGTACTGGTAGTCAAGGAGAACCACTTGCTGCTTTAAGTAGACTAGCAAATGGAACATTTAAACAATTAAAATTAATTGAAGGCGATACAGTTGTATTTTCTTCTTCTAAAATACCAGGTAATGGACTAGGAATTTCTAAAATAATAAACAAATTATATTTAAAAGGTATAACTGTTTATACTAATAGAGCTTTAAATGATATCCATACTAGTGGACATGGTAACGAAGAAGAGTTAAAATTAATGATTAGATTAGTTAAACCAACCTACTTTATGCCTGTTCACGGAGAATATAGAATGCTGAAAGCCCATGCTGATTTGGCTACTGAATGTGATATACCTAAAGAAAACACTTTTGTTTTAGCTAATGGCGACGTATTAATCATGAAAGATGGCAAAATTAGAAAAGGCGGAACTGTACAAGCTGGTGATGTTTATATCGATGGTAACCGAATTGGTGAAGTTAGTAATGCGGTTATGAAAGATAGAAAAATAATGGCCAATGAAGGTATTGTTGTGGTGATTGCTAATATAGATGTTAAAAATAATAAATTATTAGGCTTACCTAACGTTATTACAAGAGGATTTGTTTTGGTTAATGATAATATTGAATTACTTAAAAAATTAGAAGTCATTAGTAGAGATGCGATAAACGATGTAACAAAAACTGGCATTAATTACTCAGAAGTTAAATCTGAAATTATAAATCGTGTTTCTAAATATATTAATGACGAAATTGGAAGAAATCCAATAATATTACCAGTAATAATGGATATTAAAAAAGATGTTAAAATTTAACATTTTTTTAGTTATGTCCTAGTTTTTTCTTTTGTTTTTCTCTTTGCTGGCACTATGTCTTGACAAAAGTCATAAATTTTCAAAAAAAGGTTGATTTTTTCTGTTTTTTTGCATTATAATACATGTATAGGTTAGTTTTCGTGGCCCTTTGTGGCTGCGAACACTAACTTTTTTTATTCATGATTACAATTTCATTGTTCTTTTAATATTCCGATTTTAATTGAAAAAAGAAAAACTAGTCTAGTTCTTCCTCAATCCTAATCAATCTATTGTACTTACATACCCTATCAGTTCTCGATAATGAGCCAGTTTTTATTTGTCCTAAATTAAGTCCCACCGCTAAATCAGCAATAATTGTTTCCTCAGTTTCCCCACTACGGTGAGAAATAATCGTTTTATAACCATTTTCTTTAGCTAAATTAATAGTTTCTATTGTTTCAGTAATTGTTCCTATTTGATTAATTTTTATTAATATGGCATTCCCTGCCTTTAAATCAATACCTTTTTGTAAATAAATTTTATTAGTAACAAATAAATCGTCGCCAACTATTTGAATTTTACTCCCTAATTTGTTAGTCATATTAGTAAACCCTTCCCAGTCGTTTTCGTCAACCGGATCTTCAATAGAAATAATTGGATATGTATTTACTAACTGTTCATAGTAATTGATTAATTCGTTTGAAGTTATTTCTTTTCCTTCTAATTTATATAAACCATCTTGATAAAAGGAACTTGCAGCTACATCTAAAGCAATAAATACAGTTTCACCAGGAACATAATTAGCTAATGTAATAGCTTCTATAATGGCATCTAAAGCTTCTTTATTTGATTTAAAGTTAGGTGCGAAGCCTCCTTCGTCGCCAACGTTGGTACTGTAACCTTTTTCTTTTAAAACTTTTTTTAAATTATGAAATACTTCACTACCTATACGTACTCTTTCTTTAATCGTATCTGCCTTAGGGACAATCATAAATTCTTGAAAGTCTAAAGCATTATCCGCATGCATTCCACCATTGATAATATTCATCATTGGTGTCGGCAATTCTTTACCATCGCCCGCATAACTATATAGTGGTTTATTAGCATCAATCGCACCGGCCTTAAAAACGGCGCTTGATACCGCTAAAATCGCATTAGCTCCTAAATTACTTTTAGTAGCTGTACCATCTAAATTAATCATGATATTATCTATTTCTTTTTGATTTTGACAGTCTTTACCTATTAAGGCTTCTTTAATAACGGTATTTATATTATTAACGGCCTTTAATACACCTTTACCTAAATACCTGCTGCCACCATCACGAAGTTCTAAAGCTTCTCTTTCTCCTGTTGATGCCCCACTTGGTACAGAAGCGGTTGTTTTTATCCCATTTTCTAATATAACATCAGCTTCTACTGTGGGGTTCCCTCTAGAATCCAATATTTCTCGACCTATTATATCTTTAATTTTTGCCATAACTTATTCTCCTTTATATAGTAATTATAACACTTTTTGTTTAAAATATAAATGGGGTGGGAACTTGTTGACACATCTTTTACTTATCTAAATTTGCCTTAATATCATAAAATATATTATAATTTATTAAACAGAGGTGATTATTTTGTTAGTTAAAGACATTTTAGAAATTAAAAATTCAAAACGATTAAACGGTAATGGGGAGATTGACTATTTTTCAATTAGTACTAATAACATTAAAGGTAAAACTTTATTTATACCTTTAAAAGGAACAACCGATGGACATAATTATATTTTAAACGGTGTTGAAAATGGTATTAGTGGATTTTTTGTAGAAAAAAGTTATGACGATATCGTTAAAAAAGCCATTAGTATTAATAAAGATATTATTGTTATTGAAGTTGAAGACTGTTTAAAGGCTCTGCAAGAACTTGCTTCTTTAGTAAGGGGTAAACTAAAAGTCCCTGTTATTGCTTTAACGGGCAGTTATGGAAAAACTAGTCAAAAGGAAATGCTTTACAGTACCCTTGAAACAGAATTTAATGTTCTAACTAGTGTGGGTAATTTTAATAACCATATTGGTATGCCTTTAACTTTAGTTAATTACCATAACGAAGATGTTGTTTTATTAGAACTTGGTTCTAACCATATGGAGGAAATTGCTTTTTTAAGGGATATATGTAAACCTACCATTACTTTAGTAACTAGTATCGGTACTCCACATATAGGTAATTTTAAAAGTTTAAAAAATACTTTAAAAGAAAAAACAAGTATTGCGCAAGGTAGTGATTATTTTCTTCAAAATATGGACGATAATTTATTAAAAGATAAAACAATTAAAAATATGGCCGTTATAAAATATGGTGTTAATATTGATAATGTTAGAAATATAACTTATGGTGATAAAATAAAATATACAGTTAATGAGGATGGTACTGACTATGAAATTACTATTAATAGTGATTTGAATTATTTAGTTAATTACTCATTATGTGCGATTAAAATAGGATTAATTCTCGGTATGGATATGGAAAATATTGTTAAGGGGATTGATAGTTTCAGATGTGGGAACAGTAGAATGGAAAAAATAATAATTGGTAATCACATTATTATTAATGACTGCTACAACGCCTCATATGAAACTATTATTAGTGGGTTAGATTATTTTAACAACCTAGAAGCTGAAGATAAAATAGTAGTTATTGGCGACATTTTAGAGCTTGGTAAACTTAGTAAAAAAATCCATAATGATATAGGTGTTTATATTTATAAACAAGATATGGCATTTGAAGAAATTCATTTAGTAGGAGCAGAGATGAAAAAAGTATATCAATATTTAAAAGGTAAAGGTTTTAATGTTTTCCATTACAATAGTGTTGGTGAAGTTAATCCAAATATCACGGAAAATAAATCTGTTTATTTAAAAGCTTCTAATGGTATCGGTCTTAAAAATTTATTACCAAAAAACGAGAACTAATTA
>Ga0082212_10011657_pt1 | contig 11134 bp, 9 predicted proteins | sample TergutNt197P3_FD_71548 | JGI IMG/M metagenome (GOLD analysis project Ga0082212, IMG submission 71548) | Neocapritermes taracua P3 segment gut microbial communities from Petit-Saut dam, French Guiana - Nt197 P3 | ecosystem: Host-associated > Arthropoda: Insects > Digestive system > Gut ... | reverse complement strand
CCAAAAAACCCAAAACAAATTCCAAAAGACCCCCTTTTTTAAAAAAGCCGTTACGAGCCAATGGCTTTGTTTTTCCGCGAAGCCCACGGTGAAATCGTGTGGGCTAGGGGTTCGCATCAAAGGATAATCGGCGCCTCGACATCCAGCCCAGGCTTGGCGCCATGATGTTCAATGCGGCGTTGGTAGTTGTCGCCAAGAAAGTAAAAACGGAGGCTGTCCGCAACAGCGTCATGGATGTCCAACAAACGGGACTTGAGCAAGGTCCATTGCGCGGGGTCAACGTTGCACTCAAAGACGGAGTTTTGCACGCGCACTCCGAAGTCCTGGCACGCCTTCGCGACACGCCGCAAACGACGTTTGCCGGAAAGGTCAATGGTGCTCACATCGTAACTGACAAGGACAAGCATGGTTTATTTCAACAAAAAAGGTGGATAGGCGTCGAGGTCGCCGCGCAGGTGGCGCGCAAGCAGCATGGCCTGTGCGTGGGGGAGCAGCCCGAGTTCGATTTTTTCGTCCAAAAACGGATGGTGGATCGCATCCTTTTTTTTCTTTTGCCACGCCTCCAGGACGGTCTTGCGTGTGTCCTTGTCCATCATGACGGCGCCGGATTCGCTGGTTTCGAATCCCTTGGCGTTGATTTGGTTCATGTTGATGAGCGAGAGCGCGACGCGGTCGGCGAGGATGGCGCGGAACTCCTCCATGAGGTCGAGCGCGAGGCTTGGACGCCCGGGGCGTAGTGCGTGGAGGAACCCCATTTGCGGGTCGAGCCCGACGCCTTCCAACGCGGCCTCGCAGTCGTGCGCGAGGATGGTGTAGAGGAAGGAGAGCAGCGCGTTGAGCGGGTCGAGCGGCGGGCGGCGGCTACGGGCTTGCATGTTGAACGTGGATTTTTGCGCGACGATCATCATGTCGAAGGCGCCGAAGTAGTGGTTGGCGGCCTCGCCTTCGAGCCCGCGCAACATGTCCATGTTGGCCGCGTTGCGCGCGCGCAATATGACGTTGGCGAGCATGGCGGCGGCGCGTTCGGACGCGGGGTCCACGCCGTGGTCGCGTTGCGCGCGCAGGAGGATGGCGCGGGAGTTGGCGATTTTGCCGAGCACGACGCTTCGCGCGATTTCAAGCGCGGCGGCCGGGTCGTCGGCGCGGCGTGATTGCTCGCGGCGAAGTAGCACGTTTCCGGAGACGGGGCCTGTGACGCGCGCCCAAAATTTTCCGTATTCGGAGAGGAAACTGACGTGCACGCCGCGTTCGCCGCACAAGCCGAGCAAGGGCGGGCTGCACGCGACCTGGCCGAAACAGACAATCCCGGAGAGCGTGTGGATGGGCAGGCGCAGGACGTCCTTTTTATCCACGGAGCCGACGACGGTTTCACCCTCCTGCCGAAGGTAGGCGCCTTGCGTGGTGACGTACAGGGTGTTGAGGAGTTTTTTCATGCGGGACAGATATCGGCGAGTTGGCGGTCTAGCCATTTGCGCGCGGACTTGCCGGTGCCGGCGGATTTTGGAAGGCAGGTTTCGAGTAGCGAGCAGGAGGTGCAACGCTTGTTGTATTCAGCCGGCGGCGTTGTACCTTTGGCGAAAATTTCATGGATGGCGCGGCACGCGGTTTCGGTTTCGGCGCGGAGCGTGTCGTCGAATGTGACGGGTGTGCGGTGTTGTTTTTCGCCGAGGAAGAGCGCGCCTTCAAGGATGTGCGCACCGAGCATTTCTTCGAGGCAAAGCGCCTGGGCGCAGAGTTGTATTTCGTAACAACGGATGTTTTTCGACGCGCCGCGTTTGTATTCGACAGGAAAGGGTCGCCAACCGTCATCGGTGGCGTCATTGGCGCGATGGAATTCGACCACGTCGGCGATGCCCGTGATGCCGAGGCGCAGCGAACGCAGGCGAAGGCTCCGTGTGATTTTAACGTTGCCGCGCGATTCGTTTTTCCCGGTGTCCACGTTTTCGTGAAGCAGTGTGCCTTCGGCGGTGAACACATTGTCATCCCATGCCTGTTCGAGTAATTTCAAGCCAAACCGCCGGGGGCAATGGACATATTCGCTCAGCGATGAAATCGGCAGAAGTTGGTCCTCGGCATACATGGCCGCCGTCCCGTTCGTCATATGATCGCGCCTCCGTCGTTGTCCACTTTTTTCAAAGCCAAAACGCCCTCCATGTACCCGAGGAACGGGGTGTATCCGTATTCCCAGAGATAAAGGCCGGGATAACGACGAGCCTCTTGAAGTTTATGTTTTTCAACGATGCGCCTGCGGATGCGGACGCTTCCGTCTTGTATTTCGCGCCACGAAACATCCCCGCCATCCTGTATGCAGGTCATGAGGGCGCCGTCCACGACGACTGTCAGGGTTTCGTCCTCAATCACGCGGAACTGCTCCTCTATTTTTTTGAAAGAGCAAACGTCTTCCAAGTCGGTGAGTTCCCTTAGTTTGTCCCAGCCGCCGCGTTCGCGGAGTTCCCGTTTGAACGCCTCGGTGCAGAGTTCGGGAGAGGGTTCCAAGCCCGCTTCGAAAAAACGCCGTAAAATGGAGGAGGAAACCGTCCACGCTGGATTTAGCGTGACATGATCGTCGGATGAGAGAAGATGGATTGTCCAAACCTCGGATTGGCCGAACTCGGCGCCGCGGTTGACGCGCCCGGCCAGTTGCAGCAACGAGGCGAGCGAGGCGCACTCGCGTACGCCGGTGCGGAATGAAATGTCCACGCCCGCCTCGACGCAGGCGGTGGCGATCAAGAACCAGTGTTGTTTTGCGGGTTCCTTTTCGTTGAGACGTTGGCGGACGCGATCAAGCGTCTTCGCGCGGTCGGCGGGAGAGAGCGAGGTGGAGAGGTGCTCGACGGCGTTTTCGCCGAATTTTTCAACGGCCAGTTTCGCCGTGGCGGCCGCGGTATGCACGGTGTTAAGCACGACCAAGGCGGGGCCTTCCAATTCATCGAGCCAGTCCACCAGTCCTTGCACGGACATTGCGTCGCGTTTATGCCGGTATTTCACGCGGGATTTTTCCGCCATGCCCATCATGTCCGGCGCGCCACCCGCGAGGATGTCCGCGGGAGGCTGGATGTCGGGCATCACGTGGGCAAATTCCTCGAGTTTCCAAAAGTGTTGGAGCGACCCGGACGCGAGCGTCCAGTGGCACGACCATTTTTGCGCGGTGTGTTTCACCCAGTGCCACGCGAGCGGCAGCAAATTGACCGGGAGGGCGGCGTGCGCCTCGTCCAAAAACACGGCGCAACCGGGGACATTGTGCAGGCGGCGCAGCGCGGCGGGGCGGTTGGAGGCGAACGTCTCGAAAAAGGCGACCGCGGTCGTGACGACGATGGGTACGTTCCATAAAGCGGTCAATTGGCGGCTTTCGCGATCTTCGAAGTCCGCGCGATGATGGATTTCCGCGACGACATTGCCGGGGCTTTCACCGGGCAACACGAGCGCTTTGCGATAGACTTCGGCGGATTGTTGGATGATGTTGGTGAAGGGGAGGACGACGAAGACGCGGCGAAGCCCGCGTTTTTCGGCCACGCGCAGTAAATGCGCCATGACGGAGGTGGTCTTGCCGGTCCCCACGGGCGCGTCGCAGAGCGAGAGCGGGGGCGTGTTTTCGGAAGCGGGGGCAAGGCAGGCGTTGAAAAAGGCGTCGCGGATTTCGTTCCGTTGTTTTTGCGCGGGGATGTCAGATTTGTTTTCCCGCGCTTTTTTTTCGACATACGCCGTCAACGCCTTGAGACGTTCCGTCGGCCGCAGTTCGGAATATGGAATGACCTTGGTTGTTTCACCCGTCGCGGATGCGGCGTCACCGTGGTCCGCGTCGGTGAGGCATGAAAAGAGGATTCGCAGGTCGGCCGCGAGCATCCGGCTTGTGAACGGGGATGGCGCGGGCGCCGGGGCGCGCGCCTCGGTGTGCAACGCCAGCAATGACGGCAGCGATGCGTCCACATGCCCGCGTTCATCGGCGTTGTCCACGCGCATGGGAGGGGTTTGCCGCAGGACGAACTCCATGTCAGGCAGGCCGATGTGGTGCGCGTGCACCAACATCGCCTGGAGGATTTCGCCGCGTCCCATCAAATGCGCGACCCCGGCGTCCTGATGTTTGACAGGAAGCGAAGCGCGCGGATTTTTACCCGACAGAACGCGCTGGTTCGCCTCGTCCAATTTTCCAAGGTCGTGGAAGGCGGCCGCGTTTTCGACGATGGCGGCGAGTTCTTTCGGGGCGGCGCCGCCTTGCCAATAACGCAGCGCATCCCGCGCGTGGCGACATGCCAAACCCGCCACATTGGCGATGTGGTCAAGGTAGGGCTGCCTCGCGGACTTTGGTGTCGCGCTGCGGGCGAACAGGTCCATGCGCGTCCTTTATGGATTCATCAAGTCCATGGCCGAAACCTTTTCCAGAAGATTGTCCGGTAGTTTGGCGGGAACCTCGTAATCGTTCCACGACGTGGAGGCCGACAGAGGGTCGTCGCCCTTGCGTTTTGGTGTGAGCGCGTCAACGATCAGGTGGTCCGGGCAACTGCCCAGCGCGTCCTTGTGCTCGACCCACCAGGCGTGGCGGATGCGGACGTCCGGGCGGATGGCGGAGCGCGTGTGGTCATAGGCGTAAGGGATCAGGCGCTTTAGCAACTCCACGTCGCACGGCTTGCACCCCGACTTGCTGGCGTGGCTGGGGTTGATGTAAAACGGCATGACGTAAACACCGTGCTCGACCACGCGGTACGCCAGTGGGGCCATGCCTTGGTTCTTGCCCTCCTGCACCCCGGCCTTGTTGGTGTTGGTTTGGCGTTGGACGGTCACGCCCGAAACCGACAGGCCCATGCCAAATTGCACGATGCCGGTCTTGATGTAACCCTTGTTTCCACCGTCTTCCAAAAAGGTGTTTCCGAACAAACGCCCGTCCCAATATTTTTTGACAAACATGCTGACTAAAAATTTTTCTTGGTCAAACTTGTTGGTATCATCCGCCATCTCTTTCGAGATGGCCTTGCGGTCGCGTCCGCGCGACTCGAGAATTTCGAACCGGTAACCATCCGGGTTGCCCAACAACCCTTCCGTCGCCTTTATATAAACTGGTCCTTCGGTCAATTCGACCAGGTCGCGTAATTTGCGCTTGAACGAAACAGGCGAGATTTCGCCCTGGCCGTTCCCGCGGACGCGCGGGTCGCTTTCTTGGTCGGGGTTTCCGTTGGGGTTGGAATTGACGACCTCGATGATGAGAAGGCCGGTCACGCGTTTGATGGTATCATTGTTCATGGGTTTTTTCCTTGGAGTTCGTTAAGGGTTGGGTTTGTCTTCGGTTGATCCAACGGGGACGTCCATGTCCACGTTTTTTTCTTTCTTCGGGAACGACGCGAGGTAGCCGAGGAAGACCTCCGCGCGTTGGGCGTGGTCGAGGCGTTTTAAAGGGACGCCGCCGGCCGCCTTGATTTCGTTGGCGTTGTCGCCCCACAACCTGAACCAGTGGCGCACGAGACCGCCGTCATCGCCGTGGTAGGCGTTCGCCCATTTGATGTATGGGGCGCCGCGTTGCGCGAGTTGCGCCATGGTCGCCACGGGATTTTCCTGCATGGAGAGCAGAAGGGATCCTCCGCAGAGTTCCGGCGGCATGTCGCCGCCACGGACTTTACCGCAATAAAGCCGGTGCAACTCGTCCGCGATGCGCAGGCAGCGGCCGAGTAAAAACGCGTTTTCGTTCATGTATGTTTCCTTTCGGTGTTCGAGTTTGTGGAGCAGCAGGCCGAAAATGGCCGGATAAAACCTTTTGTCGGCGACGCTGGAAATTTCCCCGCGCCCATGGCGACGGCAGACATCCATGAGCCAGCCCCGCGCGTTTTGGTTGAAACGCGCCAGCATCGCGGACGCCAGGCCTTGCGAATCCCCGTCGAGCAACAGGCGCAGGCCGTCGGTGGGTGTGAACGTTTTCACCATTCCCGCCTGTTCGCCGGTTTGTTTCCAAACCGTGTTCAGGCAACGGGTGATTTTCAACGGAAAGGGTGTCCCGGATTCGACAGGCTCCGGCCTGGACTTTGGATTTGCCTCTGTTTTTACGGACCAGTCGCGGATGTCCAACAACGGGATGTTCGCGCACCCCTCTTCCCACGCGAGCGAGGCGGCTTCCAACAAGGCGACCGTGGTGTTTCGGTAATACACCACCTTGGTCCGCGCCTTGTCCATCTTTCGCAATGAGAAAATTTCAAGTTCGCCGTTGTTGGCCGCCGCCGTCCCGCTCCCTTTCAATTGGTTGACCACGGTTTGCGCCAGGCTGGTGAATTTTTGTTCCGCCAGCACATCGTCACGTCCCGCGCCCAGCATCAATGATAATTGCGGGAGGGTTTTGGGGATGACGGCCGGGTAGGCGAACAACAACTCGCCGTCGCCCGCCACGCCGTTGGTCATCCCGGAGCGCGCCGCGTCGCCCAGCCATGTCAACGCGCGTTTCGCGCGTTTGCGCGATTCGGAGCCTGCGCGGAACGTAAGCGCCTCGCAAAGTCCGTACCGCGCCTGCGTGGGCTTGTCCTTCACCTGCGAGCGAAGGATCACGCCGCCCAGGAACGGCAATGCGACCTGCGCGAATTTTTCCTCCGCGCCATCCGTTCCCAAACCATAAGCGTCGCGTGAATCATCATCCATGGCGGGTTCGTTCTGCGCGGGCGCCTCCCCCGCCGGGTTGCCCCACAGGAGGCTGTTCAGCCTGGCGATGGTTCGCTCGTGGGCGACGGGAAAATCCGTGTAATCCCGCACATCTAAAAACACCGAGGTTTTCGGGACGGGAACGTTGGAATCCGCGTCTTCCTTGCGCTTTTTTTCCGCGTCCACAAAATAACACAACAACGAGGCCGGCAGCAAGCCTTCGCGGATTTTTATTTTCGCCGCGGCCTCGTAATCCTGTTGAAATTGGGTGGCGTCAAGTTTTTCAAGCGCGTCAAAAAATTTCGCCAGCGTCTCAGCGGGGTTTAAATTTTCCCCGCATATTTTGCGAAGCCCGGGCAGCACGCGTTCCTTCAACTGTCCCAACACCTTGCGCGTCCTCTCCCAAAAATCCTCGCCATCCGCGAGGTGTGCGTCCCAGCAAAAATCCGGTTTCGCGAGCGCGCCGTCCAACGCCTTGGCCGCACCCTTGAGTTCGGCGGGGTTTTTCACGACACGGTAAAGGGGGAACACATTGAACCCGGGCAACGATTTGCCCGCGTCCGGTTCGTACTTGAAAAGGCGCGCCGCCTGTTCCTCGGGAAGCGGTTCGATGTCGTCAATGCGCCCCTCCGCGGTCAACCAAACGCGCGCACACGGCGCCTTTTTCGTGGCCTTCGGGAGGGTCTTCAATTTGGGATGCCAATCCTGCGGCGGCGCGATGCCCGCGTTTTCAATCGCTTTTGCCGCCTTGGCCAATTCATCAATCATCCGCCACCTCCCCGCCTTTCAACGGGTATGTCAAGACCCCGTTTTCTATTTTCACATTTTGGTCGTAGATGAACCGCAACGGCGCGTTGTAGCCGCCCGGAAACACCTCGCGCAGCATCGAGGGCAGCACCGTGTTGATGTCCTCCCGCGCCTTTGTCCCTTCGCGAAACGGGCCCACATACGACGGTGTGAACTCGCTCCACCCCAGCACGGGCAGTGCGAACCACTGCCCGCGTTTCAAACGGCGGTTGAAAATCGCCGCGTACGCATGGCCGGGCGAAGTGGTGCCGCTCGACGGCGTCCCGCGCGGCGTGCGGCCTTTTTCACCGCCCTTGAAATCATGCGTCCCTGTTTTAACGGGTGTCCCGTTGTCCCAACGGCGCGCATGTTCGTCGAACGATTTTTTATCCCGCGTCGGGTAGACATGCGCGTGCAGGCGATAACACACGTCCGTGAGCACCGTGGCGAGGAACTGGTACGAATTGCCGTTGGCGATTTGCTCACCACTGCGCAACGGGCCGCCGTAATTCGTCGAATACCCATGGAAACGGAGCGGACGGCAGATTTCGCATTTGAACGGCACAATCTCGACCGCCGGCCCCCAGTTCACCGCCTTGAATATTCCCGCCACCGCCGAGTAGGTTGGCGCGGGATAACTCACCGGGCAATCCCCTGTGTCGGGGCGCGTCCACATCGCGGTGTCCCCCGCGATTTCCAACGCTACTTGATAAGGTTTCACATCATTGATCTCCCTTCAAAGTGGTTACACCTTATTACCACAACAAGTCGTAAAGAGGCGTAGTATACAACCAACACGAAAAAAAACATAGAATTTTTTTTCGCGCTTGTTTACCAAATTTCAAACCAGCCACGCGTGGAAAGGCTCGCGCGGGGGCGGGGAAAGGGAGTGGAGGGTTTCGCCCGCGGCGGTGGCGCGCTTGATGATGAGGTCGGCGCCGAAGCCGCGGGAGTCGCTGTACGCGGCGCAAAGGCGCACAGCGTCCGCGAGGTCGGCGCCGGACGCGGCGCACGGGATCAACAACGTCGGACCCGGCACGTTGACGCTGCGCAGGAGGATGTCGCCCGCCGCGAAGTCCACGGCGTCGCGGAGGCTTTGGTTGTCGCGTTCGTCGCGGCCGCAAAAACACAACGCGCCTTCGGGCAGACGGAAACAACGCCCCGCGCGCAGGAGTTTGACCCAGCGGCGCTGGAGCCCGAACTTTTGCTGGATGGCCGTAAGACGGCGCGAATAGCCTTCCTCCGTGAGCAGGCACCCGCCCGCGGGCGCGGGGAATTTTGTGATTCCGAATTGTTTTGCGAGTTCGATTTGCGGCTTGCGTGAACGACCGTTGAGCGCGAGCAGTTTTGCGCGGTCAAGCAGGCCCTCGCGCTCGGGTTTCGTCGGCGCGAGGAGTTGCGCGCAAAGCGGCCGCACCAACACGTCCTCGAATTGTGAGCAACGGCCCACGACACCAAGGGACTGCTTGGTTTGCGACATGGGGCGCTGGCCCAACACCTCGCCGGTGGCGATGAAGTCGAAGCCGAGCGTTTGCATGAGTTCGCCGGCGCGCTGAACCATGCGCGCGTGGCAGTCAATGCACGGGTTCATCGCGCCGCCAAAGCCGTGCGGCGGGTGATCGAGAAGCGCGAAAATGTCGTCCGTGAAATCCACGGTATGGAGTTTGACGTCCAGTTGCTTGGCGGCGTCGCGCGCGGGCCGGCTGTCGAAGAACGGCGAGGCGAAGACCACGCCCTCGACGTGGACATTGGCGGCGCGCAGCACGCAGACCGCGAGCATGGAATCGAGGCCGCCGGAGAGAAGGGAAAGTGAACAGGGTTGGGAGTTCATTCGGATTTTCCCATGCCGCATTTTTCAAGGATTTCGGCGACGCACGGCGCCTTGGCGCGCATGTACGCCTCGATGTCGTTGGGATGTTGGGCCGCGGTGTTTTTTTTCACCGCGGCGTAACGGGCTTTGTCCGCCGGGTGAGTCCGCAGGTGGTCGCGGAAAGCGAGTTGCCTTTTGAGTTCCACGGAGTGTTCGCCGCACACATACAAATGGTGGCGCATGAGGTGCGGTTTGTTGGCGTATTTGAAGGCGTCGCGGCCCGTGATTCCCAAGTCGCCTTCGTGCGCGTAACCCGCTTGCGCGAGTTTTTCAATGATGGCCCCGAGCGTTTCGTCCTTCATCACCACGATGAGGTCTATGATGGGTTTCGCGTCCAACCCCGCGACGGACGTGCTGCCGACGTGTTCGACGGCCAAGGCAAGCGGGCCAAGGGCGCGGAGGAGTTCGGTCTTGATGCGTTCAAACTCTGTTTGCCATTGGGGATCATACGGCGAGACGACCACTTTTTTTCGGGTATGTTTCCGCAGGTTGAGGATTGTCACCCAATGCGGGATTTCAAAGTGTTCCGGCTGGCGGCTTAAAAAATCTTTGTGCTCCTTTTCAAACGCCGCAATCTCATCCGGCGTCAACGACGACGCGCCGACGCCCCGGCACGCCTTGATCCTGCCGTGCCAACTTTCGCGCGTGAACGCCACGGGCACGTCAAACGCCTCGGCGTGTTCCAAGTCAAACCACTCCGCCGCGCCTTCCGGCATATTGGACGCGTAACGCTTCATGCCGCCGCCCGTCCACGCGGGGTTGTGTTTCAAGACCAATCTTTCGCTGCCGCTTGCGATGCCGCTTTCATCGGGAAGCCAAGCCATGAATAAAATGCAAAAATGCCCGCCGTCCTTCAGGACCTCATGCACCTTTGGCAACACGGCGGTTTTGTCGAAGTACATGTAACACTGGGCGGCGGTGACGACGTCGAAACTGTTCGCGGGAAACGGGATTTTTTCCGCCGCGCTGACGACGTATTCGATGTCCATGCCCGCCTCTTGCGAAAGGCGCCGCGCGTGGGCGATTTGGTTTTCCGAAATGTCCGCGCCGATGAAGCGCGCGCCGTGCGCGTACAAATGCCTTGGCAAAACGCCTGTTCCGGTTCCCAAGTCCAGGACTGTTTGACCTTTCGCGCAAAGTCCCAATTCCAAAATTTTTTGGTAAAAAATTTCGGGATATATGTCCCGGTACTTGGCGTAGTCCTCGGACGTCCTGCCCCAGTCAAAGGACCGCCCCTGGTCAATTCCCTTGAGAATCATACGGTCCTAATTGAGCATGACCTGGCCGCCGGTGACGGGCAGGGCCTGTCCGGTTTCGTAGCACTGCTCGACCAGATAAAAAATCGCGCGCATGACGTCCGGCGCCTCGCACCCGCGGCGCATGGGGACCTTGTCCTCGTAAAAGCGCCGCACGTCCGAAATGTCCTTCGCGCCTGGCACCTTGCCCGCGCGCAGGTATTGCGTGAAAAGGCCGGTCTCGGGGTGCGACCACAACGGGCCGTCGAAGAAGTTGCCGGGGCAGATGGCGTTGACCTTGATGTTGTGCTCCACGAGTTCGTACGCAAAACTCTGCACCAGCCCGATGCCGCCGAACTTGCCGCCCGCGTACGCGGCGTTCTTGTTCGAGCCCTGCAGGCCGGACTTGGAATTGATCTGGATAATGTCGCACCACGCGCCGGGCGCCGCGAGGTTTTGGCGCGCCATCACGGGCGCGACCGCCTGGACGCAAATAAAGAAGCCCGTGTAATTGACGTCCGTGACGAACTGGAAATCCTTGAGCGGCTGCGTCATCACACTCCCGGCCTTCAGCACGCCCGCGTTGCTGACGAGCAGGTCAATACCGCCGAATTCGCGCACCGCGGACTCG
>Ga0082212_10011656_pt1 | contig 11135 bp, 10 predicted proteins | sample TergutNt197P3_FD_71548 | JGI IMG/M metagenome (GOLD analysis project Ga0082212, IMG submission 71548) | Neocapritermes taracua P3 segment gut microbial communities from Petit-Saut dam, French Guiana - Nt197 P3 | ecosystem: Host-associated > Arthropoda: Insects > Digestive system > Gut ... | reverse complement strand
TCGGCTTTTCGTTCGCCGATTTTTTTTTGCTAAATGGAGAAAACTGCCGAGTTTTTTTTCGAGCAGAACTCCATTCGTGCAAAGATAGATGTGCTTGCCGAGTTGAAGGATTCGGTCGGTCAGTTCCACGATGTCGGGATAGAGCAGCGGTTCGCCTCCGCAGATGCTCACGATGGGAGCATCACATTCTTTCACGGCATGAAGACATTCGTCTATGGAGAGTCGCTGTCCGAGCGTGTCGGCGTATTCTCTAATGCGTCCGCAGCCGCTGCATTTGAGATTGCAAGCGTGGAGCGGTTCTAACATCAGCACGAGGGGAAATTTCTGTACTCTTCCGAGTTTTTTTCGCAACATGTATGTTGCCATGCTCATGGTCAACGAGAGAGGAAACCGCATGGGAAGGTATTTGAAATTGAAACAAGCCTTTATTTTATCAGAGTTTCAGTAAAAAAACATCTTCATAGCACTACCAGTCACGAGGTGTGCAAGATCGCCTAGTCCGTCGACAAGTTCGATTTTCCCTTCACTCCCGCGGGAATCCAGAAAAAAAGGGTTTACATATCCCATCTGAATTCCCGCCGGAGCCTGCCATCGACATGATCGGGGGCAGGAATAACGGTGATGGGGCAAACTTGTCGGTGGACTGGAGAAAATAATGAAAATGGAGCCGCGACTATTGACTTTGTTGCCCCATTTTTGTATAAACCGGTTTTTCTATTCCTGTTTGTATCCCAAATGCTTTCACGTCGATTGTGTTTCGGTACATTGATCGTTGCTATTGTACTTGCTCTGGCTTGGTTGGATGTCCGTATCTACCAATACGGAGAAGAACGACAAATTATCTGGCTACCAAAGGGAATCGTGCTGTTGCCCGTCTATCTGGTATGTCTCGTGCTTTTGACACGAGAAGTGCTTCGATTGCTAAACGCCGCTGGTCTGCGTCCCTATCCCCCATCCGTTTATTTAGGTAATCTGTTTATCGCTATCAGTTGCTGGATCGCTAATGTTATTCAGCAATACAATCTTGAAGTGCTGGGAAATGCAACTTCCAAAGGTGGCTGGGACTGGGCATCGACAGCCAGTTTTACTGCACTGCTTGCTGTTGCGGGCGGAGTCATTCTCGCTTTTGCTGCTGAAATGCGCCGTTATTCCCATCCCGGCGGCGTAACAATCAATCTTGCCGGTGCCGTCTTTACGTTTGCTTATCTCGGATTGCTTTCCTGTTTTATGATTCAGTTGCACATGGCATACGGCATTTGGGCAATTCTTTCGCTTGCTGTCGTTACGAAAATGTGCGATACGGGTGCGTTTGCCTTTGGCAAACTATTCGGGAGGTACCGAATTACTCCTGGCTTAAGTCCGGGCAAAACACTCGAAGGGGCAATCGGCGGACTACTGTTTGCTTGCGTCGGTTCATGGTTTTGGTTCATCGTAGTGCCTCCCTATTGTGGTAAAGAGGCGGCAACGCCGTGTATTTGTTGGGCGACGTTTGGACTTGCGGTGGCTCTGACGGGAATGATCGGCGACTTGGCGGGATCACTTATCAAACGGGATAGTCAGATGAAAGATTCAGGACACTCGATTCCGGGCTTCGGGGGCATGTTGGATGTTTTGGATTCGATCCTCATGGCAGCACCGATAGCATACGTTTTTTGGGTTTTCGGCTTTGTTCAACTGTAAAATTCCGCCATCGGCACAAGTCTCATTATACCGCTCGTGATGAATTTAGAGGGATCGTCTCGACAACTCACACAAAACTCCGATAGTGCCGATGTTAGAGACACCCCCTACATCAAAATTTATAATGAGATCGGTCAGTGTCCCCCTCATTGGCGTTCTTTTTTGCGCCGCTGGAGTCTGTGTTGTAGTAAGTCTTTGGAGTTACTCCGTTGCCGATCCGCCTGAATTTTTTGGCTTTCCGAAATCTGAAATGATTCATAACTGGCTCGGATTGCCCGGTGCCGCCCTCGCCGCCGCACTGCTCGTTCCCTTCGGATACGCCGCGTATCTAATTGCCCTACTGTTCGGCATTTACGGCATCCAATTTCTATACCGCTCTAGTCAATCTCTTGGAGTTTTCGACCAACCCGTGATGCGATGTATCGGCTTACTCCTCGTCGCAATCGGCAGCGCAGGACTTTTTACGTTTCTGCCAGACGGATTACTCAAACCGACATGTCCGCTTATCGGACCCGGCGGATACTGCGGAACCATTCTCACCACGCTGCTCACGCCGAACGTCGCCGCCGCTGGAATCATTATATTCCTTACAAGCATGATTTTTGCGGGCTTCGTGTTGATTGGCGATCAAACGCTTTTCCGATTCTTCGGTCTGATGCAAAAACCGGAAATCGCTCATCCGATCAAGCAAAATAAAGTATTCTATGAAGCCGGAAAAAGTATCAGCACCATCAATCGCGGTCAATCGAAAAATATCCGAATCGAAGATACTGCCGACAAAGAGAAAGAAGAGGAAGAAGAATACGAATACTACGAATACGAATTACCTCCAACAGATTTGCTCGAACCTTCGGAAGAATTCGATGAAGAACTGTACAACGATGTCGTTCATGAACGTGCCCAACTGTTGGAAAAAGTTTTACTCAACTTCAAAATCAAGGCGAATGTTGTTGATGTACAAAAAGGACCCGTTATCACTCAGTATGAACTCCGATTGGAAAAGGGAACCCGAATCAAAAAAGTGCAACAACTTCAAGACGACCTTGGCGTAGAACTCAAAACGGGGAGCATTCGGATTGTTGCTCCGATACCGGGCAAGAACACCATCGGCGTGGAATTACCGAATGAACACCGCCAAGTTGTTCGACTACGCGATGTCATGGAGAGCGGTCCTGATGCCACCGAAGAATTAGCATTGCCGCTCTTTCTCGGTAAGGGCGTAACAGGTGATCCGATTGTTACCGATTTAGCGAAAATGCCGCACCTTTTGATTGCTGGTCAAACCGGTACCGGAAAAAGTGTGTGTCTCAACTCGATCATTGTGTCGATTTTGATGACGCGAAGCCCCGACGAAGTGCGAATGTTGATGGTTGATCCCAAACAGGTCGAGTTTAGCCCCTATCAACGAATACCGCATTTGATTCATCCGGTCGTCAACGACATGCAAAAGGCAGCAGGGGCGTTTTCGTGGATGGTCGATCAAATGGAAGACCGATTTGAACGTTTCAAACAGGCGGGTGTCCGAAATCTTGCTGAATACAACAAATTGTCGGAAGACGATTTGCGGCGGAGGATGAATATGATTGATGCCGACGATGAAGAGTGGGACGAAATACCGAAACAACTCCCCTATCTAGTAGTCATTGCAGATGAGGTTGCCGACTTGATACAGGCAATTAAGGAAGTCGAATTATACATAGTTCGTCTTGCACAAAAGAGCCGTGCGGCAGGAATTCATTTGGTCTTGGCAACGCAGAAGCCGACGCGGGATGTTTTTACAAGTTTGATAAAAACAAATTTGCCGGCACGGATTGCATTCCGAGTGTCGAGCAAAATTGACAGTATGGTGATTTTAGACCGTATTGGAGCGGAGCAATTGCTCGGTAAGGGCGACATGCTCTTCTCGCAAGACAACGAAATTGTCCGCGGGCAAGGGGCTTATGTCACAGATGAAGAGATTGAGGCGATTAACAATCAGATCGGAACAGACGAGCCGGACTTTGACGAAGGATTGCTGGAAATAGACTCTGTCGAAGAGGCGGAGTCAGCGGAAGAGGAAGAGCGTTGCGACAGTAAAGGCAAAATTACGCGGGACGATGTGTATTACAAGGCGGTCGATTTGGTGATTCAAGTGGGACGTGGTTCGGTTTCAATGTTGCAGACACGATTAGGAATTGGCTATCCGCGGGCATCCCGAATGATGGATTTTATGGAAGAGGACGGCGTGGTCAGTAAGGCAAATGGTTCGAAGCCGCGTAATGTGTTAGTGTCGATGAACGATTGGAGGCGTAAGCGGAGCGGACCCATTCGTTCGTCGGGAGTTTTCAGTGGCCGCCGCGAACGAATAGAAAATGATTACGAGGAAGAGGACGAGTTTATTGCCTCGTAACGAATATGGCGAAATAGACCTATTTTTGGAAGACGGTGACGTTGCCATTTTGATCGAGGTCAAAACGACACTGGAAACCAAAGATGTTCGCAAACATATCGAGCGGCTGGAAAACTATCGGCGTTATACTGACAAGTATAGTGCTGGCGATAAACGCCGTTTCATTGGAGCGGTGGCGGGTGCGGTTGTTATGGGCGAAGCCGCCGATTTTGCCGCGGAAAATGGAATGTATGTCATCGTGCAGTCCGGCAAAGCCGTCGAAATCGTTGAGCCGCACGAAGGGTTTCAAGCGAAAGAATGGTAAGCAGAGCCGGAAGCGTAAGCAAGGCAATGCAAGCCGGGAGCGCAGGCGCAGCCGGAGCGACCGGATAAAAGTGGACAGCATAGATCACTTGACAATGCCGCTCGTTTGAGTAACAATCAAGGCATGGAAGACGAAGGAGAACACGGTTTCGAACAGCCCACGGCGGAACCATCAAACGTTCCGCTAATGTGGATGCATCTGACTTGGATGCCAACGGGATTCTTGCCTATTATCCCGCTCATCATTTGGAGAGTCATCGGAAAGAAGAATCCGCAAGCCGGAACGCACTGTAGAAATATCCTGAATGCGTCTTTCACCTTTCTTCTATTCCATACTTTATCTATATTTACCTTTTTGGGAGCACTTGTTGCCCTTATTACGTTCGAAGTCATTGAAGGTGAAGTTTGGAGGATGACACCTACAGAACACGGGACGTACGGAGTTTATACGTACACACCGAACCCAATACCGGGCATACTGTTGATGGCAATCTACATGAGTGCGTTGGTTTGTGCTATTGTTTCCATCGTAACTGTTAGCATCGCCGCAAGAAAAGGGAAGGTTTTGCCTTATTGGTGGGCGATTCGATTTTTCAAGACCGCATGAGAGCAAAAATTCCTTGCTTACACGGCGGGCTCCGTTACAGATAATCCTGTATCGCTTTCACGTTCACTTCCGAGTGTTCACGCTGGAATTGAATTGCCTGCATAAACGCCTTGGCACCGCGAATCGTTGTTACCAACGGAATGCCCAAACGCATTGCCGTAGTGCGGATCGACACCTCATCACGATGCGGATTCTTTCCCGACGGCGTGTTGATGATCCACTGCACCTTGCCGTCAATCATGCGATCCAAAATGTTCGGTCGCTCTCCCGCCGTAATCTTCGATACCGACTCGACATCGAAGCCCATACTCGATAAGACCGCTCCCGTTCCCTTTGTTGCAATCACATTGAAACCGAGTTTGACCAACTCTTTCGTCAGTTCGCCGACAAACGGCTTGTCCGATTCTTTCACCGAAATAAAGACATTGCCCGACAGCGGCACCGCCACGCCCGTTGCGTTTTCTCCTTTCGCAAATGCTTCGCCGAAGGTCTCCGCAATACCCATCACTTCGCCTGTCGATTTCATTTCAGGACCGAGCCGCGTGTCCACGCCCGGAAATCGCGTCCACGGAAAAACCGACTCCTTCACGGTAACGTGAGTCATCTCCGTCCAAGACCGGAACGGCTTTTCGGCAAACATCGTCGCCAACTTTTCGCCGAGCATGATCCGCATCGCAATGCTCGCCATCGGTTCGCCAATCGACTTGCTGACAAATGGAATCGTTCGACTTGCTCGCGGGTTCACTTCCAACACGTACACCAAATTATTTTTGATCGCAAATTGGATATTGAGCAAACCGACGACCTGCATTTTTAGTGCGATTTTTTTCGTTGCCGATTCGAGTTGCCGAATCAGTTGCGGCGTGAGCGATTGCGGCGGCAGCGAACAAGCCGAGTCGCCGCTGTGAATGCCCGCCTCTTCGATGTGTTCCATAATTGCCGCTACGAGTACCGTTTCGCCGTCCGATACGGCATCGACATCAATTTCGATGGCATCTTCCAAGAATCGGTCGATCAAAATTGGTCGGCTTTCATCTATCGTCAAGTCGGCTTGCCGCGAGTATTCCAACAGTGCTTGCCAGTATGTTTTCAAGTCATCCTGATCGAAAATGATTTCCATTTTTGCTCCGCCCAGTACGAAACTTGGACGCATCAGCACGGGAAAGCCGATTTTCTCCGCCGCCGTTAAGGCTTCGTCCAATTCGATTGCCGTTGCCCCAGCCGTTTGCCGGATGTCGAGTTCTTGCAACATTTCGCCGAATAATCGGCGGTCTTCGGCGAGGGCGATGGACGTAACATCGGTTCCCAATATTGGCACCCCTTCATCGGCGAGGGCTTTTGCCAAGTTGAGCGGCGTTTGACCGCCGAATTGCAGCACGACTCCGATAGGCTTCTCGTAGTCGATCACCGTTAGTACGTCTTCCAACGTCAGCGGTTCAAAGTACAGCACGTCCGACGTATCGTAATCGGTCGAGACCGTTTCGGGATTACAATTCATGATGATTGCTTTGTATCCCAATCTTTTAACGGTAAATGCTGCGTGGCAACAGCAGTAATCGAATTCGAGTCCTTGTCCGATGCGGTTCGGTCCTCCGCCGAGAATCAGTACCGAACCCTTCTCATTTTTTCCCATTTTCCACGAAATTGTTGTGTTGACGGTGAGCATTATACCACAAAAACGGGAAGGGAAAATTTGCATTGAACCGCCGACTCAAAAAAACCTCCGCACCGATGCACCGCATCACGATGATTGCCGCTATCACGTTCACCGATTGAACCGGCTTTCTTGGTTATTCCAACCGTTCGATTTCATCGGGCGTGAGTCCGGTCATTTTAACAATCATTGCCATCTCGAAGCCCTCTTTTTTCATATTCCGGACGATTTCGGCTTTCCCTTCGGCTTTCCCTTCGGCTTTCCCTTCGGCTTTCCCTTCGGCTAGTCCCTGTGCCATTCCTTTAGCAGTCCCTTCATCGACGGCGGTTTTCATGATAGCATAGTTATCCCATTGCACCATCCGGCTCATTTCGTACTGCACCAGTTCATCCTTGTTCAATGCCGCTACTTCTGCCGTCTCAATCGCACGGTCAAATACCGACTCACGAAAAATCGACGGCAACGACGTAAAAGATTCCAAGTTCTGCAAAAAGTACAACCACTTGTCTTGATGCGTCTCCAACTCCGATTCCGTCTTCTTAAATAACGGCATTTGCAGAAAAATGAACTCCAACGTGTTGAGAAAGTCGATCAACAAGTCCTTATTCGCTTCTTCGCCGAACAGACGCTTGAAACCAAAATCGGTGTACGGATTGATGTAACGGGACATGGAGTCCATTGTACAGTGCAAGCGGCGGCTTTTCAACTTCACTGCTCCGGTCTCAACAGCGGAAAGAGAATCACCTCCCGAATGGCGACGGTGTCCGTTAGCAACATACATTGACAGGCGAAGTATTGTATGGTACAATATACCATAGACGGTGAAATATCCGCCCAAATGGGGAGAAAACGATGCTCATTACATCCGATTTGATTCGCGGACATACCGAAACGATCATTCTGGCACAACTGATGCCCCGTGATTCCTACGGTTACGAAATCAACAAGGCAATCCACGAAAAGACTGGCGGACGCTACGAATTGAAAGAAGCGACCCTCTATTCCGCCTTCCGCCGCTTGGAAAATGCCCAGTTGATCCGCTCCTATTGGGGAGACGAAAACTCCGGCGCACGCCGAAGATATTACTCGATCACCGACCTCGGTCGGGAGACGTACCAGCAAAACCGAGCGGATTGGGAAAAAGCAAAAACCGTGATCGATAAATTGATTGGAGAGTAACAATGAATGAAATGTTTATCAATGCCCCAGCGGGGCAAAATGTCTATAACCCCCGGCGTAAGCCGGGGGTTGCGGACACACCACACATCCTAGCCCTGCAAGGGCGAAACAACATTAGTGAGTTTCGCCCCGTTGGGGCTATCGAGTTTTATAGTGAGCCGAGTCCGCCGGTTGCCACCGGCGGTTATAGATATTTTGTCCCTATCGGGACAATTTGAACAATGTTTATGTCCTTGCACAAAAAGATTGCGATGCTCGTTGGACGAAGAAGAACGATGTATCGTACTTCGGCTATCTACAATTCCCGTGTAGAATTCTACGTTGGGCTTCGTCGAGTTGTCGGCGAATATCGGCGAGGTTCTCTTGGGTAGTGCCACGAAATACTGTTGTCGGAAATTCACTGCCAGCCGGTGTTTTGAGTGCGAAAAGATATTTATCGCTTGATTTATTGGGTAGTAAAATTTGGCGGTGTGGCTTCGTTTCGAGTTGGAAATCGATGGGGTACAGTATGTTGTGGCACTACCAAAACAAACAAGAAGAATTCCTCAACTACAAATTGATGATTTACTTTTGCGAAGGAACGTATCAAGGCGTTGATGATGGACGATGATGTTTCTGCCAAGAAGGGCATTTACGAATATCTGTTGACGAATGACGAGCGGCACTTGAATATCCGAGCGTTTTCGGATTCGATGAAGCGGAGTGCATACGAGCGGCAAGAGGGAATCTGTCCGAAGTGCAAACAGCATTTTTCCTTCAATCAAATGGAAGGGGATCATATCACGCCCTGGCACGAAGGAGGCAAAACAGTGCCGGAGAATTGTCAAATGCTCTGCAAAGACTGCAATCGGCGCAAATCGGGAAAGTAATGCTATCGGAAATTGTGTCTCTGATTGCGAACCACCGGCAAACTGCTAAAATACTCCTTTTCGTCATCAACCCGCCCCTTCATGCTCCGTTCGTTTCTCCGTTGGCTCATTTCCAATTCGCCAGCGATGAATATCATTCTTATTACCATTCTTGCAACGGGTCTTTACTGCGCCACCCAGTTGCGGCGAGAATCCTTTCCCGAATTCGACCTCGAAGTCATTCTCGTTTCCGTGCCTTATCCCGGTGCAACCCCCGAAGAAGTCGAAAACGGTATCTGTCAAAAAATCGAAGAAGCCCTGCAATCCATCGAAGGCGTGCGAAAAATGACCTCCACCGCCAACGAGGGCATGGGTATGGTCATTCTCGAACTCCAAAGCAACGTCAAAAATGTTGACCGAACACTCAACGAAGTCAAAGAAGCCGTTGACCGAATTCCCAGTTTTCCCGAACTCGCCGAAAACCGAGTTGTCCAGCGGGCAAAAATCCAAGAAACGATCATCACCATTGGCGTTCTTGGTCCCGACAGCGACACCATCGAAGCCGCTTTGAACCTCCGCCAAGTTGCCGAAGATGTCCGAATGGACCTCTTGCAGGTTCCCAGTATTTCGATGGTCAATCTCGTAGGCACGAAAGATTATCAAATCGACATTGAGATTCCCGAAACCACCCTTCGGGCTTATCGGATGACGCTCAATCAGGCGGCGAACATCGTCCGTAACGAAAATCTCCAAATGCCCGGCGGAACGCTCCGTGCTCCTTCGCAGGAAATCAATATCCGAACCGACAACCGGCGGTACGACGGAACCGAAATCGGTAAACTGCCGTTCATCACTCATCCCGATGGTACGGTCATTCGGCTCAACGAAATTGCAAACATCCGGGACGAATTCGTTGACGGACACATTTCGGCAACGGTTTACATTCCGCCGGAGACTGGCATTCCGGCAGACATCGACTCCATTTCCGGTCGGCACGTCATTGCTCTCAATGTTCTCCGCAACACAAACGAAGACCTGCTGGCGATGGTTGCCGATGTCCAAAAATTCGTGGAAAAAACGAACCGATCCGGCAAGTTGCCGCCCGGCTATTCGCTCGTTACTTGGGGAGGACTTTCCCGCGAAGTGGAATCTCGACTCAACATGCTCGTCAAAAACGGTTTGCAAGGATTGATTATCGTTTTTATTTTGTTGACGTTGTTTCTCGAAATCCGGCTCGCCTTTTGGGTAGCACTCGGCATTCCCTTTTCGATCTGTGCGGCAATGCTCTTTCTCGGTTTGCAAGGGGGAACGCTAAATATGATGTCGATGTTCGCCTTCATTTTGGGCATCGGCATCGTCGTGGATGATTCGATTGTTGCCGGTGAAAACGTCTATCGGCATCGGGAGATGGGCAAAAACTTTTTCGCTGCGGCAGTGGACGGCATCTACGAAGTTTGTCCGGCAATCATTTCGTCCGTTGTTACAACGATGATCGCCTTCACGCCGCTCCTGTTCGTCAGCGGTTTTATGGGGAAAATCTTTTACCTCGTGCCGGTGGTACTGATTGCGATGCTCACTGCCTCGCTATTTGAATGTTTCACGATATTGCCGTGCCACCTCGCTCATCGGGAAAACCTTTTTCTTAAAATGCTGTCAGGATATTTGTACGTTTTCCGCTGGCTGTTTTATCCGCTCAATTACTGCCGCCGCCATTGCGATTTCGGAATGAATTGGACGATCCACAATGTGTACGTACCGGCAGTTCAGGCGGCACTGCATCACCGGATCATTTTCATGATCGGCAGTTGTTGTGCGTTGACATTGTCCATCGTAGCCGTTTATTCAGGGAAGATGCCTTTCGTCTTTTTCCCAAAGATGGACGGCAACACACTGCAAGCGAATGTGGTTTTTCCGAACGGCACGCCTGCCGAAGTGACCGAGCGGTGGACGAAACATTTGGAGCGGACATTTTGGAAGATTGCTAAAGAATACGAAGATGCCGGAACACCGGTGGCGGCACGTTCTTGTCGAGTGGTGGGAACTTCGGTCGTGTCGCGCGGGATGGACATTGCCGGTTTGACAACGGGCGGCGGTAACAGCAGTGCTGGCGGTATTACAGTCGAATTGATCGATGGCGATCATCGTACTGTCAGTAGTATGGAGATTGTGAACCGATGGCGGGAGGCAAGCGGTGCCGTACCGGGTGCCGAAGAGTTGACGTTCGAATCGCAAATGTTTGGACCGCAAGGCGGAGCGATTGAATTTCTGCTCTTGGCTCCGCCGAAGGATGCGGATAAGTTGAAAGCCGCCATCCAAGAGTGCAAAGAATATCTTGCCGGTATCGACGGCGTAACGGACATCAAGGAGAGCGACATACCGGGCAAGTACGAGTTCCGGCTGAAAATCAAGGAACGAGCAATGGCGATGGGAATTCATCCGAGCGACTTGGCGAATGTCATTCGGGCGACTTATTAC
>Ga0082212_10011655_pt1 | contig 11135 bp, 10 predicted proteins | sample TergutNt197P3_FD_71548 | JGI IMG/M metagenome (GOLD analysis project Ga0082212, IMG submission 71548) | Neocapritermes taracua P3 segment gut microbial communities from Petit-Saut dam, French Guiana - Nt197 P3 | ecosystem: Host-associated > Arthropoda: Insects > Digestive system > Gut ... | reverse complement strand
GGGCTGACCCATCTCGATGAATACGTCTCGCACGGTGAAGACCCAGCCCTCCGGGGCCATGGCGGGAGCGCCCGGCTCAGTTTGCTCCGGCGGCGGGGAGGCTGTACAGGCGGCCGCGGACAGGAAAACGCAAATTAGCATGAGCCATATGACGAATCTCATTTTGCGGGGCATTGCGTGTCGCCTCCTTGGTATCACTCCGCGAACACATCCGGCAGGGCGAGGATACAGCCCTCTAAGATATGCACCGGCGCGGCGTCGGTTGCGCCTCCGTTTATCCATTGGATTGTGTTTAGTATAGCATACCCCGCCCCGCCTCTTCAAGCCTACTCCGCGAAAAACGCCCCAACAATCTTTCCAAACTCCATAATCTCCCGCTCCTGCGCGTTTTTTTGCGCATTATATGCCGCCAGCTTGTCCGCCCACAGCGCGCTCAGTTCCGCGTCGCCGCGCCGGTCGGGCAGGGCGTACCGCTGCCGCATCCACGCCCCCAGATACAGGGCGGCTTTTTCCGCGCCGCAGACGTTCAGGTGCAGTCCGGCGTCGTAGGTGTCCGTTTCAAAGTCCAGACCGATCTCGTCCGCCGCGTCTAACAGGTTGAGGTACTCCAACCCGCGCGCCGCCGCGTAGTCTGCCATCTGCGCGTCCCATTGGGCGTACCAGTGCGGATACAGGCTCGGGGCTTTGACCAGCAGCAGGTCGATTCCCTTGGCCTCGCACAGCGCGGCGATTTTGTCCAAGTACGCATACGCGTCATCGCCAAACTGATAATCCGGCAGCAGCGGGGGGGTTGGCAGGTCCCCGGCGGGACGGACGTCGCAGCGCATCATAAACCCGTTGTGCGACACGCGCTTACCGTCCCAAAAGTACCGCACGTCCGACGCCGACGCCTCGCGCCAGCGGTCGTGATACCGCAGCAGCGGCAGGAAATACGTGACCGCCGACTCCCCGTCGGTCATCGACGCGCGCACCGCGCCCAGCTTGTGAGTTGACAGCCGCATTCCGTCCAGCGCGAGACGGTTGTAGCCCTCGTTCTGCGGCTGGCCGTACTGCATCGCCTGGATGCTGAGTACAACGACCTGGGGCGTCTCGTAGGTCAGCGTCTCTTCCAGCAGGTAGTACGACTGCCACATCAGCTGCTGCGCGCTGCCCCGGATATACGACGGGACGCCAAACTCCTCCCACAGCGTCGCGGGCGAGATGTTCTCATACAGCTCGCAGTCGCCGACAAGAATTACATCGTGGCGCTTTTCCGCCCCGTAATACTCCGCCACCAGACGCCCCTCGTAGATGCCGTCCATATACTTGGGCATCAGCAAACGCTGTATGGCGGCCAGCAGGACGAGAAACACCGCCACGACCGCGATCACGCCGATCCACCGAACACATTTCGACATAATGCGCACTCCTAAAACCGATTGTAGATAAACTGCGCCGCGTCGTATCCCGGCCCGTACGCGCCAAAGACCAGCGTGGCCAGCACAAGCGCCAGCGTTCCGGCATAGCGGAGCGCGGGGCGGCTTGTTGGCTCGACGGGTCGCCCGGCCCAGAGCAAGACCCCGATCCCCGCCGCCGCCACAACCGCGTCCCCGGCGGTCAGTCCCAGCGCGGCAAAGCCGCCGTTCCAGAGCCGTTGGCCGTCAAACCGCGTAACCATAGAGCCTAACGCCCGGAAGGTCGTCCCCACACCGTCGTAGACGTCCAGCGAGCGGATCAGGCTCATCAGGCAGAAGGTGCGGACGATCATAAACGCCCGGTACAGGGCGGTTTCCGAGACGGCGAAGCGCGCGCGGAAGCGTTTGTACAGCGGGGCGCATTCCTCCGACAGGACGATCACCAGCCCGTTGAGCAGACCCCACACCCAGAAGTTCAGGCTCGCGCCGTGCCACGCGCCGGTCGCCAGCCATACGGTCAGCGTGGTTATGTATACCGGCACGCGCTTTCCCGCCGCCGCATTTTTCCCCCGCATCCATTTGGACAGCTTGATCAGCGGGCGCGAGGCGGACAGCGGGTAGAACACATAGTCCCGAAACCACGTGCCCATCGTAATGTGCCACCGCCGCCAGTAATCGGCGATCGACACGGCGGCAAAGGGGCGGTTGAAGTTTTCCGGCAACCGGACGCCCATTGCCCGCGCCGCGCCGACGGCGATGTCGATGCCGCCGGTGAAGTCGGCGTAGAGCGTGACGGCATAGAGCAGAATCCCAACCGCCGTGTACGCGCCGTCGTAGGTTTGCGGGTCGCCGGTGATGATTTTGACCGCCGCCAGCAGGCGGTCGGCGATCACAAGCTTTTTGAAAAAGCCCAGCGCGACGCGGTACAGGCCGTCCCGGAACGCGTCCGCGCCGATAGATTCAGTGGAGAACAGCGTTTTGGACAGATCTTCGTACCGGCTGATCGGCCCCTGCACCATCTGCGGGAAAAACGAGCAGAACAGCGCAAACCGCGCCGCGTTCCGCTCCGCCGGGACCGCGCCCCGGTACACGTCGATCACGTATCCGACAGACTGGAACGTGTAAAACGAGATCGCCATCGGCATGATCAGGCGCGGTGCGCTGAGGTTCATCCCCAACAGCGCGTTCGCGCCGCCCACCGTGACCGCCGCGTACTTGATCGCGCCCAACAGGCCAAGGTTCAGCGCAAGGCAAGCCGCCAGCGCCCGCCGCCGCGCCGCCTCATTGCGCCGGTTGTATATCCTGCGTTCCTCGCGGGACAGCTCCGGGTGAGCGGCCAGATACGCCGCCCGCCGTCCGTGCCACTGCCCGATCCGCCGCCCGGCGGCATACGTCGTCAAAACCGTAACGCTCAGACACGCGACATTGTCCCACCCCGTCCAAGCGTAAAACACGCCGCTGACCAGCAATAACAGCATCCACCGGACCCGAGGCGGGCAGACAAAACAAGCGGCCAGCACAGCCGCCAGAAAGGCGATGAAGAGGTAGGATGTAAACAGCATAACTACAGCCTCATGCCTCCGTCAGCTCCTCCACCAGCGCCCACAGCGCCTTCGCGGAGTTGAACCGCTCCGGCAGGATGTGCGCGGCGGTGATCGTGACGTCAAACCGCTCCCGCACCTCCGCGATGATCGAAACAATATCAAACGAGTCCAGCACTCCGCCGTCCACTAGGTCCTCGCGGGAGCCCATGTCAGCCTCCGGATGTAGCCCCGCTAAAATTTCCAAAATCTCATCCATAAAAAAACCTCCGGTCAGCTAACAGGGATAGGCTCCGGTAATTGTCAATTATCCATTGTCAATTGTTCTCTGTCTATCTTTCCGCTGGCCGTGACCGGCAGCGTGTCCATCGCCTGATACGCGTGGGGCTGCATGTAGCGGGGAAGCTCGCGGCGCAGGTGGGCCGCCAGCGCGGCGGGAGCGGCGGGGCCTTCGTAGAATAGGGTGAATTTTTGGGTTTCGGGGTGGTAGGCGCAGCACGCGCGGGCTACCCCTTCGGCTTCTTGCGCGGCGGCTTCGATTTCGCCCAGCTCCACGCGGCGGCCCATGTGCTTGACCTGATGGTCCCGGCGGGAGACAAACACCAATTCACCGTCCGCGCCGTACCGCGCGAGGTCGCCGGTGCGGTAGACCGGGTCGCGGTAACGGTTGTGCAATGGGTTTTGCGCGAAAGACCGCGCGGACTGCTCCGGGTCGCCCCAATAGCCCAACGTCAGCCCCGCGCCCCGGAGATAGATTTCTCCGACGGCGGAGGGGGCAGATTCGTCCGGTAAAGTCAGCCGATGGGCTTCATCCAGCAATAAGAGGGCCGTGTTGCGTAACGGCTTCCCGATGGGAATCGGATTGTCCGGCTGAATGACTTTCGGCAGTTCATAGCAGCACGACATGCCGGTCGCCTCGGTCGGGCCGTAGAGGTTAAACAGCCGCGCATTGGGCAGCGCGGCGCGCCACAGACATAGCTGTCCCGGCGGCGGCGTTTCGCCGCCGAACGCGACGGTATGCAGAAAGCGGGGCGGTTCCTCCTCCAGCGCGCCGTACGCGCTCAGCATCGTCAGCGCGGACGCGGCCCAGCAGAGCGTGTTGATTTTATACTCATTCAAAAATTCCGCCAGTTTCAGCGGAAACAGAAATAAGCTTTTTGGAATGAGTACAGATTTCGCGCCAACCAGCAGGGTAGGAACCAGTTCTTTCAGGCACGCGTCGATCCCCAGCGGGGCCTGAACGCCGAACACCGTGTCCGCGTCAAACCCCAGCGCTTCGGTCAGGCTGTCCGCATAGTCCAGCACATTACGGTGACAGGCCGTCACGCCCTTGGGAACCCCGGTGGAGCCGGAGGTGAACACCGTGTACACCGGGTCCAGGTCGATCGCCCGCGCCCGGACGGCGGCCAACGCCCCATTGTCCGGCAGGGTTTGAAAGACGGAGTCCAACTCGTGGATCGCGTCCCCGTCCATCCACGGACTCAGCAAGTCCCGGCCGGACGCGCCGCAGAAGGCGGCGCAGGGCTGGATTGTCTCTATGATCTGGCGGACGCGGCGCGGCGGCGTGTCCTCGTCGATCGGGACATAGGAGCACCCGGCGCAGACCACACCCCAATACGCCGCCACGGTTTCGGGACTCCGGCCCGTGCACACCAAGACCGGCTCACCGCGCAGGTCCTTGGACAGCAGAAACGACCCCGCCGCGCGGGCGCGGTCGTATACCTCCCGAAACGTCAGCGCGGACGTTTCATCCGCGTAGGCCGTCTGATCCGGCCACTGGGCGGACGCGTCTTCTAACAGCTCCAGCAGATTGATCCGCATATCGGTTAAGAACGCGGCGCCGGTTCGGTATTGACCGCCGGATACAAGGACTTGTCGTACTTATAGCAGTTTTTGACCGTTCCGCTTTGGATGCGCGTGTATTCCTCGGCTTGTGCGTCGGTAAACAGGAACGCGTCGCAGGGGATGGTAAACGGCGTGGTGTCGAAGTGATACCAGCCGTCGCCCAGATTGACAAGGTTCCAGTAGTGTTTGACGTTGCCGTCGATCCGGTTGATGCGCATACATTCGGCCCCGATGCGCGTCAGCAGGACCTCAGACAGCGCGTAGAAGGTGTAGCAGTCGCCCTGCCGGTTCTGAAAGCCCAGATAGGCGGCCTGCGGAACGCCCTCCTTGTGCGGGCTTCCGACATACGCGACGTGGTCGGCGACCCATGTGTAGACCGCGTACGCCTGAGCGTAAATATCCGCGCCGCTGTCCGGCACGAGCTCAGCCAGCAGCGCGTCGGCCAACTCATAGACGCGCTGCTCGGGCACCTCCAGCACGGTCACCTGAACCGTGACGCTGGACGTGTTGCCCGCCGCGTCGGACGCGCTGTAAATCAGCGGATATGTACCCGGCGCGGTTAGGTTGACCTTCGCGCTGTCCACCCAAAATTCCACCTCGCCGTCGCGCTCGTCGATAGCGGTCACGTCCTTGCGGTACGCGGCCTTGTCGCCCAGAAAATACGTTTGGTCGCGCGCGCCCGTGATCACAGGCGGCTCGGTGTCGGCCGGGGGTTCCGGAGGTTCCGTCGGAACGGGCGTCGCGGGAGGCTCGGTGGGAGCGGGAGGCTCGGTGGGAGTCGGCGGCGCGGCGTCCGCCGCGGGAATCACGGTCAGCGAGGACGTGATTTCCGTCTCGTTGCCGCCTCCGTCGGTCAGCGTGACCGTGATGCTTTGCTCCCCGGGCTCCGACACATTTGGCGGCTCGCCGCCGGTAAAGCGGACGGCGACCTCGGTCGCGTCCTCAATATCGGTGACAAAATCCTTCGCCGCCGGTTCCGCAGACCCCTGCACGACCACCACCGGCGCGGCCTTGGCCGTCGGCGGCACGGTATCCACGACCCGCAGGATCGACATATACATCCGTCCGCCTTCGCCGTTCTTGCCGCCAACCCGGAGATAGACATGGTAATCCTGCACCCTGCTCGTGTCCGGGGCGTCCTCCCCGGCAAACGCGATCTCGCCGCCGGGGTCGCGCTCAAAAAAGTCCTCCGGCGTCAGCACGGCGCCCGCTTCCGCCACCAGCGTGGGGATCACGGGGGAGTTGCGCGCAAACAGCGGCAGCATGATGATAAAGACGATGCCCAGCGCCACAATGCCAATGGGGATCGACACGCCTATGATTTTTTTCCGCGTCCACATGCCTAGGCTTCCTTGTCCTTCTCCCGGATTTCCACGCGCCGGATTTTGCCTGAAATCGTCTTGGGTAATGTGTCGACGTATTCGATGATGCGCGGGTATTTATACGGCGCGGTGGTCTTTTTGACGTGATTTTGCAGTTCCTTTGTCAGCTCCGGCGTCCCTGTGTAGCCCTTCGACAGCACAATGGTGGCTTTCACCGCAAAGCCGCGCTCCGGGTCCGGCACGCCTGTGACCGCGCACTCCGTGACCCCCGGATGCTCCATCAGCACGCTTTCCACTTCAAAGGGGCCGATGCGGTAGCCGGAGGATTTGATCACGTCGTCCGTGCGGCCCACATACCAAAGGAATCCCATTTCATCTTTATACGCCGTGTCGCCGGTGTGGTACAGATCGTCATGCCATACGCTGCGGGTCATGTCGTCATCGCGGAAGTACCCGGAGAACATGCCAAAGGGTTTGCCGCCGCCTTCGGCGTCCGTTCTTATGCAGATTTCGCCGGTCACGCCGGGGCCGACCTCTTTGCCGGTATCATCGGCGACGATCATGCGGTAGCCGGGGACGGGCAGCCCCATTGAGCCGAGCCGGGGCTGCATCCACGGATACCCCGTCCAGCAGCAGAGGGTGGTTTCGGTCTGCCCAAAACCCTCAAAGATTTTATGCCCTGTTCCCTCCAGCCAAACCCGGTAGACCTCCGGGTTCAGGGCCTCGCCGGCGGCGGCGCAGTGTTTCAGGGCGGACAGGTCGTATTTCTTCAAATCCTCTTTGATGAGGTAGCGGTACATCGTCGGCGGGGCGCAGAAAGTGGTAACTTTATACTTTTCCATCTTCTCCAGAATATCGGGCGCGGAGAATTTGTCAAAATCATAGGTAAACACCGCGCTGCCGGCCAGCCACTGGCTGTACATCTTCCCCCACAGGCTTTTCAGCCAGCCGGTATCGGAGATGGTGAAGTGAAGGCCGCCATCCTCACAACGATGCCAGAAACAGCCGGTCATCAGATGGCCGAGGGGGTAGGTGTAATCGTGCCAGACCATCTTGGGATAGCCTGTGGTGCCGGAGGAGAACGCCATCAGCATCATGTCGGACTTTACCGTGCTGCGGGCAATGGGCGTTTCCGGCGCGGCTTCCCATTCAGCGTCAAAGTCAACCCAGCCATTCCCCTCCTTGGAGGGGTGAAGCGAAGCTTCGGGGTGGTTATTCCCCCCGAACACCGCCAGCTTCTCCACCGTCGGACACTCCGGCAGCGCCTCTTCCATCGCTTTCATCACGCCGAAGCGCGGCGTGGTCAGCAGCATTTTGATCGACGCGGCGTTCATGCGGTACTCAAAATCCTTCTTGGTCAGCAGATACGTGGCGGGCACCGCGACGGCCCCCATCCGGTGCAGACCCATCAGGACCGGCCAGTACCGCCAGTCGCGGGACATGGTCAGCATCACCAGATCGCCTTTTTGGACGCCCTGCGCGAGGAAGACATGGGCGGCCTTGACCGACAGGCGGCGGATGTCCTCATAGGTAAAGCGTTTTTCCTCGCCGTCGTTGGAAAGCCACAGCAGCGCCAGCGCGTCCGGGGTTTCGGCGGCCATCACGTCCAGGCAGTCAAACGCGAAGTTGAAGTCGTCGGGTACGGTCAGTTTGTAGTTTTTCTGGAGGTCTTCCAGCGTCACGTAATCATCCCGGTGACGCCCGGTGTATTTTTCATATAACGGCATGTACTTTAACTCCTTTAATTCAGCGGTGCTTCATAACCACCGCTAAGAATGTCGCGGACCTTCCGTCCAGCGCCTGCATGGCGTGCGGCACGCCGGAGTCAAAATAAATGCTGTCCCCGGAAGAAAGCTCATAAACGATCTCGCCGATCTGAAAGCGCAAGCGGCCTTCCAGCAGGTAGTTAAATTCTTGCCCTTCGTGGGCATGGAGCGCCGGGGACTCACCTCCTTCCGAGGGGTCCTTCGGTTCGACGGTGACCAGGAACGGCTCGGCCATCTTGCTCCGGAAGCTGAACGCGAGGTGCTTGTACGCATACGCCGCGCGGCGGTCCACGCTCAGACCCTCGCCCTTGCGCACCAGACAGCACGTGTTCAGCCGCGGCGACTGCCCGCTGAGCAGGTCCACCACGTCCACGCCTAAAATTTCCGCCGCGTTGTATAGAAACGAGAAGGAGAAATCCTTCTGTCCCTGCTCATAGGCCGCCAGTTCCTCGGCCGTCACGCCGGTTTCCTTGGCAAACGCCTCCGGTGTGTACTCCATGATCTGACGCAGGCCGGCCAGCCGCCGCCCCATTTCCAGCAATTGTTCCGTCACGGTTCGCACCCTCCCTTTTTCTGTGTGTTCTATTATTGTACAGAAAACGCGCGCCGGTGTCAAGTTTGGGGAAAACAGAGTATTGGGCAATTGACAACCCGCGCGGCTTGCTGTAAAATGGGGGAACTATATCCGATTTTGCAGGGGAGTGGATGACCTATGGTTACCGCGGGGGATTTTCGCAACGGCGTGACCTTTGAGATGGACGGCCAGGTGCAGCAGGTCGTGGAGTTCCAGCACGTTAAGCCGGGCAAAGGCGCGGCGTTTGTGCGCGTCAAGATGAAAAACGTCATCACCGGCGCCGTCACCGAGCGCACGTTCAATCCGAGCGACAAATTTGAAAGCGCGTTCATCGAGCGCCGCGATATGGAGTATCTTTATCAGGACGGCGACCTATACTACTTTATGGACAACGAAACCTACGAGCAGACGCCGATCGCCCGCGACGTGCTGGGCGGCGGCTTTGCCTTCGTCAAGGAGAACATGGTCTGCAAGGTGCTGTCATACAAGGGCAATGTGTTCGGGCTGGAGCCGCCCACGTTCGTGGAACTGCTGATCACCGAGACGGAGCCGGGTTTCCGCGGCGACACGGCCACCAACGTGCTGAAAGCCGCCACGGTGGAAACCGGCGCGGTCGTGCGCGTGCCGCTGTTTATTGACAACGGCGACCGGATCCGCGTGGACACGCGGACAGGCGAGTATTTAGAGCGCGCAAAGGGCTGACAGAAAGGAATTTGTCTGATGGGTATCGCGGAAAAACTGGGCTATGTCCGGGGACTGGCGGACGGACTTGATATCAAGGACACCACGCCGGAGGGAAAGGTCCTGCTGGCGCTGGTCGATCTGGTCGGCGAGATGGCTGAAAATTTTATGGAAGTGGGCCTGCTGGTCCGGGACTTGGAGGAAAGCGTGGACGACCTGATTTCCGACGTTTATGACGAGGAAAACAGCGGCGGCGATTCGCGCATCCGCATCTTCCCCGGCGCGTCCGGCTTTTTTGAGCAGGATGACGACGAGGACGGCGGCGACGAGGAAGAGACGGACGGCGACCCGCGCTGCATCTCGTGCGGCCATCCGGTCGAAATCACGGCTGAAATCCTGCGGGAGGGCTTTGTGAAGTGCCCGAAATGCGGCCAGCAGATGGCGCTGGAGATTCAAGGCGGCGACTGTGAATGCGGCGGCGGTCATGGCGGTTGCGGCCATTCGGACGAAGAGTGACCGATGACGGAGACACAGAACCGCGCCTTGAGCCTAGCCCGCGAACGCGGCGCGCTGATCATGGCGCATTATTATCAGCCCATGGACATTCAGGAAATCGCTCACGTTGTGGGCGATTCCTTTGCAATGGCGAGCAAAGCCGCCGCCGCGCCGGAGTCGGTTTTAGTCGTATGCGGCGTGCGCTTTATGGCCGAAACGGCCAAACTTCTCGCGCCGGATAAGACGGTCCTGTTCCCCGCGCCGGACGCAGGATGCCCGATGGCCGACATGATCACACCGGAAGACGTTCTGGCTCTGCGGGCGCGATATCCGGGCGCGGCGGTGATGTGCTACGTCAACTCCAGCGCGGCGGTCAAGGCGGCGTCGGACGTCTGCTGCACCTCATCCTCCGCCGTAAAGCTCGCGCGGTCGCTGGCAGAGGAGGAGATCATTTTTGTACCGGATCAAAATTTGGGCGCGTATGTCGCCGCGCAAGCGCCGGAGAAGCGCGTGCATGTGTTCAGCGGTTACTGCCCGATCCATCACGCGGCCACGGAGCGGGACGCCCTAGAAGCGCGGCGGGCGCATCCGGACGCGGCGTTTTTGGCCCATCCCGAGTGCAGGCCGGAGGTGGTCGCGCTGGCCGACGGCGTGGGCAGCACCGAGTACATTTTACAAACCGTGGAAGCCGCCCCCGAGGGCGCGGCGTTTATCATCGGCACGGAGGAAGGCGTGATCCGGCGTTTGGAGCGCACCGCGCCAGGCCGTCTTTGCTATCCTCTGCGCGCGGGATTTATCTGCGCGGACATGAAAAAAATTACGCCGACCGACGTGTGCCGCACGCTGGAAACGCTGTCGCCGCAAGTGGAGTTGGACCCGGAAATCGCAGAGAAAGCGCGGGGTTGCTTGGAGCGGATGATGGCATGACAAATTCATCGGAAAGGGACGGCTGAACCTTGATCATCCAACGCCACGAAACGGATATCCTTGTCATTGGCTGCGGGCTTGCGGGGCTGTATGCCGCCCTGCATATCGACCCGCGGCTTCGTGTGCTGTTTGTGACCAAGGAGGACGCGGACGCCGGCAACTCGTGGCTGGCGCAGGGCGGCATCGCCGCCGCCGTCGGCGCGGACGACAGCCCTGAGCTGCATCTGCAGGATACGCTGAAAGCCGGAGCTGGGGTGTGCGACGAAGCCGCCGCGCGCGTGCTGGTCACCGAGGCCCCGCTTGCGATCGAAACCCTGCGCGGCATGGCGGCGCCCTTTGACGCAGCCCCGGACGGGGGCTTGAGCCTCACGCGGGAAGGCGGGCATCAGCGCCGCCGCGTCGTCCACGCGGGCGGCGACGCCACAGGCCGCGAGACGGTCAAAGCACTGGCCGCCATCGCCCGGGAGCGGGGCAATATCGCGCTCTGGAAACAAAGCTTTTTTTTGGACTTACTCCAAAACGCCGGACCGGGTTCCTGCGTGACTGGCGCGTATGTGTGGTCGCGGGGCGCGGTTTGCGCCGTATCGGCG
>Ga0082212_10011654_pt1 | contig 11135 bp, 12 predicted proteins | sample TergutNt197P3_FD_71548 | JGI IMG/M metagenome (GOLD analysis project Ga0082212, IMG submission 71548) | Neocapritermes taracua P3 segment gut microbial communities from Petit-Saut dam, French Guiana - Nt197 P3 | ecosystem: Host-associated > Arthropoda: Insects > Digestive system > Gut ... | reverse complement strand
AAATGCCGCCTGTTCCGGCCAGGGGATTCCGACGCTGAAATAAAGATGGTGCGCCAGGGCCAAGGCGCAGACAAAATCCGCCTTTCCCCGCTGCATCCAGGAAGCCCGCTCGGCGCATCCCCAGCCGATGCCGGGGGAAGGGTTGGCGAGATCCAGAACCAGGGGCAGGATGCGTTTCTCGCTACTGGCGCGCAGCGAGAGATAATGCCGCCCCACGGCCTGGGCATCGATATCCGCGGCAATGACCAGGGGAAAATGCCGGGCCAGCAGGGCGCTGTAATGGCCGGTATTGGCCCCGAGATCCAGGGCGATATGGCCTTCCCCGGCCTTGGCCTTTTTACCGGCGGCCAGCTCTGTCAGCGTTTCCTTGGCCTGCCTGGCTGCCGGGGAATAATTGGTGTCCGTGTAGTAGTCCTCCCATTCACCGGCCTGTTTCGGGCTGGCCATGTCCTTGATCAGGCGCAGCAAAGAATCGGTGAGATCAAACAATCCCCGGGCGCTCACCTTGGCCCGGCGTATATCCCGGGCGGCCAGGCAACCGTCCCGGTATTTATTTTCCGCCTTGGCATGCAGGTGCAGATGCATCTGCAAACCCAATGAAAAGGCACTGCTCCCCGGCAACAAAGACCAGGCGAGATCCAGGGGAATGCCGTCAATCCACAGGGCGGATAGCCTTGAAAGACGGGGATCCGCAGCATACAGGGCCAAGGGGGCCAGAAAATGCATGCAGAACTGCCGGTAGGCCTGCCACGGCGCGTCTGCCTGCCGTTCCTCAAAGGAGAGCAGGTCAATAAATACGGGATCCGCGCCGCGAAACTGGATGTTATAGGCGGAGGCGTCCTTGAGAGTCATGCCCCTGGCCAGAGCCTCCTTCTGGATTTCCAGGGTCAGGATGGCGGCATCGCGCAACTGCGGAAAAGACCATTCGTAGGGATAGGATACCCAGGGGATGCGCTCCACTTCCAGAGTTTTCCAGGCGCCGGGCAACGGCGCGGTTTCGTGGAAGGCGAGCGCTTGCCCCTTGGCCGCCAGATCCGGCAAGAGTCCGCAGGCGACGGCTTTTTCCCAATGATGACGGTAGCAGGCGTTGACGGAACGCAGAATCCCGCCTTCGCTATCAAATACCCGGCCGCAGGGATCGCGGAAGGAACCGGTTACGCCAGCCATGTCAAAAAACTAGCGGCTGAGGCGAAAAATGCCTTTGACCCTGGCCGTGACGCGCCCGAAAAAAGCCAAGGACGCGATGATGCTCTGCACCAGGATACTGCCCGAACCCGGATCAAGGTAGCCCGCGTGGGCCTTGTCCGGCAGGCAGACATGCAGGATCAGCAGGAAGAGGCACCAGGAAAAAACACTTTTTAACCTGAAAGCGAAAACTGACGTCATACGGCACTCCTTAATTTGCCTTGAAATAAGCAATAAGCGTACCATAGGCGGTCCATCAATTTGCTTTTGGGGGCTGCCCCACAAACCCCGTTAACCATCAGTTTTCTAAAGGGGCCACGCCCTTTCTTCCAGCCACCAGTCGATCATCCGCCGGGCCAGGCTAAATTTTTGCGGGAGCAAGGGCGCCTCGTCACGGAAAAAAAACCGGCCTTCCAGAAGTTCCGAGGTCTGAAGGCGGATCTCCCCCTCCGGGGATTCGGCGACGAAACCGGCCATCAGGCCGCTGGGATAGGGCCAGGGTTGGCTGCCGAAATACCTGATATGGCGGAGGTTCAACCCGGTTTCCTCCAGGGCCTCGCGCTGAACGCATTCCTCCAAAGTCTCCCCCGGTTCCAGGAAACCGGCTACCAGGCCGAAATGTTCGCCCCGGAAGCTGCGCGCGCGGACCAAAAGGGCGCTGTCTCCACGCAGGATCAGAGCCAGTACGGCCACGGCCAGGGGAGGAAAAAGCTCATGCCCGCAGGCCGGGCATTTCTTGGAAATGGTCGTGGCCGGGAGGGTTTTCGTCCCGCAGGCCGGGCAATACCGGGTGTGCTTGTCCCAGTGGATGAGCTGGCAGCCCTTGCCGGCCAGGGTGTAAAGTTCTTCCCCGATGAAGGCGTAGGCCGCCCGCAGGTTCAAGGGCAGCCATTCCTCCTCGTCCGGCAGCTCGAGTACGGCGTAGGCCGCGCAGGCCGCGCCCCGGCAATATCCCAAATCATGCTTGGGCAGGGACGAAGGCAAGGGCGGGCTTACTCCGCGCGGAATCCGCGCCTCCTCCTCCTTGCGGCGGAGCAGCAGTTTGGCGTTGTGGAAGATGAACCAGCAGGTCTCGCGGGAACTCATGAGATGTTTACTTGATCAAAACCGCCCTTATGGCAAGGGCTGTAAAACCCCGCAATACGGGGACTCTGCACCCGCCCAAATGGATCCTTGGGGAACCTGATAATTAGCGGGGATTGGGGCGGCAGCCCCCCAAAAGCAACCCGAGGATCTGCCAATATAGGCACAAAAATTGCTGTATCCCCTTCAGAGGTCAATTTTTGGACGATAACTATGCTATACTCCATCATCATCGCCACCAAAAACGCGGAAAAATACCTGGAACGCTGCCTGAGCTCCCTCTTCCGGCAGACCTGGCCGGATTACGAGGTGATCCTTCAGGACGGCCTCTCCACGGACGATACCCTGAAGATCGCCGGCAAATACTCTGGCTGCTTGCAATGCGTCTCCGAGGCGGATACGGGGGTTTACGACGCCTGGAACAAGGCCCTGGACAGGGCCTCCGGGGAATGGGGCATTTTCCTGGGGGCGGATGATTTCCTGGTGGACGGCAATGTCCTGGCCAACTGCCGCCTGCACCTCAAAAAACTGCCGCCGGGGATCACCTTTGCTTACGGCAACGTGCTCCACGGCGAGAACGGCAAACTCAACGGCGTCTGGGCCAGGTCCCTTTCGTTCATGTACCATTATTTTCTGACCAACATGGGACTGCCCTTCCCGGCCACCTTCACCCGGCTGGAAGCGCTGAAAAAGGCCCGTTTTGACACGAGTTACCAAATCGCCGGCGACTATGACCTGGCGGCCCGCCTGCTCACCAAAGACAATGCCGCCTACCTGCCGGTGCATGTGACCTGGATGGAGAAAGGCGGGCTGAGTTCGCGCCCGGAACAGCGCCACGCGATACTGGAGGAGCGCCGCCGGGTGGTGCGCACGCGCGTTGTGCCCAAGGCCGGGATGCTGGCGGAAGCCTCCTTGGAATACCTGGCGTATTGAAGGATCTTGCCGTTAGTTAATGGACTGGCGGAATTACAGCACAAAAATTGCTTCACCAAGTCAGCAGCCAAGTTTTTGCGAGGTTGTGAGTTTATCCTAACTTGACAAAATATCTTCCACAATAAGCTCAGCAGCTGTTTTTGACAGGTTGAATGGCCCTTGGCTCTGGACCAGCTTGGCCCGCTCCGCGAAAAGAGGGTCTTTGCCGGCGGCAAGAGACTTTATAATATACTGCAAAGCGGATTCATTGCGTACCTGATATGTATATATTCCATAAAGCGACTCGGCAAATTCATTAAGAAAGCACGAATTGTCATTAAACAAGCTGATAATCGGCTTTCCGGTAATTAAAAAATCCATCATCATGGATGATAAATCTGTAATAAGTACATCAGATTTCTGAAATGATGCAATGAAGGTATTTTTAGTACTATCGTCAATTTCTACATTATTACAATCAGAAAATACGTCTAATACACTTAAAAAAAATGATCGTTCACGAAAAAGATCTGGATGAGGCCTGATAAACAGTTTTAAATCGTGGCGCTGCCTAAATATGCTATATAATACATCTATGTATGTCGCAAATGAAGACCATTTCCTATCTCCACCATCCTGATATTTTTCAAAAAACATACTTGCTGAATAATGTATATTCCATAAAAAAACTTTGGCATTCGTTATTGAGGTTTGCTGCGGAACTTCATGCAAAACACTATCAAATTTGGGAGCCGTATTAATAACAACAATGTTATTATTTCTACGCCCATCAGTAATATAAAATTTTTCATAAAATTTATTCAAAATATAAATTTTCCATGCTAATTTATGAATTGGCTTTTGGTATTGTATATCTAAAGAATATTTTTCTCCAGATATTGAAGAACCGTATGGAATATATACAAGTTTTATACCGCTATAATAAAGTGATGTATAAATTTTGTGAATATAAGGGTTACATGTAAATAAAATATCCAATTTATCATTAGATACTGTATTTCTATCTAAAATACGATACGGCAGACAGAGTTCATCAAGTTTATTGACGATCTCATCAGTCGTAAATCCTTCCTCACGACGAGGGAAAATATATATAAAAATATTGACAGATTTATTTTTAGCATATTGATCGTAAATACTTTTAAGACATAAAATATCCATAACTTGCGTAAACACAAAACCAACAGCGTGTATATACATAGTTACCACCTCATAACATATCAATATATCATCACGCGTATTCACTATTGAATGCCAGAGCATAACAATGATCTGCCAGTGCTTGATTTGAATCAATTATTGGTATATCAAACATACTAAGTTTATTACCGAATAAAACAGATAATTCCGTACAACCAAGTAATATTGCACCTATGTTATCACATAATGAGTCTATATATTCATAAATTAATCTTCGATAATATTGAATATCCAAATTTTGTTTTACAGCTTCAATAGCATTACTTATAAGTTCCTGGTTATTACATGGTAAATATGTAATACCCATGTTTTCAAGCGGCTCTTTATAGAGTTGATGAAGAATTACTTGGCGCGAGGCAAGCACAAGCACTATTTTGTTATGTTGGTTAGCCAAAATATTCTGAGTAGATATAGTTGTCACATTTATCATGTTTGGGATGGAGACTGCCGCATTTGCTGTATACCGAGAGTAAAGGATATGGGCTGTATTACAAGGAACGGCTATGATGGACGCTCCGAGCTCGGCCAATTTTTCAATCCCGGAAATAATAAACGGAACAGGATCTGTTTCGTTGAGTTCCAGAAAACGTCCGCGACTAGGTATTTTGGGATTAGAATCAACCAAAACCCGAGGATGCTCCCAGTCCTTTCGAACAGGACGATTGGCAAGGCGGAAACAAAAATCAGCAGTCGCCAAAGGAGCAACACCCAAAACTCCAATAATTTTTTGGTCAATAGGCCAACGCACTACATCATTCATTGGGTAATTATGCCACATAACACATAGCTCAATTTACTTTTGAAAAATATAATACCATAAACGAGTTTCATGATACTTATTAAGAGGGCACCCTTCATCAAACATTTGTTTATCTTCAATTAATGTAAATCCATTACAAATAAAAAAATTTAAATATTCATCACGAGTACGATAAATTGCAGAGTAATTAGTTTTTAAAACTGGTGAATAACGATCTTTAATATAATATCGTCCGTTCAAAATACTTGTACCATCACGTAAAAATACCATGCCACCAGGCTTCACCCAATTTGAAAAATTAGACATCAATTTAAGTGCTTGACTATCATTCAGATAAACAAAAAGACCAGAAACAAAAACTACATCAAACTGTTCATTAGTATTAAAATATTCTGCCGGGCTAATCACAAACTTTACATTGCTAACTCCACTATCATAAAGTTTTTTTATACCAATATTAGCCAGTGATTCCGAATATTCCACAGCCGTAACATGTTTAACGTATGGAGCAAAACGGAATGTCCATTGTCCAACCCCTGCGCCAAGATCAAGAATTGTTAATTTATCATTCAATTGTAACTTTGGTAGAACTTGCTCAATCTCAAGCTTAACTTTCAACGCAAGAAGTTCAGGATCTTCTTCAAGATTGCCAATACTTTCAAATGGAACTTTTGAGGATTGTTCACCTCGCATTTCCCAAAAAAATTTTACTTTATTTTCATCAATCATATACCTCACTCCTGCGCCAGTAAATGACTAACTTATTGATAAAATTCTAGAATTAACCAAAAAATCATGATTAAATTCCGTAATTTCGTTTATTCTTTTTGTAGGAATAGGTAACACACGCACTCCTAAAGGTTTGTTATAGCGATTCGATAGTGTTGCTACATCGGTATATAAACGTACAAGCTCATCCTGTAATGTATTTCCTGGAATGGGAACCATATCAATTCCACAGCCACACACAGCCGCATATAACATAAACATCTCAAGACATATATCTGGCGTTTGTCTGATTACATTGGCAAGATATGCATCTTCAAGATGAGAAAACATGACACCGTTGAATCCGGAAGTATGCACTCGTGATACCGCCAATGATTTTTTGATAATATTAGTAAGAAATGCCGTAGCCGTTAATGTCCCCATGCTTCCGAAACGAACCCGGCTGATCATTTCTATCAACTTGGCCACGCTTTTGGTCTTATCAGGGAAGGGAGCGATTGATATATCGATACCTTTATATTCATATGTATCTCCAAGATAATGCGCAGCCTGTTTGGCTATAGCATCAACATATAAACAAATATCAGTGACTAGGAGTATAAGTCGTTCTTCAAGCTTGTTTAGTGATAAAGTATTATTTTCATCAAGTTCAGCCATTAATGGTTCGAGTAGCTCAACCGCAAGCGAAAATCCTCTCTTGTTCTCATGTATGGAAAAAGGAAAAAATGGGGTATTCGGCACTATATTAGCGCCAACCCCAACCCTGAAATTATCATATCCATTATTTGACATACGTGAGACATCAAGTACTGCTTGGGCGGCGATCGGGGCACATGAAACATGAACTTTCCCATTTTCAGCCATGATATGGTGCAAAAATAAGTTCGGATACCTACGTATGAGTTCTACGGAACATTTCCGCAAATCTCCGCACCGCCACTCATTTTCACCGGAAATAGGTAGACAAAACCAGCGGATAGCCAATTTTTCCACAACAGTAGCAATTGAATCCAACGCTCCCAGTAACCTCGCCTGCTCCAGGCATGAGTCTGGGCGAATTGCTTGCAAAACAAGTCTCTTAGTCTGTATTTCAATTCCATCATTAAAAAATTTTTCTTCTAATATCTGATACATAGAAGAAAAGATAGATAAATTAGATGGAGAAAATTCAGATATTGCGCTACCGCCTGTAATTGCGCGTATTCTAAGCCCTTGCATTATAATCACCATTCGTAAATTCAATGAGACGGATATAATCAAGAACTGTATTTATTTCATATAACTTTTCATCGATTGGAAATTGCACAGAATATATTGGGTTATAATCATCATCAATGGGCAATGTTTGGCCTACAAAAAGGTTGCCGTGTTTAAGACAACGCTGTTTCCACAATCGTAGTAAATTTTGATCTGAAATTTTAAAAATACCAATGGCCTCTGGATCTGATACCGAACGCAACGGGCCGATATAGGTTTCTGTAATTCTGTCATTGGTGATAACACAGTTAATTGCGGTCAAAATTCTATTTTCTCTTGTAGAAGTCAAGGCCATATTGGGTGTTTCTAGCTCGAGGCGCCTAGCCAAATTTTCTGAAAAAAGGAGGTCACCTGAAATAACATAAGAAGGAGTATCATCTAACGCCAAGCCCAGACTATAAGCATTATTGGTAACTGCCCAGTCATGGTTATATACATAACGCAGACTTGGAAATCTCTGCATTATTTCTATCGCTTTATATCCAACTACAACAGTAATATCACAAAACGAAAATGACCGGCATGCATGCTCAATTAATGACATTCCAGTTACAGGATTTATTATTAAACTCTTGATTACCCCGTCTAAAGATAAACTTTGGCCTGCAGCAAGTATAATAAGTCGCATATATTACCCACTTAATAAAGTATTTCTAATTGGAAATTGCATGGTAGAATTGCTTCAGGGAAGCGATGCTTCGCAGTTTTATATGGGTAAATATCTCCACTTAATGCTCTTGAAATGATTTCATCAATATTCACTGTATATTCATTAGGACGCAGGCTCCAAACTTCTACTTCAGCATAATTAAAACATACAGCAGGAATCTTTTTTAATCCAAGTATAATAGCAACTTCAAGGCGATGCTGCCCATCCATAACAAGATGGTTAACATCATCGATAACAATTGGGCTCGTCCATGTTCTATCAGTTAGTATTTTTTTACAAAGCCATTCTACGCGCTCGGGATCAAAATTTTCAATATGCCTAAGTTGTTGTACATCCACAAGCTTGGCACAACGAGTAGATGCTTGCACATTAGTTATCGCGTCAAGCCGTATCAGAGCATGCTGATATTCCTCTGGGGTATTAAATGACGCCCCGCCTGATAATCCTAAATCCAAAATTTCTGCGGGCAATTCTGCCAGATGATCCGCCCAAGGCATCATAAAATATTCGTCAAGTGAGTGCGCTGTATATTCTTTCAGCAGTTGGTGAAAATATCTAATCTCATTCGGGCCACAAAAAATCGCACCCAAGTTTTTATAGTAAGAACGAAAAGCTGGTGAATATTGCGCATAAGTTATTTCTTCAATTTTACCATTCGTCTGTGCTTTAATAATACCACCATTTTGGTACGGTTGAAACTTCCCACAAACAGTCCATATTGATTTATTTTTATAAATTACGTTATATAAGTCTAATATACTGTTATCTCTAAAAGCTACATCTCCTTCAATAATTAAAGTTGGTTCATCCTTGCCATCAAAACCACATAATAAAGAGTATATATTTTTATCTTCTTTATATTTATTATTTATAATAATTTTAGTATTTGGGAAATAATTATTAACAGCAGAAATAACATCTTCAGCTCTATACCCAACAACAACAGTAATATTAGTAAAACCCACTTCATTCAATTGGCGTAGTGTTCTGTGTAGCAATGGTTCTGTACCAAATTGAATGAGCGGCTTTGGATTCCCACAAGAAATCGTCTCCATACGATTTCCTTGTCCTGCAGCAAGAATAATAACCCGTACAAATTGCATATTATTACTCATTATGAGTCAATTGTTACGTCATACAACTATCCACAGGGCACCACGTCCATCGCGACCAGACAAACCGACACTGATTGCCATGCTCCACAAAAAAGATAAAAAGCCACTCCGGCGAAATGCTGCCAAAACTGCTTTCGTAGCAGGAGATATGAAAAATTTAAGAAATAACGCAAAGGGTATACCAAAATCACACTACGGCATGATTCACGCATATCGAAAAAAAGAACAGCATATTTGCTTCCTGACAGGTAATTCTCAAAAACTTCCATAACGCGGGAATACGTCCGTAACAGTTTAATCACTTCCTGAGGTTTCTTTCAAGCACTTCTTTGCTCACGGACAACGAGGCGAGCCGCTTGTCTTTCATGTACAGACCTTAGCTTGATATTTTAGACTTTTTCTATACCATGTGCATGGTTAACTGTCAAGCATCCGCCCGCAGGGGCCAGGGCCTTTCCCCACTCCGGCTCACGCCTCCCGAGAGCCGTCATGGGCAGGCCAACAAAGATAACCGCGTCTACGAGGTTCTGAGTCATACGCGGCCTCTGACCCTGAAAATGATACGCAACCTTCATGGGCGGTTCGGCATTCCGGCAGAAAATTTGATTAAGGAATCAACCGCCAGGCATCATAGCTAACAGCAAGGAATCCCGGAACGCTTTATGCGCTTGCGCCCTTCTCAGATATTATGTTGTTCCGCCAGTTCCTGAAAGAACCGGCGCGAAATCCCATGTAGCGGATTTCTGTTTCATTCGCCAACCTAGCCGTGCCGTGCAGACGGCGCATGTTGGGGCGCGATATTTACGAATAGATACCGAATTTAATGTTTGACTAGTAACCAAAAAATAGTACCATTTCCGCATGAATAACAGCCAACGCAAGACTCTCGCGGCGATCTTTACCGATCCGGTCAGTCCGGCGATTGCCTGGAAAGATATTGAAAGCCTGTTCAAAGCTTGTGGAGGAGTCATAAAAGAAGGCCGCGGTTCCCGCGTCTGGTTTATTATGGGAAAGGATGTGGCTACTTTCCACCGCCCACATCCAAAACCGGATACGGATAAAGGGGCGGTGAAATCCGTACGCCGCTTTTTTAAGAAAATAGGGGTAATACCATGAGCATACTTACTTACAAAGGCTATCAAGGCAGTTTTGAATACGACCCGGACGCCGATATTTTCCACGGCGATGTACTGCATATTACCGATGTCGTTACTTTCCAGGGACGCTCCATTGATGAATTGAAAACAGCGCTGATAGATTCAATTGAGGATTACTTTGACCTGTGCAAAGAGGCTGGAAAATCTCCTCAAAAACCGTTTTCCGGGCGCTTTAATGTGCGTCTTACTCCCGAATTACATCAAAAAGCCGCACATACCGCAGCGCTTGAAGGCATGAGCCTCAATAACTGGATTGCGCACGCTGTGAAAAAAGCGGTTATCATGTAACCGGTCTTTTTTCCATTCATGCCGGGCTTATGCCGCTTGCGTGGCACGACCACATATCTTTTTGTCTTGCTCTAGTCCCGATTTGGGATTATATTATTTCCATGAGAATAATCGCTCTGTCCACATTAAAAAACTTTTGGGAAACTCCGGCTTATGTGGATGCCCAAGAACCGCTGCTGGCTTGGCACAGATTTGTTCTCAGCGCTGATTGGGCATCCCCTGCCGATATCAAGGCCGATTTGCGAAATGCCAGCATTTTGCGGGATGGAAGGGTTATTTTCAACATTGCCGGGAACAAGTACCGGTTGGTGGTTTGGATAAATTATCCTTACCGGGTTGTTTACGTACGTTTTGTCGGCACACATGCGCAGTATGACGCTATTGACCCTCAAACCATATAGAGGTGACTCCATGATAAAACCTATCCGTAACGAAGCTGACTATAGGGATGCCCTGACTAAGATTGAAATCTTGATGGACGCCCAAGAGAATACCCCCGAAGGTGACCAGCTTGATATTCTGGCAACTCTTGTGGAAGCCTATGAGCGCAAGTCTTATCCTATGGACTTGCCTGACCCCGTAGAGGCTATCAAGTTTTATATGGAGCAAAACGAAATGACCCCCAAGGACTTAGCTCCGGTGATCGGACGTGTTAACCGCGTCTATGAGGTTCTGAGTCATACGCGGCCTCTGACCCTGAAAATGATACGCAACCTTCATGGGCGGTTCGGCATTCCGGCAGAAAGTTTGATTAAGGA
>Ga0082212_10011653_pt1 | contig 11135 bp, 3 predicted proteins | sample TergutNt197P3_FD_71548 | JGI IMG/M metagenome (GOLD analysis project Ga0082212, IMG submission 71548) | Neocapritermes taracua P3 segment gut microbial communities from Petit-Saut dam, French Guiana - Nt197 P3 | ecosystem: Host-associated > Arthropoda: Insects > Digestive system > Gut ... | reverse complement strand
AGTTTTTCAGCTTGAGCGAGAGTAAGTTCACCGTCAAGAGCAGCATTGACCTCGTCAACTGTAGCTTTACAAGACGCATGGAGTAATGGAGCGACATCAAAGTTGGAGTTTCGATGTAGAAGCAGTTTGTCAAGCACGCGAGTAGAACTCTTGCCAAACACATCGGAGAAAACATCATCCAGTTTGAAGTTGCAAATGGTCAGACAGTTCTGCCCACGGTTTTTCTCAGATATGTTAATATAAGTCAGTTTTACGTAATAACGGCAAAGGTCTCGTAACTGTCGGATGTTTTCGGGCGGAATAAAGCTGGAGCGCACTAAATCACATTTAAAAAGCTCCGCTATCCATAGAGCATCTTTCTTGTCGGTTTTCTTGCCCTTGATTGCTTTGACATATTTTGGGTGTGTCAAGCAGATGTTACAAGATTTCTCAAGGGTATTGAATACTGGAATTCAATATTTTCCTGTGGATTCCATGCAGACGTCCGTACAGTTACGGGACGTAAGCCAATCCGCTAATCTGCGTAAATCTCCCGTGAACGTAGAAAAGCGGCGTATTAAATGAGTTGTTTTGCTGTGTTCATCCGTTATAGCGATACACGCCACAAGAAAACTCTTGTGTACGTCTATTCCACAGCAAATCGGGTAAACGATGTCAACGACTGAAGCCAAAGCATATCCCCCCGTTTCATAATTTTAGGAAACGGTAGGGACTGGATACTCTGCTAAAGTTCCAGCTTGAGCTTATTGCTCAACCTCGGAGTAATGCCTCTACAAAAATAAGTTTACAGGCTCAATGTCCTACTTATTGGTGCTTGAACGAGTATCCGGCAACTTATAAAAATACGGGCTAATGGAAACCATTTCGCCACTCGTCTCCGCGTGCTCTGTAGTTTGCCGTTCCATTGGCTATAGCTTAACACTATTATTTATGAGTTTCAATTTTTTAGCGATCGGCGAACCATTTCATTCCTTATTGGCGCCTTTCGCAGAAAGGTATGGTCTTAAAAAATGAACAAGACGAAAAAATACATAATGATTGGTATATGTCTTTTAATTTTTGCATCAATTGGTGCGGCTGTTTTTCAGTATTTTGCGGAAGAAAAAAGTAAGGCTAAGGAAGAAATAATTAAATCTTTTGACAGTATAGAAGACGATTTCAATCTTGAGACAGCAGAGTATTTATACTACAGTTTTCGTGAGAATGTTAAATCGCTTGATATACCTTTATATAATCTTGCTGAAGATTTTCATGAAGAGCATTTAAGAACATTCAATAATTTTCTTCTGTTTTGCGCGTCAGTTGAAGAAACTAGAAGATTTTCAATAAAGCCTGATATAGATATTGTGAAAGCACGGCTCGAACTAAACGACCCTGTACGATACGAGGATTTTCTCGCAGCCATGATATTGTCAATTTCATATGTTGGGCATGAAAACCGGGTGTTTGAGAAACACCCCCAATTAATGGAGCATTACGTTGAAATTTTCAGGTTTCCGTCACGTAATCCTTTTTTCGTTGAGAGTATTATTGAACCATTAAGTCGTGATTTAAAAAGCAGAGAATACAGCGGATACCACTTCAAAAATGACAATTTGGGGCAATTCTTTCAGGATTTTATTGACATTTGTTTTGAATATCGATATTGGCCTATTAGCGGCTGGTTCACCTATGGTAAAAATGAAAGAATATTTCGAGCTACCAGAAATATTCCAGAGGAGATTTATCTAGCGAATTACTATGCACAAACTTTTTTACAAATATACAAGGGAGATTTGCCTGAAGCTTATAAAGAATTGTATAGATACATGGCGCCACAACCAATACTTGAAAGCTTAACTGAATATTTACCATGCAGGCCATACTATTTTTACAGTGACGAAGACCGTTTTCTATGGTTTGAGTACTTGCAGTCGGAGCTGAGAAATATGGGACAATCAGTTTATGCGGATGAAATCCTTGAGACAGAGCTTGAACACTTCAGAGAACTTATTAACTGGCAGTTGCAATTGCGCGCATACCTTGCGAGTAAACTTTATGAATATGGAGATAATGACAATCTGTTAATCCTGAATGAGCTATTAACTGCTGAGTATTACGATCTTAAAAACGCACTGTATCTTCAAAAAAATTATGAAATGGCAATCGAAGTATTACGCGATTTGGACACGAAAGTAAGCACATCTCCAGTTGATGCGTCAAAAGGGAACTTAACACTGCCATGGATAGACAGGGAGGCAATTGATCATAAACAAGGCGTAAAAAGTTTAAAATCAACTGTCAATCCGCAGCCGATAACTTGGAGAATAGCAAATGAAGACATTGACGATGAAACGAAGAATGAAATGAAGAAATCGTATGAAAGATCAGTTTACTGTATTCGCACGTTGGCCGTCTTGAGTGAGAGCCTCTATATCGAAAAAGATTTGCAGACAATGGTACAACTGCACTCAAAACTAGTGAACAATAAGATTATTAGCTGCACGCCGACAGGTGTTTCATATCAAGACTTAGGAACGTTGAAGAATACTTACGGAGACGGAGCAAATTTTCCGGCTCTGGATTTAAAGACGAAATTTGATCTACGGCGATATGATCTCATTACAAACGATTTTTGGGGTCATCAAGCTCGGCGTAAGAACGGCGACATGACAGTCGGGGATATTATTCTGCCCTGGGTCGAAGTACAGGATATTGGACCATGAGTTGTTTTCATGTGGCTATTTTGAATCTATTGGAAGGGAGTGATTTTTAAATTTTGTGACGGGAAAAGATATTTTTATCTATAGAATGCGGCGTGGATTTTTCATAACATTAAAACTTTTTCATTGTATATATTCAGGGATATTTTGCATTTGCTATCTATTTTCAATAAAAATATTCTAGCATTTGGTGGGACAGCAATTTTAGAAAAATATGGAGGTTCGATGATGGTTAAACGTTTTTTAATTTTCTTAACTGTATATTTTGTACTAATGCCTGCGCTTAACGCACATGCCACGTTGACTTTTCTTAACCAGCACATAGATGAGTGCGAAGGATTGTTCCGCAATTTTTACGCAAACGGCAAATACGGCTTTGTGATTATAGAACATGCACCGGGTAGTGGGATAGGAAAATCATTAATACAGTATAGGCGAATAAGGAATAGAGAATTATGTTTTATCAGATACACATATATTCACAATGGAGAATTGTGGGGGTTCATAATATATTATGGAGATGGCACTTCTGGAGTTTCCGGTTGGGTACCCATGAATCATCTCCTGCCCATGTATGACTCTATTACCTTCTTTGAAGAGCATGAAAATGAGTTTTATTCATACACCGGTGATTATGAGTCATTAAAAACAGCTGAAAAAGTAGTTTTATGGCCATGGCCGGGGGCAGGCAGAGTATTTTCATATTCAATGATATGGAGAGCAAAGACAGTTGAAGCAAAAGATGTTGAAAACGTTGGTATTTCAAATGTCTATAAGGACAAAGAAGGTCGGGAGTGGGGTTACGTTGTCTTTAATACTTTTGTAAAAAGTAATAAAGTTCGCTTAGATATACATAAGGAAAACTACAACTATACCAATGGATGGATTTGCATCAGCGATCCTGCAAACGAAGACATCCCCGCGTTTAATCCAAGGTTGTCGCCATGGCCGGATGTATCAGAAGAAGCGCCTGTCCTTCATATTACTAAATCGGGTGATAATACTTATATTGAAGATATAACAGAAGAAAATAGGAACGAATGGATTCTGTTCTCAAAATCATTACTATTTCGCCCATTTTATTATAGAGAAGAAATATTGGGTATACCAATGAAATCATCAATATATGAAGGCCCTCCACCTCCATTTTTTTTAAAGAATAAGAATAATGAAGCTGAAAAAGTACAAGGACTTTGGAAACGACTTTATGAAGAATTATCGGACGCTGCAAAACCTGAGCGTTTCAAAATTCCATATGCATTCGCCTATGCTTTGACAACTGAAGAACATGTATTATGCGAAGCGCAGCAGGATGAAATATTAAATATCATCCAAGGGAAAGAGGCAATATTGACTTGGCTATCCCCGGAAATCCAATGGGGAGATAAATTGAGAGTTATATACTTACAAGATTACATAAGAATTCTCAAAGAAAACGGTCATGTTGATTGGGCTGAAGAAATAGAGAATCGTGAAGGTAAAGACTACCTTTATGATGATTTGAATAAACCAAAATAAAAAGGAGAGAATAATAATGTCTTACAAAAAAGCACTAAAAGTAATTCTTATAACGCTATTTTGCCTAACATTGAGCAATACGTGCGCCATAAAAAGTTCCGCTATGTTTATTAGTATTCAGGAAGCACAGGATATCGCCAAGAATTGGCTGATGCTAAGTAAAGGGCAAATATTAGATGGAATGGGCGAAGAAATACGGGAAATTGTTCATTACCATGGAGAAATACATGGTGAACCCGGTTACTATATGTTCTTTTTGGATCCACAAGGCTGGATAGCCATTCCAGCGGATGACAGTCTTGAAGTCATAAGAGCATTCGGCTCAGGAGCAATTACATCAAAAGACTATGAAAATTCGCCAATGCCGTATTATTTGAGAGTAAATTTGCCTCCACAGGAAGCGACAATACAAGCTTTTTCTATCGGAGAAAATGACAATCGAAAAATCAGTAGCAGAGATTCCAAGAAAATGCGCTGGAGATTATTAAGGGAAAAGCAAGATAATCAAATACAGTCATTAAATGCGTACTCGTCTCAATCTGATCTTGGAAAAGGCTTGCGCTTAGACGAAATACAAAATGATATAGTAGTCTCTCCATTGTTAGGAAAAAACAATTGGGGATCATCTAGAATTGATGGAGAACCATTTTATAATTATCGTCTTAATTGGAAAAGCGATGATAAATACTATGATGCCGGTTGCCTTCCAGTTTCAGTTGCTCAAGTTTTGAGGTATTTCGAGTTTCCAAATACAAAGCTAAGTTCCAGTTCTTTATTGCCAATATCAATTGATTATAGTCCTTACGATAAAGGGTTTATAAGAACTGACAGGCCTTATAATTGGTCGAATATGCCAATTTACATTGATCACAGTTTCTACGGCCCGATATTGCAAAGTCCGGATCTTTTCTCTTCTTTTGCTCAGGAAGAAGTTGAACGCCATAAAAGTGAAATATCTACATTATTACATGACACTGGATTAGCTATGCATGCTCATTACTTAAGCTCTATCAATTCTTCCGATGTTTCAACGACAGGCTCACTTTTAAAATATGTACCAAATGCATTGAAGGAACATTTCAATTTTAAGAACGCAATACATTATGAATTGCCTTCTGATGTAAAAAGATACGAAAATATGATACGGGCGACAAACACAAACTTGGATATGGGGCTTCCGGTAATAATCGATAATCGAACCGGTAGTGTTAATTCGTCTATTAATGATTGGTTTAGGCATAGCAGCATCGTGGACGGATACGCATATTTAAATTATGGTATAGACTCGCCTTCGGGCAGTGCTATTTATCATCACGTAAATTTAGGGTATGAAAATTATCCTGACTTTATTCATGACACTAGCAGCGGCGGTCTTATCTGGAAAAGCATCTGGTTTGATTTATCATTTGCAAATGATTTATCTGATGACTATTTAATTGATGGATTATCTCGCGGCATGACCTCGCCGACCGGTTTGGTATTCAATATAATGTCAGACGATTTAGATGGGAAAAATGAAATTGTAAGCGGACGTATTTTGGGTTACGCTAACAAACAAGTATTTACTCAAGGTGAGTTGGAAGTAACATTCGAAACAGTAAATGATGTTAAATTCTCAACTACAACAAATGAGAAAGGAGTTTTCGCTTTTAGAACACCGCCATTTACTACATTTAGAAATGCTACTTTAAGTGTGAAAGGACGAATAAACAGTGATCTTACAAAATATTTAACGATTAATGGCAACAATTCAACATGGAAATATGTTGATAAATCTTTCTCTACGCAATTGACAGATGCTCAACAAGTCATAAGCGATGGTAGTATTGGCAATTTGTATTTTGAAAAAATTCATTTGCCTGCAGCTGTAATTATTGGCACAGAAGATGGATTGTTAAACAATGTCAACGAATTGCTTAACTTACCTTATCTTTTTGAGTCAGCTAGTTATGTCGCTAATTATTGGAATATTTCAGAACTGAAATCTCTGTTTGTTGATAATTTCCCATACGAATATTTCCTCAATCAAGAATGGTATAGTTCGCTATGCGTCAAGCTGAGGGATTTTGTTATGGCGGGAGGGACTATTTATTTGACCGGAGATTCCTACCCCATAGCGCGTTACCTCTCCAATCAGGGCGACGTAGGGATACAATTTTTCGGAACCCCGCCTTATCAAATTTATCAAGGAAACGAGTACAGCAATATATTGCCTGTCGGTTCCTTATATGAAGACTTGGGGAGAATACCACAAATCCCTATTGTGTACATTCCGTATGAAATTGGCGGTCCTTTATTCAGCAGCATCGGTTCGGCTGAAGAGCTGGCCAAGGCGGAAATAGCGGTTAACACCGGCGGGATAAACTATACTATTATGAGAATGCCCGCTGCAGTTCGATTCCCACTGGGTGAAGGCATGGTTTACTATAGTTGTTTCGCTATTCCTGAGTATTTTGAAAATGAACAGGTAAAATCTTTAGCTAATTGGTTCATTTCTAAACCTATAGCGAATTCAGAACTCGTGATGCTCGCTGAAGCATACGGCATTGATAACGAGAAGTCGCTGTCGCGTGAAAACACTACTGTAAACAAAGGAAAAAGTATTGGCCTGCCGGTCTATATGTCAGCAGCGAGCGGTGACGTCAGCGAGGACGTGACTGTTATCGCAACTATCAGTAATATGGTTATGGGGCATGTCGATTACAACAACCTTCCGGCCGACTACTATGATACTCGCCGATGGACGGCTTCATTATCCGACTCGACAGGCAAAATAGTCGAAACTCGGACGGCAAGCGGCGACATCATTGTGTTCCATATAAAATCAGCTGAAAATAACGGCGGGATGTGGCGCGTTCGCCTAGTCAATACGGAAGGCTTCTTGGATGAAAATCTGTTCGCTACGATGCTTGTAAGGGAAGAGCGTGAAGACATTGATGACGGCGGAATTTCGGTGGGACTGGGAAATATTGCTGTAAGTGGCGTTAATATTGACTCGACTGCAGCAAATATCGAAATTAATTCAACATTGCAACTATCCGCCACGGTAACTCCGTCCAACGCCACCAACAAGCACGTTACATGGAGTACGTCAGATAGCGCCATAGTTACAGTGGACACTAATGGGCTTGTAACAGCAATTAATACGGGAACTGCTACTATTACGGTTACAACTGAGGACGGAGAATTCACTGCCTCTTGTGAGGTAACAGTAAACTCACCTGCTATATCTGTGACCGGAGTAACAGTTTCGCCAAAGACTGCGTCGATATCAGTTGGCGCGTCGCAATCTATATTAGCTACAGTTACACCCTCTAACGCTACGAACAAGAATGTTACATGGAGCAGCAGCAACTCGTCTGTTGCAGGCGTGAATTCTTCAGGAAACGTTACGGGCTTTTCAGTTGGGACTTCAACTATTACGGTCACGACTGAAGACGGTGAATATTCGGACACGTGTGTTGTTACTGTTAACCCAGTAATTGTGCATGTGACCGGAGTTACATTGTCGCCAAAGGCTGTATCAATAGTAGTAGGCTCGTCACAATCCTTAACGGCTGCGATAGTTCCTTCGAACGCTACGAACAAGAATGTTACATGGAGCAGCAGCAACTCGTCAGTTGCAGGCGTGAACTCTTCAGGAAATGTTACGGGCGTCTCGGTTGGGACTGTAACTATTACGGTCACGACAGAAGACGGTGAATATTCGGACACGTGTGTTGTTACTGTTAACCCTGCTATTGTACATGTAACCGGAGTCACGGTTGCGCCAAAGGCTGCGTCGATACAAGCAGGTTCGTCTGTAGCATTAGCTGCTATGGTCATTCCTACGAATGCGACTAACAAGAATGTTACATGGAGCAGCAGCAACTCGTCAGTCGCAGGCGTTAGCTCTTCAGGAAACGTTACGGGCGTTTCAGTTGGGACTGCTACTATAACGGTCACGACCGAGGGCGGAGTATTCTTTGACTCATGTTCGGTAACGGTGGTGAATACAAAACCAGACAGCGGAGATGTTACGCTTCAGCAGTATTACGAGGAAAAATATCCGGGGAAAACCGTCGTTATCCTTCCCGACGAAAGCTCTATCGGCGAGGTCAGCGGAAATACTGTTATCGTAGGTAATGAATTTGATAATTGGATCGAGATATCTGGCGGCGGCAATATATTTGTATATAACCGCAACGGCGGGAACGATACGATAGTCTGCGTCGATGTGAACAGCGGAGACGAGAATGAGATACATTTCGGCCCCGGGATTTGGAAGGAAGATTTGTTAATCGTCAGCAGCGATAATGACCTGAATATCATAATTCTGGATTCAGAAGGCGCAGAATCGGGAAGCGTTGCCATCGTGGACTGGTATCTTGAAGCTTGTTACAAGATGACGAGGATCGAATTTGCCGACGGGTCGTCGCTGAGTATTGAAGATGTCGAGTGGCTTGCTGATAATCCACCCGCTTTCATTCACGGGACAGACAACAGCGAAACACTTCGCGCGTCAGGTAAAAAAGGCTCAACAGTCATTGTATACGGCCATGATGGAAATGACATTTTATACGCCTCCAACACAAGCGAGGTGCTTGTACCCGGACGCGGAAGCAATATAGTGTACGCGCGCGCTAATTTTGAGGGTGTAGGCAAAAAGACAATTGTCTGGAACCCGGGAGACGGAGATATAATTGTCAACTATGATAACCAGGCGCGTATACCCGGTGACGGGCTTGCTATATTGAGATTCGGACCCGGCGTTTCGCCGGAAGACGTTTCATTCTATAACAGCGGAAATAACGTTGTAGCTCAGATTACGCAGGATAATGGAACGGCAAAAATAACCTTGAATAATGCAAACATCGTGAATATCCGCTGTCAGATGGATAAGATACAGTTTGCGGACGGCACAGTCTGGGAATGGAGTGAAGTTGGCAAGCGGAAAGTATTGTTTGGAACTGAAGGAAACGACATCCTTCGCACTTACGGGCTATCGGGTGAAACGATAACGGTGTATGCATTGGGAGGAGACGACGTTTTATACGGAAGTAATGCGAACGAGGTGTTTGTACCCGGACGAGGAAATAATACGGTATGGAGTCGCGCGGGCTTTGAGGGGACAGGTAAAAAGACATTTGTCTGGAACTCTGGAGACGGGAATATCACTGTCAACTATGACAACCCTGCGCGTGTACCCGGTGACGGGCTTGCTATATTGAGATTCGGCGCCGGTGTCTCGCCGGAAGACGTTACATTCTATAACAGCGGAAATCACGTTATAGCTCAGATTACGCAGGATGGTATTACAGCAAAAATAACTTTGAATAATGCAAACATCGTGAATATCCGCTGTCAGATGGACAAAATACAGTTTGCGGACGGCACGGTCTGGGAATGGAGTGAAGTTGGCAAGCGGAAAGTATTGTTTGGAACTGAAGAAAACGACATCCTTCGCACTTACGGGCTATCGGGCGAAACGATAACGGTGTATGCATTGGGAGGAGACGACGTTTTATACGGAAGCTATGCGAACGAGGTGTTTGTACCCGGACGCGGAAGCAATACGGTTTATGCGCGCGCCGCTTATGACGGTGTTGGCAAAAAGACATTTGTTTGGGACCCGGGAGACGGGAACATTATTGTCAACTACGATAACCCAGCGCGCATACCCGGTGACGGGCTTGCTATATTGAGATTCGGCGCCGGCGTCTCGCCTGAAGACGTTATGTTCTATAACAGCGGAAATCACGTTATAGCTCAGATCACGCTGGATGGTATTACGGCAAAAATAACCTTGAATAATGCAAACATCGTAAGTATCCGCTGTCAGATGGATAAGATACAGTTTGCGGACGGTACAGTCTGGGAATGGGCAACGATTATCAGGCAATAGGAAAAAGCTTTGTCGTAAGTGAAATAAAATCTATAATAAACGCAAGAGGCCGGGGACTTCCCCGGCCCCTTGCGTCGAATGGACTTATATACTAAACTCCTCAAACTCGATTTTTGCTTTGTCGTAAGTGAAATATGATTTTTTCGCGCTAAAAACCCTGCATGAGCAAGGTTCGCATGGTGTTTATATTCGCTGCGGCGCAAAAATAGGCCATAGATTTTTATCTCAGTATTTTGTCATCCGAAATAAAGATGTATAATAAGCAAAAGTCTCAAAAGACTAAATAAGGAGGAAAAATAATGAGAAAATTTGGATTATTTCTTTTGGTTTTGGGATTGGTAATTGGAGTTTCCGGAGTTTGTTTTGCCGCCGGAAAAGTCGCTTTGGTCACAAGTACGCTCGACCAGAATGAGGAAGAGTATCGTTCGGCACAGTTAATGGTTGCCAAATACGGCGATCAGATAGTTCACACCACATGGCCGGCAAGATTTATGGAAGAGCAGGAGCAGATGATAAGCGTAGTGGCAAAAGTTGCCGCTGATCCTGACGTTAAGGGTCTTGTAATTAATCAGGCGGTTCCGGGCACCATGGCAGCTGTAGATAAGCTGTTGGAGACGAGGAAGGATATTTTTATAGTGCTATGCACCCCTCAGGAGAATCCGCCCGATGTTGCAAAGCGCGCCAACGTTGTCCTTATTCCCAACGAGCTTGAAATGGGAAATACAATACCGGTTCAGTCTCAAAAAATGGGAGCGAAGACGCTTGTTCACTATTCTTTCCCGCGCCATATGTCACAGCCGCTTCTTTCGGGCAGAAGAGAGCTCATGAAGATAAAATGCGCTGAAATAGGGCTTGAATTCGTTGACGCCACGGCGCCGGACCCGATGGGTGACGCCGGAGTCACAGGCGCACAGCAGTACATCCTTGAGGATGTGCCGAAAATGGTAGCGAAATACGGCAAAGATACCGCTTTCTTCTCGACGAACTGCGCAATGCAGATCCCCTTAATTAAAGCGGTAGTTGAAACCAAG
>Ga0082212_10011652_pt1 | contig 11136 bp, 9 predicted proteins | sample TergutNt197P3_FD_71548 | JGI IMG/M metagenome (GOLD analysis project Ga0082212, IMG submission 71548) | Neocapritermes taracua P3 segment gut microbial communities from Petit-Saut dam, French Guiana - Nt197 P3 | ecosystem: Host-associated > Arthropoda: Insects > Digestive system > Gut ... | reverse complement strand
AACAAAAGTTACCTATTCTGCCAAAACTACACTGACTGCCGAAAAAACGCTTTTTGGAAACACCAGACACTGAAGACAGCAACGTCTGATAATTTTTGATGCGTCAGCCCTGGTTACGTGGGGTAGTGAAAATTAGCCGCCCTGTAAGGGCAAGGGAGAACGGGTTGCCTTGCCCTTACAGGGCGGCGGATGTGTTGCGGATCATTTACCCAGGGCGACGGCGAGTACGCCTTGCCCTGGGCTGATATGCCTTGCCCTTACAGGGCAAAAAACGACATTTACAACGAAAGGAAAACAATGAGAGCCATTGCCGGTTCAATTTTGGTGCTTGCCGCCGCTGTTTGTATTTTGGCAATGTCGGGGCAGGTTAGGGATGCACCATTGTTCCTCACAATCGCCAGTATTCCTTTCGCTTTGGGATTGTATTTCCTGTTCTCGAAGGACAAGCCGGGAGCGTGGGAGTTGGTGAAAAGATAAAAAGAGAGTTAATGGAAGCCGGGAGCGCAACGAAGTGGAGCGACCGGACGGGAGAATCCGGTCACTCCGGCTATCGCCTTCGTTCCCGGCTTTCATAGAGGATTGCTAGGAGAGTAGTTTAGTGGTAGAACTGCGGTCTCCAAAACCGCTGGTGGGGGTTCGATTCCCTCCTCTCCTGGTGTTTGAACGAACGAAATACAAATGGAACTACTAAAAGAATTATTCAGATTTAGACGTTACAAGCACGGCTTGGGACGCTTAATTCGCCGGTTGACAATGATGGGCATATGGGTGCTCTTTGCTACCGCTGCGTGGAAGTGTACCCTAATGGACTTCACATGGTTCGCCGGGCTTGTAACTGTGCCGACCTTGGTTTTCACGTACACTTTGGCAGGAGTCGTTCTGCTGTTCGGACTCTGGTTCGGCTATCGGTTGGTGAATTGGGAAACCTTTGCCGATTTTCTCATTTCTGTTGAGGGCGAGATGGCAAAAGTCTCTTGGCCCGGCAAAGCAGAGTTGAGATCGTCCACCGTTGTTGTGTTGACCGTGTTTTTACTTCTGTCTGGGATGATTTATCTCTATGACTTGATTCTGGTGTTCCTGTTCAGGATCATCAATGTTATGTAATGTTGGTTTTGCAGAGGGAGTACCGAAACATGTCTGTGCAACAGAGTATAACATCTTTCGATGATATTCATGAATTGTTCCGGCAAACTGCGCTGGAATTTCAGAAATATCAAGAGGAAAACCGACGAAAGTCCGAAGAAGCCGACAGGCGGTCAAAAGAAGCCGACCGAAAACTTGAGCAGTATATCAAGGAAGGTGCCAGACTAAGAAAGGAACTCCACAAGAAGATTTCAGCACTCGGTTCCCGTATCGGCGACATCGTCGAAAATATGATCGGCGGAAATATTGTCGGCAAATTCCGAGTCTTCGGTTATGAAATTACACAACACAGCAGGCGGAGTGTTTTTAAGAACAATAAATTAGGCATTAGCGGACAAGTGGACATGTTTTTGGAGGATGGCGAGGTTGCCATCTTGATTGAAGTGAAAACAACACTGGAAACCGCCGATGTCCGCCAGCATATTGAACGGTTGCAAAAATACCGGCGTTATGCCGATGCAAAAGGGGATAAAAGACGTTTTATCGGAGCGGTTGCCGGTGCGGTCGCCGAAGAAGAGGCAATGAATTTTGCTCACGAAAATGGAATGTACGTCATCATCCAATCGGGTGATGCCGTCGAAATTATCACACCGCCGGAGGGATTCGTCGCAAAGGAATGGTAGTGAGAGGAGTCAGGAGTCAGAATACTGTACAAGGAAATAATTATACTATGTAACGCCATACATGTCCGTTTTCTTTGTGAACTTTGAGTATTCCTTTGTGTCCTTCGTGGTAAAATTTAACCACAAAGGTCGCAAAGTAAACGCATAAGGGCGCGAAGGAGTAATACGAAAATAACAAAACCTTATTTTATGAACAAAACAACCTTAGTAGCCAAGAAGTAACCCCCATACCAACCTTATTACCTTATTGGAATGAGGTAATAAGGTTCGATATTTTGGCATCGGTTGCTACTGAGGTTGTTTCGTAAGAAAAATCAGGTAAAAATAAGGTTGGCAAAAACAGAGCCGCAATCTTTAGGTTGCGAAAAGATGATGAAAACCATGAAACACATTTTTTACACCACATTCGTTTTGCTGGTGTTCGTCAGTATCTTGGCGGCACAAGAGCGTAACTACGAATCTATGCAGCAATCTACGATGTTTCGTGGTAAAGTGCTCATGTTCGAGAGCAAGAAGAACCCTGACGGAACTTACACTGACACTTACCGAGACATCAGCGGTAATCCGATGACAGAAACGGAACGCAATTTCATTGATGGTCTTAACAAATTGACAGCAGCCAACGCATGGGAAGAACGTGGGATTACCTCCGAAGGGGATGCCACTTCATCCCTGCTGATTCATGTCTATGGAGATAATCCTGAATTTCGAGAGTTTACTGGCATGACATTGGAACAGGTTCGTGATATTTATGTCACACAATGGAACATGTTAGGAGACCATCCTTCCGACGAGATGCTGGATTTTTGCGTGCGTGCGGCAAAAACCGATAATTCTGAAGAAGTGGAAAGAATCAGCGCGGAAATGATGTCGTACCTCGACGAAGAATTCAAAAAAATTGGTCAATCGGTGGCAGAAATTCTCTCGCCGGAACAGATGCAAAAACTCTGGGAACTGGAATGGGCAATGCGACCTAAAATAGACTTTGATCGCGACAGTAACACCAATAATACTAATCCGATCAACTTCACCATGTACAACGCCTTGGCATTAGACAGAGACCAACAAAGGCGGTTGGAAATTTTTAAGAAAGAATATGTACAGGCACGGTTGGAACTTCATAAATCATCTTCTCTCACCGAAAGGCAGAAGTGGGACAAAAACAAGGAACTTGCGGAGTCGATGCGGTCTAAATTGAGTGCGATGTTGACCGCTTCGCAGCGAACAAAACTGGAACAGATTTGGGGGAACAAGCCGAAGTTTATGATGCCGAATGCTCCTCCGCCGCAGAAAACAGAGGAGGATTACGAATTTTTGAAGGCGTGGAAGCCGGGCGACCCGGTTCCCGAGGGAAGACTTCCTCCCCCACCGACAAGGCGGTTCCCGCGATAGTAGAAAAACGAACAACGTCCCAACGGGACGAGACAAAAAACGGTCTGTAAGACCGAAGCATAATAGCCCAGGGCAACGCCCTGGGTTACGGAATGTTCCAAGTGAAGCCGCCCTGTAAGGGCAAGGCAACCTGTCCCTTGCCCTTACAGGGCAAATTGGATAGATACTGTCCTTATGGGCATAAGAACGATAGAATATAAAACACTTTTGGAGAACATACAAAAATGTCCGAAACAGAACTGAAAACCAACGAAACGATGACTGACGAATGGAGAGAAGAAGAAACTGCAACCCTCGAACCGCCGAGGGAAGAGCAGGAGTACGAAATGTCGAGCGATCCTGTCGACGAAATATGGGAAGACGACGGCGAAGATTTTGACGTGCCGCCTCCGAAGCCCTTCTTCGAGGAAAAGCCGGAACGTATTCCAAGTACAAAAAACTGGTACATCCTAAAAGTCCAGGTCAATCGTGAAGACACGATCAAAAAAGACCTCGAACGGAGGATTGCCGTCTCCGGCTTAAAGGAGTATTTTGGAGAAATCCTTGTGCCAACGGAAAAAATTACGGAAATTCGCGGTGAAAAGAAGAAGATTGTGAAGAAGAAACTCTATCCGGGCTACATCATGATCTTCATGGAAGTTTACGACGACACGTGGTTTCTTGTCCGGGAAACGGCGGGGGTCGGCGACTTCACCGGAGCACAGGGCAAACCGACTCCGATGTTGCCGCACGAAGTCGAGCGTATCTTGAAGTCGGAACAAGAAGGTCCGCAGAAGATGCCCGAACTCAAAGTCGGCTATCAGGTCGGACACGAAGTCAAGGTCAAGGAAGGACCGTTTGAAACCCTCGAAGGTGTGGTGGACAACATTGACCATGCAAGTGGCCGGGTTACGGTCATCATCAGCATTTTTGGTCGCAGCACGCCTGTCGAATTGGAATACTGGCAAATCGAACCCGCAAATAAATGAGTCGTTAGACTGCAAACGGCAGGCATGGCGGGAGAGAAACGTCCAATTTGTCCCCGTTTGCGGTATATGCGACTCGCCGAAAACTTCCAGACATTTTCACAATTTTCTACGGACTATGGTATAACATCCACGATGACCTTCGACAAATCGTTGTGATACATGACAAGCATGGTGTTGGACGAATCATCGTATTCGCCGTTTATCAACATATCCTTGCCGTCGCCATCAACGGCGGCAATGGTTACGTTGCCCTCGCCGCCGGGCAGGTATATGCGGATGCAACCGATAGTGTCCACTGGGCCAGCAGTAACCACTCGTATTCGCTCTTTCGATTCGTACACGGCGGGATTGTTTCCCTGTGCGAACAGCACCGCAGGTTTATCTCCCGAAAGTTTTTCGGAAACGTCATACAGCAATTCCGAACCGCCTTCAGGAACGGTAAGTGATTGAACCACATTCAATTTAGGGTCGAACATGTTGATATATTTGCCCCGATCAGTAATGTTCTCGCCCATCAACGATGCAAAACCGTAAATGGGACCGCGACGGTAAGAGATAGAACCTTTCGGCACCAACGCCACGGATTTACGCTCGGCAACGACAGCTTTGACAAGTTCAAACAAGACATCCCCCTTGTCTTTGTTGCCGAAAAAATTTGTATCCATGCCGAAATAATAGAAAAAACCGTTGCCGTAAGGTTTTTCAAAGGCAATGATCTCTCCTCCTTCGGCAACATAGAGCGGCACGGCATCTCCGACGGAGGCATATCCTACGAGGTTGCAGTCCGGCGCGGCAAGTGTCCCCAAAGATTGGGGTAATGCGGCATCGGTCGGCGCGAGTTGCACAGACCTTAAGCCGGTTTTGCGTCCGTTTGCCTGTACTCCCACCCGCATTAGTAGATCATCCTGCGGGCTTTCGATGCCCGATTTGACCCACCACGACGACTTCATGTTCTCGTACATAGGATGTCCGCTGAAAAACAGAACCACACCGCCGTTGTTCACGTAAGCCGCCAAATCCTCGCTAACACTCGTGTTCTGCGGCTTCATCAGGTCGTAATTCACGATGATAAGATCATAATCCTTCAATACACCGACGGGACTCTTTTCCCGACCAGCAGGTATTGAATCGACCATGATTCCGTTGTAAAAAAGCCCGGCGAATGAACTATAAAACGAGTCGTAGGACAAATAATTCTCCGGTCCGCCTGCCAAATAACAGAGCGAATCCAATAGCATCGCCCCCACCTTTATCGGCTGGTTGTCAGTAGTGATCGCCTCCTGATATTTGTACATATTGGCTTGTAGCGAGACGATGTTCCCCATCACGGTGCGGAAGTCGTCGGTAGCGACGGGTTCACCGTCAAAGCCTCGGGACATTGCCCTGTCGGGCCAGACAACGGTGTTGTACCGATAGACATTGGAAAACGCCAACTGGGATACGATCTGATGCCGATAGAGTTCATCGCATTTTTCCAGAGGGATATTTACTACGTCGAAACCGTCGCCTTTGGGGTCGGTGATGACATAGACGTCCTTATTCGGAAACTGTTTTCCTAAAACCGACCAATAACTGTATTCTGAAAAAGCCATGGCGAACGGTCGCTCTGTGATTTCGCCGTTATATCTAAAAGGCAACATGATGGTATTTGACCACGACTGCCCCTCGACACCATCCACAACGTCTAACTTCATAATGTCGTGATTACCGACCGAGTTGTAAAATCCCCAATAGGACTGCGAAGTGTGGTTGGAAAAGATGGTCTTGACGCTGGATTTATGGGTTTTGACTGCCGAAAACACCTGTTCGATCTGCCGTTTAGCCAAATAATTGCGCAAATCCTGTCCCATATAATAATGTTCGGGGTCAGTCCATAACGTCGAAGGCCATTCGGTGCCGTAAAACGCTGCCCATTCGTCGCGAAACGCCTGTTCATACCCCGAGTCTCCGAACACGCCTAACTCCTGCAACGTGACCGCCGAAGCCCCTGCATCAATGCCGACCAACAACTGGGACGCTACATAATTGTTCCATTCTTTGGTAGGCAAAATATAAGGCAGACCGGGCAACAGACCGAACTGCCAGTCCGTGCCGTCCTGTTTTTTGATGACCGTGTCGTGATGGGTTTTGCCGTCAAACTTTCCGTCAATAAAGAATCTCCCGCAGTCCTGTGCCGCCGTGAAATCCGCCTCCACGAGATTAGGAATATTACTATCCAGGTGGCTTTTTATCAGTTTTTTATTTATCTCTGGGACATTGAAGATACATACCTTGACTCCGTCGGTTTGGCATGCCGTTTGGGGATTAAAGAATCCGCCGGTCTGATAGAATGTATAGGTTTCGGTTCTTCGTACCCAATCTTCGGGTAGCGGCGGAGTGCCATGATCTTGATCCGTGGACTGGAAAACGTCCGTGACCGCAACAGGGACATCGTCGGATGGGGTAACAATGTCGGGCGAAGAGATTTTAGAACATCCCGTCGCAATAATGACTGCGCTAATGATGAAAACCCGCACAAGCCGAAATGCAGCCGCCTGCTGGGGATACCAAATTGTTGTATCGTTCATTTTTCCACAGATGCAAGATCACACGTCCTCCGCATTGTAGCACATTTGCCAAAAAAATGGCAATCCATGACGGCTCTGATTCCATACGTATTCCCTAACTGGTACGACCGGAATTTTTCTGGATTCTTGGGATTGCACACTTTTTTCGCCGATTTCCCTTCCCTGAAGGAATGAACGTCGCTCATACGATGGAGCGACACCCCTACGGATGGTCGGACTGCTAGAAATGGTCCCGACCCGCTTTGATCGGTTAAGGTCTCTCCCCGGGACTCTTTGACAATCAATTCGGTCTTTTGTGTCCCGCTTCTGGATTGTCCAACGACAAATGCTCATCTCCCCAATTTATAGGAAAGGGTACTCCCATGAAAAAAAGTTTACTTTTCAGTGTGTTGCTGGTTGTTCTACTCGCCGTATTCCCGAAAGCCGCGCAGGCACAGACCGCAATCCTCGGCAATGACAACTTCTTGGCAGCGACACAAATTCACCACAAATACACCGCTTGGAATGCCGTGCAGGATCATCTCATCTCCGGCAGTAACCGAATTGAGCAAAAATACGGATACTATGGACAATCCCCGTGTGATAGTGTCATCACTTGCTACCACAAGTGTAAGCCCAGAGATCGTGGTGCCTGGGCAAACTACATCGGACGGGATTCGCACTACCAAAGTTCTTACAGCAATAACGATTGGCACCTCCTCACCGACGGTGTCCAGGTCGGAACGGATATATTCAGGAGACATCGGAGTCAAATTGGCGTGTTTTTCGGCTACGAAGATTCGTCTGGCACAAATAACACCGACACAGGTAACAAAGACATCCTTAAAGCAAAGGATTACTATGTTGGGTTATATGGTGTCCACCTTCTCCGCGACGGCGCAGACCTTCGTACCATTTTTAATTTCGGTTGGCAAAATCACAACTCGCAACGGAATGAACCGAATAATCTTTTCCAAACGGCATTCAATGGACATACAGTGGAATTGAATGTCGAGTTGGGTAAACGCTATTACTTCGGCGAGTGTTGCGGCGGTACATGGAGTGCGAGACCGGCGGTGGCGATTGATTGGTACTTTAATCGGCTGGGCAACGGTCAAGAAACTTCCGTGAGTACGGATGCTCTCTGGTATCAAGGTACAGATTTTTCACAACTGTTTTTCCGTTTTGGAACGGATCTGCGGTATGAGCGGGGACGCTGGGCACTCGAAGGTGGTTTATTTTACTCATACGACCTGCGGGGTGCGGACATCTGGACAAGAGTGTCAGACACCAACGGCAATTACAATATACTCGCAGGTAGTGATCTGGGGCGGTCGGTACTCTCCTTCAACATCGGAGGGTCGTATTTGGTGGGACGCAATTTCACATTGTTCGGCGGTTATCGCGGCGAGGTTACGCCGGAACAGGCGGGCAAAGGCTACACACATATCGGGCACGTCGGCGGTGCATGGAGATGGTAGTAGTTGTCGGAATACTACAAAAACTACCGCATACTGGGAAACGAAAAACCGATTTGGAGAGCAAGCAATCCCCAGGGGCATTTGAAAGGAATCGAGATCGGATGCGAATTTTGCGGAAAATGTAACCAACAATCCTCGCCGCAAAGAATGTTGGGTAAACTGATACTCAACTGAAACTGTGCCAGTTTTGCTTTGGCATCGCCGCAAACCATGTTCGTGATTTCACCCACTGCATCGAGAACGTCGTTATTGACTTCTTTCAAGCCTTCCATCATGAGCATTGTTTCAGCAATTTTTATGGCGACTTCTCGTTGCATCGAAAGCACGACGGTACCGACTCCCTTACCACTGACTCCGACGATGCCGCTGACAGGAAAGAGCGCATGGCTATTTTCCATTAAACCGAGCCCCGTGCGTTGAACACTACAGTTCAGCATGGTGCGGAAAACCTCTTCGAGTCCCGAAATGACCGGGTTAATATAATCAATTTCAATGGACATAGCGACTTCCGGTTGAGAAAGGGCGAACTGGAATATCCAATACCCGGGGGTATTCTCCCATAAAAAATCCAATAATCAAGTGGGGAACGTATAGACGGGTGCTGTTCGCACTCCGTCGACAAGTTTTCCAAAACACCGTCATTCCCGCGGGAATCCAGATGAGAGACGTGAACCCTATTTTTCTAGACTCCCGACTGCGCAGGAGCGACGGAAAAACAGAACTTGTCGACGGACTGTGCTGTTCGCTTGCCGTTGCTTGACAGTTTCCCGGATATGCACTACACTTCGGAGAATTGCCCTTCGCACTCCGCACGATGAGTAGTAGCCCCCCGCCCGTGTCTGCCCCCTGGTACAAAGAATTGAAACGGTATCACTGGTTCGTCTTTATCGTCTGTTGTCTCGGATGGGGACTCGACTGTTTCGACCAGCAGATATTCAACATCATGCGCAACCCGGCTGTTTCGCAACTGATGGAAAAGGACAGTACTGATCCCACAGTTGCCGAGTATGGCGGATACGCAACCTCAATTATGCTCCTCGGTTGGGGATTCGGCGGTATCCTCTTCGGTATCATGGGAGATAAATTCGGACGCGCCCGAACAATGATTCTCACTATTTTTGTCTATGCAATTTTTACCGGATTAAGCGGTTTGGCAACGAGTTGGTGGGACTTTTTCATCTATCGATTCTTATGCGGCATGGGCGTTGGAGGACAGTTCGCCGCCGGAGTCACGCTCCTCGCCGAGTCCATGCCGGACAAAGCGCGTCCCAAAACGCTCGGCATCTTACAGATTGTCGCCGCCTTCTGCAATTTGTGTGCCGCCGCACTGGCAATGCTCTGCGGTGCCTTGGAAGCAGCGGGACTTTTCGGAGCGTTTCCCGTGTGGCGATTCCTCTTTATCGTGGGATTCGTACCGGCACTGCTCGCTCTTTTCGTCATGCGGCGTTTGGAAGAGCCTAAGGCGTGGAAAGATGCCATTGCCGCCGGCGGTGTGAAAAAAGTGGGTTCGATTGGCGACCTCTTCCGTCATCCCCGGTGGCGGTACAACGTGATCGTCGGGATGTGCCTCGCTACATGTGGAGTCATCGGACTCTGGGGCATCGGCTTTTTCAGCGTGGATTTGATACGAACATCATTCCGTAATGGTCAAAATCAAGAAGCCCGACAGCGCGGCGACATCGAAACATTGGACTACGAAGTGATCCGAATGTTGGCACACAACCCCAGTGAATTTCTGCCAATAGCACAGGAAAAGAGGCTCACGCCACAGAGTTTTATCGGCAATGATGCCAAAGTCAATGATCCCGGTGCCCTTTATCAGATGTTCCTTGAAAACCGGAGTCTCAATGCCGAATCCGTGCTGACGGCTCTGGACACCCCATCGCAAGACAGACGGCGAAAAGCCCAAACTGCCGAAGCAAGGGAACGTCGTGCCAAAATTCTTGTTTCTCCCCCCCTAAAATCAGACAGGGCGGAATTTGAAACGTTGACCACTCAAATTTCGGTGCGTTCTACTGCTATTAGTGCCTATGTAACCAAGTGGGCAGGCATCACGTCGCTCTTGTTCAACCTCGGAGCCATTTTCGGAACATGGGGAATTACGATTGCGGCGGAACGTTGGGGACGGCGAATCGCTTTCACGATGTTCTTTGCGGCATCCTTTTTTATGACGATCATCGTCTTTATGACCATGGATTCGCCGACGAAGGTTCTTATCATGCAGCCAATATTTGGTTTCTGCGTGCTGTCGATTTTCGGTGGCTATGCGATTTACTTCCCGGAACTTTTCCCCACGCGGTTGCGGAGTACGGCAATTTCGTTCTGCTACAACATCGGTCGGTTTGCCGCCGCAACGGGACCAGCCGCTTTGGGAATGTTAACGAAATATGTCTTCTACGCTGCCGACGAGCCGTTTCGCTATGCCGGTGCCGTCATGGCGGTAACGTTTATCTTCGGCATTATTTTCGCATGGATGGGACCGGAAACCAAAGGGAAACCGCTACCGGAAGAGTGAACGAGCATGGATACATTAGACTCCTTTGTGAACTTTGTGCCTTGGTGCGAAAAAAATTATCTGTCATTGCACATGACCGAATGGCACTGTATTTTTTCTAATTCCTTACGTTACGATAGTTTGCGTCTTACAGCCCTTTCTGCTTTTCAGTCCTAATACCATAATTGTACTGTCCAATGGGAACTTCTAAAAACACAAAGAGGCAACATTTTAGGGATTGTTTTCTTCTTTGCGCACTCTGCGTACCTCTTTGCGACCTTTGCGGTTAAGATTTTACCGCAGAGGACACAAAGCAATTCGCAAAGGGCGCAAGGGGTTTTTGAGGTGCCCCTATGAATTATCCGGGTTACACTGGAATCGGCGGGCTTACGCTCGCCGCTCTTGAGGAAGAGGGAACGCGTTTTATCTCCCAACGACAAATGACCGCCGATTTGCTACGGACGAGGGACTGTCCCCCCCGTGTTAGGA
>Ga0082212_10011651_pt1 | contig 11136 bp, 10 predicted proteins | sample TergutNt197P3_FD_71548 | JGI IMG/M metagenome (GOLD analysis project Ga0082212, IMG submission 71548) | Neocapritermes taracua P3 segment gut microbial communities from Petit-Saut dam, French Guiana - Nt197 P3 | ecosystem: Host-associated > Arthropoda: Insects > Digestive system > Gut ... | reverse complement strand
ACCAACAAACCACGTAGCGCCTGACAAATAATTTTTGGATCGGTATCGCTTAAAAATGAATACAATAATGGTTTGTTTTTGCATATTCTCTGCCTGCCAATTGCCGACACAATTTCTCGGCGAACGGAAGTGTCGTTTTCTTTTTGGTAGAGTGTGAAAAGTGAATTTGTATCCGATTTTCCGTTTAGTTTGGCAATATTTTTTACCGCATTCAACCTAACCTGCGCGTGATTATGACTCAAAAGATTGTACAGAAAATCGGGATTGAAATTATTGGGTAATTGCCCTAAACTTTCAAGAATATAGTTGATAGTACCCACATCTCGTTGAGCATTTACAAGAGTGGCAACATCGCCATTCCCTCTGTGTTTCAATTCCGTAATGTATTCTTTTGTCAGCATTTCAATAGATTTTTTAGAAAGTACAAAGATAGCATTTTTTTCTCAAAGTTTTCAAGTGTCATTCTCACTGGCAAAAACTTATTTTCTTGTGCTAAGAAAAATATTTGGCAGTACGAAAGAGGAAGAAGTCGATGTCTCTGGTTCCTTAATTAGCAGTGATGAACCTTTGCAATTTTGAGTTCATGTTTTCAGCAGCAGCATTTGTTTTTCCTGTTCTTAAATAGTTTTTGATTTTCTCCTCGTGTCTTTCCACCGAAGCAGCAAAAGATGTCATTTCGCTAACGTTGTCTTGCTCTATCTGAAAAACCCACTCATACCATCGTTTACTCATGTCGTGCAATCTGCGTACATTTTCTTTATCGAGTAATTTTCTGAATGACACTGTATTATAATATGCTTTTTTAATTTCAGGATAATTTTCAAAAAGGATATTTGCACGGTTTTGTTGCATAATAGTCCATTCTTCGGGGCGTTTAAAAAGGAGATAGCGACTTCTGCTAAGCATTTCGCAAGGTGTTTCGCGATTGATTAATCTGGACTTTTCTTCTACCTCCTTTCGTTCCTTTTTATCTTTTGGAAGTGAGGATAAGTAACTCTGTTTAAAGCGTATCCTAACTGCTTGCAGGGCTTCTAATGAAGCTCTTATAACATGAAATTTATCTGCAATCTGTGTGGCTTGAGGAAAAGCCTGTGAGCAAAATTTCTCATACGTGAGACTTAAATCACACGTGATATTTTTCGGAATATCCTGAACTTGAGGTATTTTATCTATTAATCTTGTCAGCTCATCTACGCGTACAGTTTGTGCAAGCAAAGCTATTTTCCCTGTGTTGCGATTAGTCATGACTGTAAAAAAATCTTCGTCAAGCATTTTCTCATCAATACTCATTTCCGCTCCAAAGTTCTCTGCTTTTAATACCGGAACACGACTAAGAACCGGCTCTCTGCCACGATACGAAACAAAATCATCCTTACCCCATTCACCACTTGCCTGCGCTTCCGTATAACCACTCAAATACCTTCGGTACCAATAATATAAAGTCTTGTTCCTGATACCCAAGATATACCCGACGGTAGCAAAATTAACAGGCTTAGTATCTATCAACTTCTTTTAAAAAAGCTGCGAAACGCTTGGTTGTTTTCATCCCTTCAAACTGATGATCATATTGATTATGTGCCTGCTTTTTACTGCCTCGTTCCTTCCATCGCCTCCGCTTAATACGCAGATAGATAATTTGTTCCATCATCACTCCGCTAATCAAATCAATACTGTCGTAAAATCCATCTAAAGCGACATCTTTGCCTGCAAGACAGGCAGGGATGCGATCGGGCTTCTCTTCTAAAATAATAAGCCATTCCTGACGAAGTTCATGTACATCAACTACAACAAAGTCTTCCAAAATTTCTTTCGGAACTAAAACTTGGGCTATTTTCTCAGTAATACTCATACGCTTTTTTGACTGCGAAAATATCGATTTTCATATTGCCAAATATTTTTCCAGCACAAGAAAATAAGTTTTTGCCTTTTTTTTGTCGAAAAAAAATACTATCTTTATATCTGAAAACAACCCACTTACATAAAAGATAAATTACAAAATACTAACAATTAAAATCTTAATAAATGAAAAAAAGAAAAAGTAAATCACAGAATTGAAATGCAGGGTATAAAACAACTATGAATTCTGCAAAAGCCATTGTAAAACAATTTTTAGAACTCACAGAGAATAAACAAGATAAAGAAGCATTAGAACTGTATCTGAAAGAACAAAACTCGTTTTTTGTTGCCTTTGAACTCACCACAGATAATTTTGAGTTTCATAGCAACATCGTAATTCCAATGCTTTTCAAATATTCAGAAAGCGCCATTGCATATACAGAAGCCATTCGTATTTTAGAAATAGAACTAACATTAGCAGAGGCAGTTATTATTATGAATGGCGGCACTAATATTCCCACTCATTGCGGTAGGTTAATCTCTGAATTAGAACGATTGTACACAGACACAGGACTTTATAATAACGCCCTTGCTATGACCGATAAAATTCTTAGTATGGCTGATGATAAAGACACAGAAGCCATAGTTTATAACAATAAAGCCTACATTTACAAGCTAATGAATAATAAAACAGCCGCGATAAAGTCAGCCAAGAAAGCCATATCTATTCTAAAAGAATTAAAACAGCAAGACAATAGAATGTATAGTAATTGCCAAGAGATAATTGCAGACATAAAAGGCAAATCAAAAAAAAATAATCTTTTTGAAAAGACATATTTGTTTCCGAAGTATATAGAGTAGATATTCCCAAAATTCCGTCATCAAATACACAATCCTCGCTCAGCAATGGGCGGGGATTTTTTTTTCAGTAGTTAGCTAAGACATCTTATAAATAGTTGGAAATATTGATTTTCCATTTCATTTTCAATTTATTTAACCCTGTCTGTCCTGCAGTAATTTGGGCTGTTCTATTATGATTACTGATTTTTTAACCAAGAAATTCACCGAATGCGAATACCGCATCCGATTTGGGCTAACTTGCTGCTCCGAATGCGATGTAAATTTTGAGTGTGATGAAAGTTACCAAACTGGCGCTTTCATTGATGATTGGCATTACGAACCTCATCTATTGAAGGAAGAAAGCCTATTTGAAACCATTGGGCGAATATTTGCGCCTGCAAACATTCAGGCAGTTATGGAAACCCTGCCTTGCTAAGACTAAATTATTAACCTTAAAATTTTATTATTATGAACAAACACCAACAAGCCATTAGAGTAAACGAAATTGCACGAGAAATTTACCGCCAAATCAAAGCCACATTCAACATTAACGTTCTGTGGAGTTGGGGCATTGCCGAGCAACGCGCAATGATGTATAAGAATATGCCCTCGCTCGCCCTTAGAGTAAATGGCTACCAACACAAAGGGTGGGTAATTATTTCGTTAAACGAAGGCAAAGACCTTTACAACGTCTATTTATTAGACAAAAAGCAGAATGTAAAGAAAACCTTTGAAGATGTTTACTGCGAAGATTTAGAGATATTAGACTTTTTAATAGAAAGAGGCGAAATGGACGAGCAAGAATACACAGACCGAGTAAACAGCACCTATTCTCTAAATTAGATAAATTAAAGGTGGTTAATGAATTTCAAAATAATAAGCATATTGGTATTTGATATTATTACCTTAAAAGTATTATTTTGCAATTCCTTAACCACCTTTATTGAGTTTTGGGGGTGTTTCATTACAAAGGGTATGAATAAAAGAGTATTTTCGCAGCCTTATACATTATTATATGTAAAACGTTAATATTCATATGTCAAGACAAAATTCTTCTACTGGATGTATAATTATATTATTTTTGGGAGCCATTATACTTTCTCTTATTGGAAAAGCATTTAGAGAAGAGCCTGAAATTGCAACTATAGTCACTGTTTCTATTATAGCTGTTATTATAATTATATGGTTTACATATAGATGGTATAAAAAACAATAGACAATGAAAGATAAAACGAGGTTTTTACGCAATTACGAATTTTTGATGACACATTTTAGAAGGGGTATATAAAAAGATTATTTCCGAGATTTCGTCACAGAAAATATTTTATTTTTGCCACCGATAAAAACAAGTTATGAGCCCAACATTCAAGAGCGAGAAAGGTTATAGATTTCAAAATTCAGAGAACACATCGGTTAGTGTACGTTCCATTATGCCCGAAGGTATATTTATTTCGGTAGGTGGAAACGATTACTATCTATCTTACGACAGACTGCCGTGGTTTAGAAATGCCTCAGTATCGGATATTTTTGATGTGAAGATGTGTTGCGGACAAGCGGGTATAAGATGGGAAGCCCTTGATGTAGATTTAGAAATAGATAGTTTGAAGTATCCTGAAAGATATCCGCTTACAATGAAACGATACATCGGCGAAGTTTTATAAAAATTTCCGCTCAAACTGGCAGAAAATTTTACAAGAAATTATAATCTAAGACAATTATAAATCAATAGATTAAATCAATTATTAACCACTTTCGGAATAACGAGAAAGTTAAACCACAAGTTAAACCAAATAATTTTCCCATCCAATTTCAACAACAAAACATAGACATAAAGTGCTGTAGCTCAGTTGGTAAGGGGCGAAAGGCGAAGCCTTTTGTCCCCGAAGAGAGCAACGGACTGAAAATCCGTGTGTCGGCAGTTCAATTCTGTCCAGCACCACCAAGAAAGTCGCTAATAATCAATAAAATGGATTGTTGGCGATTTTTGGTTTTGAGGGGTTGCATTGAGGGGGAAATGGGGGGAAAAACAGCGGTTTACAGAGGTTGTGTAAACCAGTGTGTAAACCAATGAGTGTTACTATTGACGTCATTTGCTACAAATCTAAAGTGTTGGCAAAGGAAAAAAAAACTAAATGATAAATATTTATCTTTGCAAACTTTTTATTATTAAGCAAACTCATTATGAAAAAAATATTTACCCTCTTATTAACAGCGATTTCCATCACTATTTTTGCTCAAACACTTACCTTAGAAAATATTTTTAAAGACGGCGTTTTACGCAGCGAAGGCGTTTCAGGCTTTCAACCCATGCCGTCAAGTGATTATTACACCGTTACTACAAAAAATAGCATTGATAAACACAATTTTGCAACAGGCGAATTTGTTACCACACTATTATCTAACGAAATGCTAACCTCTTTATCTGACGATAGTTTAACTATTTCTAAAATTAATTCTTACTCTTTTTCTAAAAATGAAAACAAAATGCTGTTGGCAGCCGATATTGAATATTTATACAGAAGAACCTCCAAAGGCTTTTATTATCTGTTTGATATTAAAGAGAATAAATTAACCTCTGTGAGCAATCAAACCAAAGGGAAAATTAGTTTTGCCACCTTTTCCGATACCGGAGAAAAAATTGCGTTTGTGCGCAATCTCAATCTTTTCTATTATGATGTGAAAACAGGAAAAGAGGTGCAGGTTACCTTTGACGGAAAAGAAAATCATATCCTTAACGGGCTGCCCGACTGGGTGTATGAAGAAGAACTTGGCGTGGACAAAACCTTCTCGTGGTCGCCCGATGGGAAGTATTTAGCCTATATGCGTTTCGACGAAAGCAAGGTGAAAGAGTTTTCGATGACGATGTGGGGCGAGCTGTACCCCGAAGAATATAAGTACAAATACCCCAAAGCCGGAGAAGATAACTCATTAATAGATATTTATGTGTATAATACAGAAACTAATAAAAAGATAAAAGTAGATATTAAAACGAATGAAGAAGTGTATTATCCACGCTTTTTTTGGCTTTCTAACTCTGTGGATTTAATGGTGTTGCAATTAAACAGACTGCAAAACAAATTGGAGTTTGTGAATTATAATGTGGTCAATCAAAACTATTCCACCGTTTTTGCCGACACCAATCCGTATTGGCTAAATATTACTAACAATTATTATTTCTTAAACAACAATAAATCAATGATTATCACTTCGGAACGCAATGGGTTTAATCATATTTATCTTGTTGATTTTAATGGAAATATAAAACAACTAACCTCCGGAAATTGGGAGGTTTCTTCTATTGAATATGTGAATTATAAAACGAAACAGATTTACTATTTGTCGAATGAAAACGACAGGTTGGGGCGCAATTTATATGTAATTGATTTTTCAGGCAAAAAGAAAACGCGACTTTCCAAAGGTGATGGCTGGAATTCGGCGGCATTCAGCGCAACTGGAAATTACTACAGAAATACTTATTCTTCGCCCACGCAACCTCAAATTCATACGATTAACGATAACAAAGGCAACGAGTTACGTGTGTTGCAAAATAATGCCAAACTGAAAGAAAAAATGCAGGAATACCAATGTGTGAATAAAGAGTTTTTTCAATTTACTACAACAGAAGGTATAACAATGGATGGTTGGATGATGAAACCTGCTGATTTTAATCCTGAAAAGAAATATCCCGTGTTGGTTTATACTTACGGCGGTCCCGGCTCTGTGGAAGTGAACAAAAATTTTAACGTAGAAGCATGGTATCAACATCTTACACAAAACGGATACATCGTTGCCTGTGCTGATGGACGCGGCTCAGGCGGCAGAGGCGATGCCTTCAAAAAGGTGATTTACAAACAAATGGGAAAATATGAAAGCGACGACCAAATTGCTTTCGCCCACTATTTGAAAACATTACCCTACGTTAATCCGGATAGAATTGGTATTTGGGGTTGGAGTTTCGGCGGCTATCTTTCTGCGTTGTCGCTGTTTAAGGGCGAAGACGCTTTTGCTATGGCAATTGCAGTAGCGCCCGTTACCAATTGGCGCTATTACGACAACATTTATACTGAGCGTTTTCAACGCACACCGCAGGAAAATCCTGATGGCTACGATGAAAACTCGCCCGTTTTTTGGGCGGACAAATTGCAGGGAAAATTTTTGATGATTCACGGCACAGCAGATGATAACGTGCACTTTCAGAATGCCGTAGATTTAGCAACCGCCTTGAATAATGCCGGAAAACAATACGAAATGTTTTTCTACCCCAACAAAAACCACAACATCTCCGGAGGAAACACACGCCTGCATTTATACACAATGATGACAGAGTTTATTATGAAGAATTTGTAAAACTTAGTGTATTGCAATATAATTAATTGTTAAACGTTAAAAAAGCAATTTGTGATTATTAAAATTTACTCATATTTTGAAATATAAATCTTACCTATACCTACTTCTTTTAAGCATTACTTTGATGCTTGCCACCTCGTGCTCCACACGCAAAAACACTTTCGGAACTCGCACTTACCATACAGTAACTTCAACTTATAATGTGAACTATAACGGAAAAGAAGCGCTAAATAAAGGGATTGCAGATTTGGATAAAAAAAGGAAAGATAATTTTTTGGAAATCCTTCCCATCTATTATTATCCGCCAAAAGCAGATTTAACTTCCGCATTTCCATCTTTTGACAGAGCAATAGAAAAAGCCTCCAAATCAGTGTTTAAGCACTCTATATTAATTAGAGGAAAGGAGTATGTGAAAACGATGAACGATGCCTATATGATGATGGGCAAAGCGTATTTTTTTAAGCAGGATTACAACGAGGCAAAGCGCGTTTTTAACTATATTATTAATGTTTACAAAAATTGGGGCAGTGTGGAAGAAGCTTCTATTTGGATTGCCCGCGCCGAAATGCAACAGGATTATTTTGTGCGAGCACAATCTATGCTGGAAGAAGTTGGTCCAACATTAGCCCAAAGCAAAATTAAAGCCAACTCGATTAGAGATGATGATGAGTTGAAAACAAAATCGAAAACAAAATCTAAAAGTAAAAGCACAGTTAAAAAGAAGAAGAAACCTGCTCCGGCAAAGAAAATTTCTGCCGCTGCCAAAAAGAAAAATAAAACAGAGAAACGAAAAATTACCAATAAAATTAGGTTGCAATATTATGCGGCAGAAGCAGAATACCATTTGCTTGCGCCCAACGGCGATACGGAAGATGCCATTGACAATATTAAAATTGCGCTGCAATACAAGCCGAAAAAAGATTTTCGCGTGAGGCTGTTCTTTATTTTAGGACAGTTATATGAAAAAATGGAAAATCCGCAGGCTGCGCAAAATTGGTTTTTGAAAGTGATTAGAGCCACGCCCGATTACGATATGGAGTTCAACGCCCGACTGCGTTTGGCAGTGAATTACGATGGCACACCTTCTTCGAAGAAAACCATTATGAAAGAGTTGAACAAGATGTTGAAAGATTCTAAAAATGAAGATTATCGCGACCAAATCTATTATGCTTTTTCTGAAATTTCACGTATTGACGAAGATGATGCCGACAGAGAGTTCTACCTTGCTAAATCGGTGGCTGCTTATATCAACAACGATTACCAAAGAACTTATTCATCTATAACTTTAGCCGATATCTATTTTCAGGAGGAAGAATATGTGCAGGCGCAAGCTTACTACGACACCGCCCTGATGTCGTTGCCTAAAAATTACCCTAACAGCGAAAATGTAATTAGAAAGGCGAATATTTTAAGAGATTTGGTGGACAATTTGGATATGATTCAACTGCAAGACAGTTTGCAGCGCATTGCCAAAATGAGCGAGAGCGAGCGCACCCGCTGGGTGAACAGTATGATTGCCAAATATACGGAAGAAGAAAAGCGTTTGGCAAAAGAGGAAGCAGATAGACAGTTGGTACTGGCTGCCACTCAGAATTTTGCCAATATAAATGTGAACACGCAAGGACAAAGCAACAAATGGTATTTCTATAATCCCGGCTTGGTAACACAGGGCGCTACGGAGTTTTACCGGCGTTTTGGAAACAGAAAGTTGGAAGACAACTGGAGAATTAGTAATAAAACAGCCATCTCTTTTGAAGAGATGGCTGAAATGAACTCCGGAGAAATACAAGAAACCGAAGAATTTGACGAAGATGGAAATCCTATTATAAAAAGAGAAACTGACCCCAAAAAACCGGCATACTATACCCAAGACCTGCCTCTTACCCCAGAAGCTATTGACTCTTCAAATATGTTGATTGCAAACGCAATGTACAACGCCGCCATTGTTTATTTTGATCAATTAAATGACTTGAAACGCTCGAATGAAATGTTTCATAAACTTATTCAACGATTTCCCAATAATGATATGATACCGCCCAGCTATTTTCTGCTTTGGACAAATTATACAAAACTGAAAAATATACCCAAAGCGGATGAAGCTAAAAATATTATCCTTACAAAATATCCTGATACAGATTATGCCAAATTGATTTTAGATCCCAATTATTATAAAAAATTGGCAGATGCTGCAAAAGAAAATGAACATAAATACAATCAACTCTTTAGCGTTTACAACAACAAACAATGGAGCACAACCGTGCAGCTCGCCGACGAGTTGCTTGAACTTACCAATGATGTTTCATTAACTGCAAAAACGGCTTATTTAAGAGCTGTGGCTATCGGGCAACTGCAAGGGCAGGAAGCCTTAAAGGATGCTTTAACTCAAATTATTACAGATTACCCAAGAGAACAGGTGGCAGAACTGGCAAAAATATATTTGTCCACTTTTGCAGATATTACTCAAATGCTTAAAGATGAAGAAAACACAACATCTTCCGAAATATTTACCGATCTGCAAGAATCGCCTTTCAATACGGATTTGAATGAACAGCACTACGTTATTGTTTTAGTGGATGTGCATAAAAGAGTGGTAAATGATGTAAAATACGATGTGGCTAATTTTAACTCCACCTATTTTAGTTTAGAGCGCTTTAATATAAACAGTTTTTACATTAACCAGGATGAACAAGTAATTGCCATTTCCAGATTTAAAGGCAAAACCGATGCTATGAACTACTATATTGCACTGACAACCAATGATGTGTTTGAGCCAATGCTGAAAGATAAAAGCATTACGGTATATCCCATCTCATCTTCTAATTATTCTACTTATTATAATAAAGTTGAGTCCAGAGTTTATTATAGAAAGTTTTTTGAGGAGAACTATAAATAATAATATCTATTTTTCATCATAAAGAACCCCCAACACCGTCGTTCCCACCACATACAGCGTATGTTTGTCAATATTGGAAATGTTGTCTTGCAACGTGTGCCAAGTTGAGGTGAAACCTGTTTTGCTGCTATTGTCTTGATGTATAATGTCAATCATCGGAATTTTGGCAATGCGGTTTATATACAAGTGATCATCGGTAATGGGGTTGCCGGCAGAGTTTACAAAATAGTCCTTATAGCCTAATTGGTAGGCTTTTTTCCAAACTTTTTTCACAATTTCGGAGGCAAAATAGGTGGAATGATACTCTTGATAAAATTTGGCGTTCGATGCGCCCACCATATCCAACAAAATGCCGAAATCTGCTTTGTAGTTTTCAATATGTGGTTTTTTTGCCCAGTGTTGTGAGCCGAGGCACCACCAATCGCCGGTTTCGTTTTGGCTGTTGCGAGTGCCCCAATCTTCGGCATCGAAGAAAATAATATCAACGCCAACGTCCGGATTATTTGCTTTTAGTTGTCGGGCAATTTCCAATAGCACGCCCACGCCGCTGGCGCCGTCGTTGGCGCCGTCAATAGGTTTATCTCTGTTGGCAGGGTCGGGATCGTTATCGGCAAAAGGTCGCGAATCCCAATGTGCTGCCAGCAAAACCCGTTTCGGATTTTCAGGCGCAAAAGAACCGATGATGTTTTTACAGTTTATTTTTGTTCCGTCGAAAGTCGTTGTAACAAACGGTTGTACAAAAACCTTGTCGCAATATTGTTCTAATTGATGTTGCAGAAACAGCCCACAGTTTTTGTGCGCATCTGTGTTGGGCACGCGCGGACCGAAATCGGTTTGCGCTTTCACAAAATAATAGGCAGAATCCGCATCAAAATTGGGAGCGATAATAGTGGGTGTTTCCGCTTGTTTAGTGGTTTTGGTTTTGTTTGAATCATTACAAGAAATTAAAAAAAACAGCAAACAGAAAGCGGTCAGCGGTATGTGGTATGCGGTATGAGGTTTTGTTTTCATTATAGTTAATTCGTAATTTATAATTCGTAATTCGTAATTGAAAGAGCAGATTCAATCACCTCATCCATCATATTAATAATCGGATAAAACGCATCATCCTGATACAAATTTCTGCCGATTAATGCTTTGAGCCACAACCCAAGTGTTTGTTTTTCTTCTGACGTTAACAACGGGATAGTGCGCGAGCTACTAAGGGCATAAAAACGTAA
>Ga0082212_10011650_pt1 | contig 11136 bp, 6 predicted proteins | sample TergutNt197P3_FD_71548 | JGI IMG/M metagenome (GOLD analysis project Ga0082212, IMG submission 71548) | Neocapritermes taracua P3 segment gut microbial communities from Petit-Saut dam, French Guiana - Nt197 P3 | ecosystem: Host-associated > Arthropoda: Insects > Digestive system > Gut ... | reverse complement strand
ATACGTGCTTGCGGTGAATTGAAATCTACCATTCCCTTATTTTTATCCAAATGCATCATTTTTTTACCCATATCAGCATCCTGTCTTAATATTGCTTCCGGGTCCATCATTGCATTATACATATTTTGAAACGGATTGCTGTTTTGGGCAAAAACCCCGCCCAGCACCTGTGTTCTGGCTGCGGTTTCAAAAGCGGTTCCAAAATTACTGTATTGCTTGGCATAGCCTTCAACAGACTTCATATCCGCTCTCATACGCATTGCATACGCTGCCATATTTGACAAACCCTTAACGCCGTCTTTGAATGTGAATTTATTTACAAGACTCAAGTGTTGTTGAACTTTCTGCACGTGACCAAGAGCGTCAACGCCCCATTTGCCGGAGGTTTTGTACATTTCTTCAATCATTCCTTTTGAACCTGAAACGGATATACCCAGCCTGTCCATATCATTGATAAATGCAGCGGATTTACCCTTTCCCAGCACCTGTTCCAATGCGCCAACAATTTCCAGATCTCCTCTGCTTAGCATGTTGGTTCTGCCTGTAGCCTGTGTTATTCCTACCAATGCTTCCTGCAGTTGTGTGGCGTTAACCCCCCACCTTAAAGTTGCAATTGCCGCTTCGTTAATATTAGTTACCACGCCCTGTAACGCCACTGCGCTGAATTGAAACTGTTTTCGTAATTCAACACCCATTTTTTCCATTTCCTCCAATGGTCCTAACAGATTTTTTAAAAATCCTCCCCTGCTACTGCCAGAACTGCTGCCGGAACTGCCGCCAAACATTCCGAACACTTTTGACAATCCCCATAGACCAGCCCCGCCCACAGCAGCAACTCCAAAAATTTTTCCAATATCTCCCATATCCATGCCACCACCCGAACTTTGTGTTTTTGCCGGTTGCGCCTGTTGTACGGGTTTGCCGGAAACACCGCTGACAAAGGTATTAACGGCGTTTTGGAATATATTGACGGAAGAACTGAATATGTCAATACTTTTACTGAAAATATCACCGGAAGAATTATCGCCTGTTGTCTTGTCAGTTGTTGAAGAACGCTCGGTATGTTCTGCTGCTTCCCGCAGGCTGGTGTTTTCACTGATAGCATCAATCAAATCATTGGATGACATTATCATGTTATTTGCGACAGTTTCGTAACTTTTGAACTGTGCAACAAGACCTGTAATTTCCTGTATTAAAATATCTATTTGAGCTGAGGGCATAACTATAATTTTTTACGTAAATAATCCTCCGTAAACGGAGGTGTTATATATAAATAGCAAGTAGAAACAGAAATTTTTTGTTTTTATTTTGTTTTTATAAAATTACTATTTATCTTTGTCGCGATAAATATTTATAATAAAATAATTATGGTAGTTCAAGAACAGGGAAAGGTACATATTGGCAAAAACAGTCACGCAAAAGAGGTTATTGAAAAGCAGTTTAATGATCTTGTTGAGAAAGCGAAACAGTTTTATCCGAATTTATATGATTGTATATCGTCATATTCCAACACGACGGCTTATACAGAGCAGTTGCAGGATTATCTCAATCTTACAATGCAAACGCCGCACGAGATTTCAACCAATCGTATTATTTTAACATAATGGCGACTTGGGGACAAATACTTGGGGAAAAATTATAATAAATTCCTGACTCGCCGTTTCATCCTGTTATAATACATTTTTCCAATCGTATCAACAGGAGGAAGGTTGTATCCCTGTTTTTCCCTAGGATACATTTCGTCCATATTTTTTAAAAGTATGTCAAATTCTTTCAACTGCTTTCCTAAAACTTCATTTACTTTTTTGTCTATATTTTTCATTTTTAGAAATCTTCATAGCACTTGTCATCACATTTCCAGTTCCTGCCGTTTATATCCCCTCCCATACTTCGACATGGGTTTTGTCTTTTATTGTTAGCATTTGCAGTAGCACTGTACGCATAATGAACGGTATTCATTTTTTTATCATTACCGTTTATATGTTCTAAAAATATTTGAGTATACGGTATTCATACAATTCAAATTTTTCTAAAAAATATTTCCAAAATAATGTGAATATTTTTTTCTGATCTTGAATACTTTCGTTTACTCAGTTCCAAAACGTTTTGAATAGTCTAAATATTCCACAACACCATTTGATATAAAATACAAATGTTTTGATTTGTCCTTTTTCATTCCCGCATACCAGAACGTCGTCGGTTCACATTTTCTGTTGTCATAAAAAGTAATTTCAATACGTTTAACTCCATTGGGTTCGTTAAATACGGAAACCTGTTTGATAAACTTGTGAATTATATTGTATTTTTCCCTGTCGGTGGAACCGGCAACATGTTTTTTCATTATTTCGGTTACACTTTTGGAACCTTTGATATATTGCGGGGGGTTGGCAGGATTATAATATACACCCAAAATATTCTCAATTTCCTTACTGTTAAAGTATTTTTCACTCTCTTCAATTTCTAAGGTAAGGCGATCCACTTCTTTTTTAGCATTGTCAATATCTCTGTCAATCGCCTTCTTTTCTTTTATCGCTTCTCGTTTTGCAAATTCTTCTATTTCTTCTTCTGAAAATATTCCCTTCTTTTCATAGTCTTTCCTGTACTTTGCAAGAGCAATCCGGTATCGCTCGTTACTCCTGTCAATTATTAACTGTGTGTCTTCCCTTTTCTTTTTCAGTTCGTTTATCTGTTCTATATTTGTATTGAATCTAAAATTCACTTCCGGTATAAATACTCGGCTCCACAGCAGCCAATCAATGGCATTGATATTGATACTGTCGTTACCGGTGCAGTTCTGTTTTTCAATCACATTATATCTATTGGGACACCTGTACTGCATTTTGGCGTACAATGCTTTCAGGTATGCCCCGCAACAGTTGCATTTTATTAATCGGTGAGCGTAGTATATTCTTGTTGACTTGTGAACATTCGTAGTATTTCCCTGTGCCACTTTTCTACATTCTTCAAAAACGAATGGTTCAATTATTTGAGGATATTGTCTGGCAAAGCGACTTGTTATCTTTTTTTCGATTTCGAGTTCGCCGTCCTCTCCCCGCACTTCAATTTCAGTTTCATGCTGGGAATATTTACGTTCTGCGCCGGTATATTCAATCGATCTTAAAACTTTGCCTATTGTAGATAAATTGACGTTGTATCCCCTGCTTTTCAGTATTTTATACAGTTTTTGTTCTCCGCATTTTTCTTTTCGATACAGTTCAAATATTTGTCTTACCACCTCTGCCTGTTCGGGGTGTATTTGATATTCTTTGGTTTTTTCGTCAAAAGTATATCCGAACTTTACATTGCCGCCGGTATAGTATCCCTTTTCTGCCTTGTATATTTTACCGCGTCTGGTTCTTTCGTTTCTTGTTTTGTTTTCGGATTCGCACAATCCGATATAGATTCCAAAAATAATATCAGTTGTTTCATTTACCTTTTTAGTATCGGGATCCAGTAAACACAGTCCCTTATCTTTGACTCGCAAATCAATTTTCCTTTTGGTAAAAAAACGTTTCAGTTTGTAAAGTGTTTCGGGTTTTCTGCTGAGACGGGAAAGTTCCAGAACGTATACGCACTCAATTTGATTATCCGGATCCCTGATTGCTGCGTACATTTTGGTCAGTCCCTGCCGTTCCTCGTCCGACAGCTTAGAACCCGACTCCTTATCTTCAATGATAATCCAGTCATCTTCTACATATCCGTCTCTTTCGGCGTACTTTACAAGTTCATTTGTTTGCGACTCGAAATTTTGATATTTCGTCGAAACCCTTACCAGTAATATTATCTTTTTCAATTTTTTATTTTTCGATTTGGAGGACAAAGATAAAAACAAAAAAATTATTTGCAAATAAAAAGAATCATATTTTTTTGATCAGAAAAATAAAATGTATGTTTTTTATGAAATATGTCAGAAACCCCAACGCTTGCACGGGGTAATTGAAGTACGACGGACGCTGATTGGCGAGGTTGCGAACAGAATTTTAATTTCGCAACCCTCTAAAATTTGCGAAATTTCGGAGTACGTTTGTGTAATGGTTACAATTAACCCTCGACAGTTCTAATGGTATCTGCTTCCACTGCCCCGCTATAACTTGCGACCGCTACTGTTGTGTTTTTTGTTTTTAGGTACATTTTTTTTACTTTTTTAGATTAATACTACCTTTTACCTACAGACTATCAAAAAAGCGGACTTACATATCCGCACTAAGTGGTTGTGAGAAAGTACCGTATATCCAAATAAGCAAACCCGCACGACCGCGAGCATCTACCACTTATTCTTGGATATATTGAAACTTCTCACATCTCTTAGTACAAGAATATGCTAAAACGCACTAATCATAAAATCTGTGCCTTTCATCGACAAAAAATTGCCTCTGAAATGCACCACAAAGATAATGCTTTATTTTTACAAAACAAAAATATTTTCAAAAAATTTTACGTCTGCGCTCATTTTTTTCACTACCTTTGTCTTTTTTTAAAACGATAAAATCATGTCAAAGTTCAGATTTTCTATCTTCTCTTTACTTGCCGCAAGTATCTTTGCCGCAGGTTTTTCGGGTTGCAAGCCCAAAGCCGATGACGCCGACCATCCGTTAGTTGTGGCTTATACGTCGGGGGTTATTTCGATAATGTCGCCGGTGCGCGTGGTACTTACTGACGATGCGCTGAAGGAAAAGCCGCAGGCGGGCGACCCCGTTGCTGACGGCGTGTTGAAGTTCTCGCCTTCGGTGGCGGGAAAGGCGGTGTGGGTAAACAGCACCACGATAGAGTTTGCGCCCGACAAGCCGTTCGAGGCGGGCAGCGAGTACAGTGTTACGCTGCGTATCGCGAAGATTGCAAACGTGGGAAAGTCGCCAAAGACATTCACGTTCAGCGTAAATACCATCGTGCCGACGTTCTATCACAGGATTGACGGACTGTCGCTATACAGCAAATACACGTCGGACATGTATTACCTAACGGGGACGGTCATGGCTTCGGACTTTATCCCTGCCGACAAGGTGAAAAAACTGCTGACCGTACAGTCAAAAATCGAAAATCAACAATCGAAAATCAAATGGGAACACGACTACTCCGATAACCGCCATTATTTCCGCATAGACAGCATCAAGGCGGGACAGAGCAGGTACGACATCAAATTCCTGTGGGACGGGCAAAGCATAGGATACAAGTACAGCGGCGAGGAATCCGTTTCGGTGCCTGCCGAAGGCGAATTTGAACTTATTGACGTGCAGGTGGCTCACTCGCCCGAACAGTACATACAATGCACGTTTTCGGCGCCGATTGACGAAAAGCAGCGGCTGGCAGACTATTTCTCGCTGTCGAACAGGGTCAATCTGCGTTTTGCCGTCGAGTTGAATATCGTGAGGATATATCCGGTAACGCGGCAGGTGGGAACGTACACGCTGACAATCGAAAAGGGACTGAAAACCGTTTCAGGAAGCAAACTGTCCGATACCGACACGCGCGAGGTGTCGTTCGAGCAACTGAAACCGTCCGTTAAGTTTGTCGGAAAGGGCGTGATACTGCCAAATTCAAACGGTCTGCACCTGACGTTTCAAGCGGTCAATTACCAGTCGGTAAACGTCACGGTATCGCGCATCTACGAAAGTAATATACTGCAATTTCTTCAGATAAATCAACTTAACGGCGACGACGAGATATACCGCGTAGGCAAGCAAATCGTGGAAACGCGCATCAATCTTGCCGAAAAACGCGCCGTAAACCTCACAACGTGGAATACATTTTCGTTTGACCTTTCAAAAATGATAGAAACAGAGCCGGGCGCAATTTACCGCATCGAAATCGAGGGGCACGGCAAACTCGGCGACAGCGACGACGACGACGATTATGACTGGTACGAGTGGTATCGCGAACGCAGAAACCGCATCAGAAACGTACTTGCTTCGGACGTCGGGCTTACCGTGAAGGTGGGCGACGAGCGCGAACTGTACGTAATGGCGTCGAACCTCGTTACCGCCGAGCCGATGTCGAACGTGCAACTGACGGCTTACAACTCGGTAAATCAGCCTGTAGGGCAGGCAAATTCAGACAGAGACGGAATGGCGGTGGTGAAATGTTCCGAAGCGCCGTCGGTAATCATTGCGCAGCAGGGAAAGCAGAAAACGTATCTGCGCGTTGATTACAACAATATTTCGCTGAGCAATTTCGACGTGTCGGGAACGTCTGTTCAGGGCGGCATCAAGGGTTTCATCTATGGCGAAAGGGGCGTCTGGCGTCCGGGCGATACGATTTTCCTTGCGTTCATGCTCGAAGACAAAAACCGCGCTCTTCCCGAAAACCACCCCGTAAATTTCACGCTCTACGACCCCAACAATCAGGTTGTGGACAAGCAGGTTAAAACGTCGGGCAGCAACGGGCTCTACCGCTTTACCGTTCCTACGGGCAGCGACGGAATTACTGGCGTATGGGCGGCGCACGTCGAGGTGGGCGGTCAGACTTTCCGTAAAAACCTGAAAATAGAGACCGTCAAGCCAAACCGACTGAAAATAGACCTGCAACTTGACAATCTTCCGTTGCTGAGCCGCAGCGGGCTTTCGGGCAGACTGCACGTAAACTGGCTTCATGGCGCTGTGGCGCGAAACCTTGACGTGCGTATCAATGCGCGGATTTCGCAAACGCGGACTACTTTCAGGGAATATGCCGACTACAGTTTCGACGACCCGTCAAAAGCGTTCAGCGCCGAAGAACAGACGCTTATAGAGGGCAAACTCAACGAAAACGGCGAAATGAACGTTCGCCGCAGCATAACGCTTGACGACCGTCCTGCGGGAATGTTGCGAATGTTCGTATCGACGCGCGTGTTCGAGGAAGGCGGCGATTTCAGCATAGACGAATTTACAACAACATATTCGCCGTATCAGTCGTACATCGGCATAAAACCGCCAAAGGGCGACGGATATTACAACCGTCTGGAACTTAATCAGGATGCGACATTCGACGTTGTTACCGTTGATGAAACGGGAAAAACCGTCAGCCGCCGCAATATAGACGTAACCGTTTACAAGGTTGGCTGGACTTGGTGGTGGTATTCGATGCGCGGCGAGGCAACGTATTCCGACAGCCGCTACTCTACGCCTGTTTATTCTACGAAAATCAGCACGCAGAACGGAAAGGGCAATTTCACGCATCGCTGGATGGACAGCGGATATTACCTTGTCAGCATGACCGACCCCGAAAGCGGTCACACCACCACAATTCCCGTCTATGCAAGCGCTCCATACTGGTGGGGCGACGATGAAGACGGAGCAGGCGGCGCAACGATGCTGCAACTTGCCGCCGAAAAACCCTCGTACAACGTTGGCGAGGAAGCCGTTATAACTTTCCCGTCGGCGCCCGGAGCAAAGGCGCTGGTGAGCATCGAGGCAGGCTCGAACATCAAGCGTTCGTTCTGGGTAGACTGTAAAAGCGCCGACGGACGAATTACAATTCCCGCTACAGCGGACATGGTTCCAAACGTTTACGTAAGCGTATCGCTGATACAGCCTCACGCACAGACCGTAAACGACGCGCCGATACGTCTTTTCGGGGTTGTTCCGCTGATGATTGAAGACCCGCAAACGCGCCTCTCGCCTGTGATAGACATGCCTGCCGAGATACGTCCCGAAGAGAGTTTCAAGGTTAAGGTGAGCGAAAAATCGGGACAGGCGATGAGTTACACGCTTGCGATTGTGGACGACGGACTGCTTGACCTTACGCGCTTCAAAACGCCGCAGCCGTGGGATTATTTCTATGCCCGCGAAGCCCTTGGCGTGAGAACGTGGGATATTTACGATTATGTGATTGGCGCTTACGGCGGAAAGATTGAGCAGTTGTTTGCCATAGGCGGCGACGACGACCTCGGCGCTAACGCATCGGCGCAGGGTGCGCAGCGTTTCCGACCGATTGTGAAATACATAGGACCTTTCACGATAGAAAAGGGAAAATCTAACGAACACAAAATCACGCTTCCGCCCTACATCGGCTCTGTACGCGCGATGGTTGTAGCCACCAACGGACGCGGTTTTGGCGCTTCCGAAAAGACCGTTCCCGTGCGCAAGCCGCTGATGACGCTTGCCACGTTGCCGCGCGTGGTGGGTCCGGGCGAAGATATATGGGTGCCTGTTACCGTTTTTGCGATGGAAGACAAAATCAGGCAGGTGAGCGTTGAAATCAAGGCTAACGACATTTTCAGAATTGAAGGCAGCAACAAGCAGAACGTCAGTTTCAGCGCTACGGGCGACAAAACCGTATATTTCAAACTTAAAACGAAGGATTACACAGGCATAGGCACAGTTACGGCAATGGTTTCCGGCAACGGCGAAAAAGCCGAACATTCAATAGAAATAGACGTGCGCAACCCCAATCCGACCGTTTATACCTTCGCGGAAGCGCTCGTTGAAGCGGGCAAAAGCTGGACGGGCGAATATACCCTTCCGGGAATGACGGGAACAAACAGGGCGACAATCGAGGCGTCGTACATTCCGCCAATCAATCTTGGTCGCCGCCTGCATTACCTGATGAACTACCCGCACGGATGTATCGAACAGACCACGTCGGCGGTCTTTCCGCAACTGTTTCTCGACAATGTGATGGATTTGAACGCCGCAACGCGCCAGAATATCGAAACGAACATAAAGGCTGCGCTCAACCGTTATCGGCTGTTTTTAACGTCGCAGGGCGGTTTCGGCTATTGGCCCGGCGATTACACTCCGAGCAGCTGGGGTTCGAGTTATGCGGGACATTTCATGCTCGAAGCCGAGAGCAAGGGTTACGCGCTTCCTTCGGGGATGAAGCAGTCGTGGCTTCGCTACCAGACCGAACGCGCACGAAACTGGCGCAGCAACGAGGGCGGCGATTTCGACCAGGCATACCGCCTCTACACGCTTGCCCTCGCCAAACAGCCCGACATGAGCGCAATGAATCGCCTGATGGAATACGAGCGTCTGACAAACGCTGCAAAATGGCGATTAGCCGCTGCCTACGCCCTTGCGGGAAAACCCGAAACGGCAAAGAAACTGACGGAAAACCTGACTGTTAACGCCGACCGCTATTCGTCGCGCTTTGACCCGACATTCGGCAGTTCGGAACGCGACCAGGCAATGATTCTCGAAACGATGACACTGCTTGGCGAACGCACAAAATCGTTTACATTGGTGAAAATCCTGTCGGACGCGCTCAATTCGAGCAACTGGATGAGTACGCAGGAAACGGCTTACTGTCTGCTTTCCGTTGCGAAATACGCTGCGGGCGAAAAGGGTACGAAGGAAATCAGCATCGAATATACCGACGCTGGACGCGCACAAAAGGTAAACAGCAAAATGCCCGTCTGGCAAGCCGAACTGAACGTTGCGGGCAAAACCGGCACGGACAGGGTTAATTTCAAGAACACGAGCGCAGTTCCGATTTATGCGCGTATCACGGCTTCGGGCGTTCCCGCTCCGGGCGAAGAAACGGCAAACGCGCACAATCTGCAAATTCAAGTACGCTTTGTGAACGAAAACGGCGCCGAAACGGACGTCAGCCGCCTGTCGCAAGGCACGGACTTCAAAGCGGTGGTAACGGTTTACAATCCGGGCAACATGGGCTCCTACACTAACCTTATTCTTGGCGAGATATTCCCCTCCGGCTGGGAAATAGTGAACACCCGCCTGAACGACGAAAGCGCCGCTTCGGGACAGTCAGCCTACGATTATATTGACATCCGCGACGACAGGGTTTACACGTATTTCAGCCTTTCCGCAGGAGCGAGAAAAACATTTGTTGTGCAACTTTCGGCAGCGTACAGGGGCAGGTTTTATCTGCCGGCGTTTTCGTGCGAAGCGATGTATGATGAGAATGTGAGGAGTAATAGCGAGGGGAAATGGGTGGAAGTTGTGGAATGAGAATGTTTTTATGAAAGCAAATGTATATTTCAAGGAAACGCAAAGATTGTTATGGGATTGTATGCCGATATTTTTGATAATGTCAGGTTGTACTTGTATATTCCTTTATGGAGTGGTTAAACAGATAATATTTGGACTTCCATTTGGTATTAAACCGGCAAGCAATACCGCATTACTTTTATGTCTCGGTTTATGTTTACTGATGACCCTCCCATTTGTTTTAATTCGACTCGAAACACGCATTAAGGAAGATGGAGTTTATGTAAAATTTTTCCCTTTTCACCTTTTTTATAAAAGGTATGCGTGGTCAGAGATTTCAAAATTGTATGTTAAGCAATATGTTCCGGTTCAGATAGAATTTTGGTTATTAGGATTTTTTGACGTTTCCAACTTTTGGGGAATATGGAGAACAAGATACGCTATTTCAGGAAATATGGGTCTACAACTTGAATTTGCTTCGGGAAGAAGACTTTTAATCGGAACAAACAAGCGCCAAGAGTTAACAGAAGCATTGAAAATGATTGGAAAACTCGAATAATATTTTGTAAAAAATTTACCAATGAAAGTAAAAGTATTTCATATAAGGCTGAACAAAGAAAACTTGCAAACCGACCAGGAAAACCTTAACAACTTCCTGGATAACGTGACAGTCAAGAAAACGGCAACCGAACTCGTAACAGGAACGCCTAATTTTTGGTCTATTTTAGTTTTCTATGACGAACGAAGAATAGAAAAACAGGAAAGACCGTCTGACAAGATCGCCGTAACATCGGATAGTGAACTTACACGGGACGAACAACATATTTATCAAACCTTAAGACAGTGGCGAGAAGATGAAGCAAATCAACGCAATATTCCTAATTTTATGGTTTGCCACAATACGGAATTAATGACTATAGCAAAACTAAAACCACAGACCTTGGACGACTTTTTTAAAATCAAAGGTTTTGGCAGACGGAAAATTGCGAAATTTGGAGAAGACATTATAGAGGTAATAAACTCAACAATAATAAAGCAATAGGCTTGCATGTATCGTTGCCATCTATAAATTTTTTTCGTATGACGCCGGAAAACGAAGATATAAAGATTCGAACAGGATTTTTGGGAGTGTCCATGGGATTTGATTATTATCATTCAACGTTTCAGTTCATTAATTTAGGTTTTACATATATTGAAGGGGGGGCAAAAAGAACCAAAATATCAAATCCGCCTACGCCATTCATGATATCATTAAAAGAAATTGAATCGATGA
>Ga0082212_10011649_pt1 | contig 11136 bp, 3 predicted proteins | sample TergutNt197P3_FD_71548 | JGI IMG/M metagenome (GOLD analysis project Ga0082212, IMG submission 71548) | Neocapritermes taracua P3 segment gut microbial communities from Petit-Saut dam, French Guiana - Nt197 P3 | ecosystem: Host-associated > Arthropoda: Insects > Digestive system > Gut ... | reverse complement strand
GCCCAGTTCCATATCTCGAAGGGGAGCGAGTTGGAAGTGACGCCGTCTTTCGGCGCCCAGATGACGTCGTAGTTGTTGTAGGCGTAATGAAAGTGTCCGTTTCCTGCGGGGGGCGCCGAGAAGGCGTTGGGTTTTGCGAGGTGCGGGTGGGCAGGCGCATGGGTGTTGATGATGTCTGCTCCCGAAACGCCTCTGTACAGATCGCCATGTTGCAGCCAGATGGGTTTTACCGCCACGTTGCCCGAAAAAGTGACGGCGCTGCCGGAAGCAACAGTCAGCGTCGTCGGGCCATATACGGACAGTCCGCCGCCGTTGTTTCCCGCGCTGTTGTTGATTACGGTAAACTGACCGGCTATATGCATGACGCCGTCTTCCACGTGAATACCGCCGCCGTCGCCGTCAATAGAGATGTTTCCGCTAATTTCGACAACTGCGTTATTGGGGAAAATCAAATCATTTGTTATGTGCATTCCGCCGCCGTCTTCTTTTGCTTTATTATTTTTTACAAGCAGTTTTGTTATGCCCGACACATCTATATCTTTAGTTTTTATTCCGCCGCCAAATAAACCGGACGTGTTGCCGATTATTTCCATATTGCCGGCCAATGTAAGATTTTTTGCACTAATTCCGCCGGCGTTACTGATGCAACTGTTGTTTTTAATGGCTGAATGTGACAGCGTGATGTTACCTGTACTATGGATTCCGCCGCCTATCTGTGCGTTGTTTCCCTGCATCGCCGCTTGATTATTTTGAACGGTTGAATAACTGACGTCGGCGTCCACGCATTGAATACCTCCGCCGAAGCCGCCTGCCTGACAGTCTTCGACGGTTGATTGCGTGACGGTCAGTAATCCTGTGGTAAAAATGCCGCCGCCATTAGTGGCGCTGATATTGTAACTGATAACGCTGCCGCCTGTTAGGGTTGTTTCTCCGCCATAGTTGTATATACCGCCGCCGCCGAAAGGGATAATTGAAATGGTGGGGATGGTGGTATTGCTACTGTTCCGGCTGATAACAGCTCCATCGGTTATGTGTAGCGCAGATCCTTGAAAAGCGAAAATACCGCCCCCACTGCTGGCTGTATTGTCGCTGATTGAACCGCCTGATACGTTTAATATACTATTGCTATTGGATATATAAATACCGCCGCCGCCGAAGCCTGAAGCAGTAGTTGCAGTTGCTTTTGCATTGGCGAAATTGTTGTCGACCTTCACGTTTGAAAGAGACAATGCGTTTTTAGTTGATGACGACAAGTTACTGTAATGAATACCGCCGCCTTCACTCCCGCATGTATTGCCGGTAATAGCACAGTTGTCTAAAGTTGACGTAAAAACAAAATTTTCGTTAAGAACGATATGAATACCGCCGCCTGTCATGTTGGAGTAGTTTCCCACAGCGTCATTCACCCCTGTTGTTGTGCTTGCGGGGAAAGATGCGCCGCCGCCTATAAGTACGCCCGTTGTAACAATCAGGTTACTGTTTTGTAATGCAATACCGCCGCCGCCGTTATTGGCATAATTTCCCTGAATTTTCGTATGGACACCCGACAGGGTTAATGTACCGGGGGAGAAGTTAGACACGCTTGGTGAAAAGACGTAAACCCCGCCGCCGGTGGCTTGTGCGGAGTTACCCCTGATTGTACAATTGTTTATGCTTAATGACTTGGAGCAGGAAATACCGCCGCCGTTAGAGGTGTAAGCGCCACTGGCAGTGTTGCCGCTAATGTTGCTTTCATCAATGAAAGTATCGCCTGCGCTATGGATACCGCCGCCCTCGTAGTTGTATGCCGTGTTGTTACTAATCTTTGAATTATTTACAGATAAATTATTAGTTGTGGAACTGTGATATATACCGCCGCCGTAACCGCCTGCCTTACAATTGTCAATCGTTGATTGCGTTATGGTTACGCTTACCGATGAATAAATTCCGCCGCCGTTGCCGTTAATATTCCATACGCCGTTGTTGTATCCTGCCTTGCAGTTTTTTATGGTTACATCATTAAGAGTTACCGGAGAAATTGCATTAATACCGCCACCGTTAGTAGCAGAAACACCATTTTGTATCACAACACCCGTAATCGTATTCGTTCCTGCTTTTACATCAATACCACCTGCCACGTTGCCGCCGTCTAATATCACTTTGTTAAAAGCAAAGGTTTTAGTTGTGTTTTCTGTCATTTCAAAATGTCTGCCGTCTGTGGCTTTTTCCGTATATAATACTAAGGTATCTGTGGCAAGCGTGCCGTTGAAGGTAATAGCAACATTGTGATTTACTTTTATGGGTGTTCCATCGCTAAAAATAGAGTCCACGTGTTGGGTAAGCACCAATGTAGCATGAGGACCGGAAAGGTCTTCCGTTGCAAAAGGTTCGGTAATGGGATAAACGGTAACGGTTTCGGCGCCGTTGGTTTCAATGGCTCTGCGCAAACGCACCCAGTCGGGGTCTATTGCAATGGGACGCCCCGAATGTCCTATCGAGTAAAAATAACTGGCATACGAACCTTGCCCGTAAGCCAACAAAATAAGCCCATCGGGGTTTTCTACCAAAGCTTTAGTATCAAGAGCAATGAAATGGTTTCCTACATGAGAAGTTTCGCCGAAATAATATCTTCCGAAAGAGTATCCGCTGCCGCCAATATTATCCTGTATCCAGTTAAATGTAGTATCAGAAATCGTGCTAATGGGTACGTCAGGCGCACCGTCAATAGAAATAGTCGTTTTATTTTTGCTTGCCGTAGGCACAATAACCGTGAAATAGTGTTTCGTTGGCAAATACATATATGGGTTCTCGAAATCTATAGGGGCAACCAGTACACTCTTGGTGGTTTGTTCAACAGGAGGCAACCACGCAGCGCTGGGCTGTGCATAGTCGGTTGGCATTTTCGGACTATTATAGGCACAAGCGCTTACCGGCTTGCTGGTAGTGATATAACAGGAATTAACCGGAGGGTTTTCAGGAAAACTTTCATTGTTTATATAAATATCCCTATACCGATTGTAAGCAACTTCATGATTGATATCTAATGTGAAAGTTGTTACCGAATTATTAGAATAAACTACATTAATAGTAATTTCTCCCGGATCTTTCGGATAAATTCTCACCCAGCCGCCATTAAATTCATTGGTAGGTAAAATAAATTTCGTACCAAACTGTTCCACCGGAGGAATCTGTTCAAAGGTGTAATTACGTCTGGTTGAATTTGTTCCTAATTGAGTTTGAGTTCCGTTTTGAAAAAAGGCAATCGGTTTGTCGGCAATAATACGCGCACCCATTGGATTACAGCCGGGAGCGACATTAAAACCATAAAAAAACACATCTCCCCTATTCATCGTTCTCACAATGGTTTCTCCCACTTGAAATTGCTTGGTGTATTGGGTAACCAATGTATTGTCTTCGGTAGCCACAATCACATAACCGTTGCTGTGCTCAGGAGCGGTAGTCTGATAGCGCTCGTTGCCCACATGTAAATACTCTTTGCCCAAATTTTCCTTAGGTAACACCAGCGCTGCCTCCACAGAAGATTTTGTGGCGCTTGTAGCTATTAAGGATATGGGCGCTAAAGAGGTTACTATAATTGATTTTTTATTTGCCGGATCGTTATTTGCCGGATGAGAGGGCGTATAACTTGCCTGTGCCCGTGTTCTGGTTAATGTATAATCTGTAATACCGGGTTCAACCTGTATGGTAGTATCCAGTGTGGAATTTGCTGTAAAATGAAACGTTACCTCTGTGGAAACCGCCGATGTTATCCTAAACGACAATTGGAGATTATCCACTATTTTGCCAAAGTCGTCAAGTGCATTTCCAATGACTCCAATTTGGTTATTTCTTCCGAACGCCACATAAAACTCCTTTCCCGTATTGGCAGTTTGTCCTTGCGCAACAAAATTTATTACTGCAACAAAATAAAAGAACAAAAAAACAGTTAATCCGGAAAATATTTTTTGTGGTTTCATATTACATATATTATATATACTCATTTCAGTTTAGGCTTTTTTCGTTTTGCAAGTCGTTTTCTCTTTAATCATTTATAAAAAAACATTTATTTGTTTGGGCGGCGAAAATACATTGATTATCAATATGTTGAAAATCATTTTTCGTAACTGACCTCACACAAAAAGCCATTTTGCGTAATAAATTTATAATCGTTTTTTCTTTTTTTTGAAAAAAATAACAACCCTTTTGAAAAAAGTCTGTTTACAGAAATTAGTAATTTTACTTCCTCTATATTCGTGGATTTTTACTTCATTTTTTTACTTTTCGTACTCACTTTAGTATTATTTAAAAATTTAATAGTAATAAATATGATTTTTTTGTGACAAAGCATACAATTTTGTGCTACTTTTGCCGCATAAAAAAAATAGAAAGTTTTTTATGTAAAATAATTTTTAACTGTTTAATTTTTAATATAATAAAGAAGATATGAAACAAGAGAACTGGTACGATACTTTCATTGAAATGTTGAATAAAAGGTATCCGAAGAAAACACAACTGATTCATTTTTTAATGGATTTATTGGAATTGGAACGCGAGGCGGTTTACAGAAGATTGCGCAAAGATGTAATGTTTTCTATTCACGAAATAGTAACCATTGCCACCGCATGGAGTATATCGTTGGATGAAATTACGGAAATTAACTCCGGCAATATTTCATTTCAAATGAAAATGATGAACTACCTTGACCCTTCAAAAGAGGAGGTTAATTTTTTAAGAAATGTAATTCAATCTATTGAGTATCTGAAGAATTTTCCCGAGACGGAATTTATGGATATCTGTAACAAACTGCCCCGAAAACTGTTTGCCGGTTTCGAGCATTTAAATCATTTCTATATGTTTAAATGGTTGTATCAATATGGTTCTGAAAGTGAGGCGCAGCCGATGTCGAAAATCGTTATTTCCAAAGAAAGAAAGAAAGTTACGAAAGATTATTACAACGCTATTAAATTAGTGCCCCAGTCAAATTTAATTTTCGATTGCAATATGTTTGAATATTTGGTGCAAGATATTCAGTATTTCCACTCTATCTATATGATTACCAATGAGGAAAAAGAACTCATTAAAAAAGATTTGCTTGCGTTGCTCGCTTATCTGTTGGAAGTGGCAAACAAAGGCTACTACCCCGAAACACGCAACAAAGTTAGTCTTTATATTTCTCAACTTAAAATAGATACGAGCTACAGCTATACTTATACTCCCGAAGTAAATGTATGTTATGTGCACGTATTCGAGAAATTTGAAATCCATTCATACAATACCGAAATGGTATCCAATTTTATGTCGTGGATGCAGTTGAAGAAACGCACTTCGATTCAAATTTCGGAAGTAGATGAAAAATACAGAATTGAGTATTTTACGAAACAACGCCAATTAATAGAAAGTTTATAAGAAGAAAACAATGAACAACAACAATTATCTTATTATATTATGCAAAACAACATCTGGTACGACACTTTTTTGGAGGCGATTCGCGATCGTTTTCCAAAGAAATCTCAAATGACACGTGAACTCATCAATTTGTTATGTCTGGAGCGCGAAGCCGTTTACAGACGTTTACGCAAATCGGTTCCGTTTCTTGCCCACGAGGTAGTTAAAATAGCAGACGCCTGGAATATCTCTTTAGATGAAATAACGGGGATAAAAACGGGGGAAGTGCTGTTTCAAATGCAACCCTTTAACTATTTAGACCCTTCAAAACAAGAGTTTGCGAATATGCAGAAACGGGTAAGGTCGCTCGACCATTTGCCTGCTTCCGCCGCATCGGAGTATATGGAGGCAAGCAATAAAATACCCAGACCATTGATTATCAATTTTCATACTTTGTATCGCTTCCGAATTTTCAATTGGGCGTCTCAATATAATAATGATACGCGGCGGCGCGAGTTTTCCAAAATTGTGATTCCTGAAATGGTACTCCCTGAGTTTGTGCGCTATAAGAAAAATATGACACATATAAAAAATTCGCACTATATTTTCGACCAGGGTATGTTTGATTATATGGTGTCGAGTACGCAATATTTTCATTCTATTTTATTGATAACAGATAAAGAAAAAGCGCTCATTAAGCAAGAGTTGCACAAACTGTTGGATTATTTGCTCGATATTGCCAATAACGGATGTTACCCCGAAACGCAAAACAAAGTAACTATGTACATTTCGCAACTGAACATTGACACCAATTACAGTTATATGTATTCCGATAAAATGAAAGCGTGTCGTGTTCACGCCTTCGGCAAATTTGATGTAACCACTTTCAACTCCGAAATGGTTGCCCACTTTAAAAACTGGATGAACCTAAAGCGCCGCTCGTCCATTCAAATTTCCGAAGTGAACGAGCAGAAACGCATTGCGTATTTTGCGAAGCAGCGTGAGTTGGTGGATACGTTGTGATTTTTTGCGTATTTATCAATATTTAGAAAAAAATATCTTTGCGCCCTAAAAGCAATAAATGAACAAATACGCAGAAACCCCCTTAATGAAACAGTACAATCAGTTCAAGGCGAAACACCCTGATGCGATTTTGTTGTTTCGAGTGGGCGATTTTTACGAAACATTTGGGGAAGATGCCATTAAGACTTCGCAGGTACTGGGCATTGTGCTCACCAAACGTGCCAACGGCGCGGCGCAATACGTTGATCTTGCGGGGTTTCCACACCATTCCATTGATGTGTATTTGCCCAAGTTGGTGCGGGCGGGGTTGCGCGTGGCTATCTGCGAACAGCTGGAAGATCCGAAGTTGGCGAAAACGATTGTGAAACGCGGCGTTACCGAGCTGGTTACGCCCGGCATCTCTATCAATGATAAGGTGTTGGAACAAAAAGAAAACAACTTCTTAGCTTCTATTCATTTAACGGAAAAATTGTGCGGCATCGCGTTTGTAGATATTTCAACAGGAGAGTTTTACGTGGCGGAAGGAAATCAGGAGTATATGGATAAACTGCTCCAAAATTTCAAACCCTCCGAAATAGTGATTCAAAAACATAAAACCGGCACATTCAAAGAACTTTACGGAGATAAAATTTTGTTGGCAACGTTTGATGATTGGGTGTTTACGCCTGATTTTACTTATGAATTGTTAACCAAACATTTTCAAACCAACTCATTAAAAGGTTTTGGCATTGAAAATTTGCCGTTGGGCATTATTGCTGCCGGCGCCGCACTGCATTATTTGTATGAAACGCAACATCACAAAATACAACACATTAACAAACTTAATCGTATTGAAGAAGAGCATTATGTGTGGTTAGACCGTTTTACGGTGCGCAATTTGGAACTGATACATTCGCCTAATGAAAACGCGGTTACGTTGTTGCAGATTTTAGATCAAACGCAAACGCCGATGGGTTCGCGAATGTTGCGCAAGTGGCTCGTGTTGCCCCTCAAAGAAAAAGTGATGATTGAAGAGCGGTTGGCAATTGTGAAATATTTTATTGAAAACGAGGAACTTTCGGAAAACATTAAACAAACTTTTAAGCACATTGGCGATTTGGAACGGTTGGTGTCGAAAGTGGCAACGGGAAAAGTAAATCCGAAAGAGGTGCTGCAGTTGGCGCGGTCGTTGCGTGCTGTTGAAAAGTTGAAAGCATTTTGCCAAACGGCGCAACAACCGGCGTTGGCGAAAATTGCCGAGCAAATGAATCCCATAACCTCGTTATGCAAACGTATTGAAAAAGAGATTTTTGAAGATGCTCCTGTGGTGATTAGCAAAGGGCGTGTGTTTAACACCGGCGTGGATGAAGAATTGGATGAGTTGAACGCCATTACCAAAAACAGCAAGAGTATTTTGGCGAAAATACAACAGCGTGAGGCAATTGCCACCGGCATTCCTTCGCTGAAAATTGGGTTCAACAACGTTTTCGGTTATTATATTGAGGTTACCAATACGTACAAAAACAAAGTGCCCCACGAATGGATTCGCAAGCAAACACTCACTAATGCAGAGCGTTACATTACAGAAGAGTTAAAAGAGTTGGAAACGAAAATTTTGGGCGCCGAAGATAAAATTATTGAAATAGAAACCCGTTTGTTTAACGAGTTGGTAGTGAGTATGCTCGATTATATGGCTACCATTCAACTCAATGCGCGGCTCATTGCTCGCTTGGATGTACTGCTTTGTTTTGCAATGGTTTCTATTGAAAACAATTACACCAAACCTGTTTTTGAAGAAGGCACGGCGCTGAAGATTAAAAACGGAAGGCATCCGGTGATTGAGAAACAGTTGCCGCCCGGGCAGTTCTATATTGCCAACGATGTGTATTTAGATAATGAACATCAGCAAATTATCATCATAACGGGACCGAATATGTCGGGAAAATCGGCGTTGCTGCGCCAAACGGCATTGATCGTTTTGATGGCGCAAATGGGCTGCTTCGTTCCGGCAGAAAGCGCACATTTAAGTATTGTGGATAAGATATTTACCCGTGTGGGCGCTTCCGATAATATCTCTACCGGCGAATCTACTTTTATGGTAGAAATGAATGAAACCGCGAGCATTTTGAACAACATCTCGAACCGCAGTTTAATTTTGTTGGATGAAATTGGGCGCGGCACCAGCACCTACGACGGCGTGTCTATTGCGTGGTCTATCGCCGAATTTTTGCACGAACACAAACAGCATCGAGCTAAAGTGCTGTTTGCCACGCATTACCACGAGCTGAACAATATGGCGGAGCAATTTCCGCGCATTAAAAACTTTCACGTTACGGTGCAGGAAATCAACAACAAAGTGCTGTTTTTAAGAAAATTGGAACAAGGCGGCAGTGAGCACAGTTTTGGCATCCACGTAGCGCGTATGGCGGGGATGCCCTATTCTGTTTTGAAACGCGCCGAAGAAGTGCTGCACCAGTTAGAGAGCGCCCGTGCCACCTCCGACACCAAACCGGTGATTGAAAAGAAAGAAGCCGGTTACCAACTCAGTTTCATCAATTTAGACGATCCGTTGTTGTTAGATGTGAAAGAACAAATTATAGACACTGACATTGACCGCCTTACACCGGTAGAGGCGCTGATGAAGTTGAATGAAATTAAGAGTTTATTGGTGAAGAAGAAAAAATAGAGAATAGTAATTTTATTTTTCTTTACCAAATACTTACAAAATACAAAGCAATTAACCACTAACCACTATTCACTATGAAAAAAACCTTCCCCTTTTTCATCTTCCTGTTTTTAACAACTTTTAACCTTTTCTCTCAAACCGGAATGGAAACCCCTGTGAAATGGGATTTCAAAACGGAAAAGATTAACGATTCCGTGGCGGAACTGCAATTTACCGCCGTTATTACAAACAAATGGCATCTCTACTCGCAAAACCACACCGGAATTGAAATCCCCCTGAGTTTCGAGTTCAACGCTTCTTCAAACTATAAAAGAATAGGCAAAGTTTGGGAGCCCAAAGCCAAAGAGTATTACGACCCCGTTTTTGGAGATACTTCACTCATTTTTGAGAAAAAAGTTACCTTCAAACAAAAAATACAAGTGCTTAACAATATGCCTTTTGATATCAACGGCGAACTCTCCGGACAAGCCTGCATTGAAGGGCGTTGCGTAGCGATTGACCAAAGTTTCGCGTTTTCCGTTTCCGGCTTTGAAACATTGGTTAATGCTAATATTCTGGATGATAATGATGATAAAACCTCCGTTGGCGACAGTTCTCCCGATATCAATTCAACTAATAACGAATTGACAGATAATGACGAGATTGCATCTCGTCTCAATGAAGAAAAACACACCTCCGAAGATTCTATCATCATCTTTTTCCTGATAGCCTTTCTCGGCGGTTTGGCGGGTTTGTTAATGCCTTGCGTCTTCCCGATGATTCCGATGACTATCTCTTTCTTCCTCAAAATGGAAAAACGAGCCAAAGGATACGCCCTCTTTTTCGGATTGTCTATTGTAATCATTTTCTTACTCTTAGGCATTTTATTATCGGTAATTTTCGGCGCAGATTTTGCCAATATTATCAGCACGCACTGGATTCCCAATATTTTGTTTGCCGCTATTTTTGTAGTTTTCGCCATCTCGCTGTTCGGCTATTTTGAAATTGCTTTGCCCAGCAGTTGGATCAACAAATCGGCGAAAATGGAAAGTACCGGCGGACTTATCGGCGTGTTTTTTATGGCGTTAACCTTAGTGTTGGTTTCGTTTTCGTGCACCTTGCCCATTGCCGGCGCCGTTGCCCTAAACTCTGTAGATGGCTCGTTTCTAAAACCGGTCATCGGTATGTTGGGCTTTTCGCTCGGTATTGCCGTGCCGTTCACGCTGTTTGCCATCTTCCCCGGTATGCTAAAAACGATGCCAAAATCGGGCGGCTGGATGAACACGATGAAAGTGATGCTGGCGTTTGTGGAGTTGGCGTTTGCGTTAAAATTTCTTAATGTACCCGATCAAACTTACGGTTGGCGCATCTTAGACCGCGAGGTATATCTATCCTTTTGGATCGTAATTTTTGCAATGATGGGCTTCTACCTTATCGGCAAAATCCGTTTTCCACACGATGACGAAATGCCCGTACAGAAAAGTTGGTTCCGCTATATTTTAGCCATTTTCACTTTTTCGTTTGTAGTTTATTTAGTGCCCGGTATGTTCGGCGCCCCGCTCAAAGCCATTTCCGGCTGGCTGCCCCCGATGCCCACTCAAGACTTTGACATCAGCAAAATTGTACGCGAAGAAACCGCCTCATTTTCCGGCGCTACCACTACCGCAGAAGAATGGGAAACGCCACGCTACACCGACAAACTGCACCTGCCCCACGGCATTTTCGGATACTTTGACTTAGACCAAGCGTTGCGCGTGGCTACCAAAGCCAACCGCCCCGTTTTCATTGATTTTACCGGACACGGCTGCGTGAACTGCCGCAATATTGAAAGCGCCGTTTGGGTGGATCCGCGCGTGCGCGCCAAATTCGCCCAAGAGTTTGTAGTGGTTGCCCAATATGTGGATGATAAAGTGGTTAAACTGAATCCCGAAGATCAAATTTTAGACAACAATGGCGAACCCATTACCATGCTCGGCAAAAAAGCAATGTTTTACGAACAAAACCGCTACAAAGAAAATTCGCAACCTTGCTATTTTATTGTAGATGTGGATGGAACCGTTTTAACCGGACCTATTCATTACGAATTAAATGTGGAAAACTATTTG
>Ga0082212_10011648_pt1 | contig 11136 bp, 11 predicted proteins | sample TergutNt197P3_FD_71548 | JGI IMG/M metagenome (GOLD analysis project Ga0082212, IMG submission 71548) | Neocapritermes taracua P3 segment gut microbial communities from Petit-Saut dam, French Guiana - Nt197 P3 | ecosystem: Host-associated > Arthropoda: Insects > Digestive system > Gut ... | reverse complement strand
CCCATGACCAGGACCGTACCGGAATCGTACCCTTCAAGGCCGTTCAGGCAGCGCAGCAGGGTGGATTTTCCCGCCCCGGAATGCCCGACAATGCCGAATATTTCCCCGGCCTCCACCCGCAGGGAAATATCCCGCAATACCCGGCGTTCCCCGTAGCGCTTGTGTAAACTATCCACCTGGATCATTGGCGCAACATATCCGGTTGACATAGAAAGGCAAGACGTAAGAAAGTCAGCGGCGCGGGGTGTGTTTTGGAAGTCGCGTCGCCCCCCCCTTTAGCCTGACAGGGAGAAGTTATGGCATTAAAGCGCAAGCGTGGTGATATTTCCGCTTTGCAGGCCAAGTTCGAGGCGCAGAAGATCGTCTTTGGGCCGCTGGCCTTTCAGGCAGCTTACGCTCTCAGGGAGCTGGGGCTGCTGCGCCGGGCGGCCGAGGCCGGCGAGGCCGGCCTCAGTAGGCGGGAGGCGGCGGATCTGGCCGGGCTTTCGTCTTACGCGGCCGGAGTGCTCATGGATATGGGACTGGTCATGGGTCTGTTCCGGACGGCGGGTTCCGGCGAAACTGGAGAAACCGGCGCGGGCGGTTCCGGGGCGGAAGAACGCTTCCGCCTGGCCAAGATCGGCTGGTTTTTGCTGGAAGATGAACTGACCAGGGTCAATTTTGATTTTGTGCAGGATGTCTGTTACCAGGGAGCCCAGTCCCTGGCTGATTCGGCGCGGAGCGGGAGGCCCGAGGGCTTGGCCGTGTTCGGCCGGGGCTGGCGGAGCATTTACGAGGCCTTGTCCTCCCTGCCGGAACGGGCCGGCAAAAGCTGGTTCGCCTTTGATCACTATTATTCGGATCTGGCCTTTCCGGAGGTCCTGCCCCTGGTATTCTCCCCTCCGCCCAAACGGCTTTTTGATTTGGGAGGGAACACGGCCCGCTGGGCTTTGGCATGTTGCGCCTTTGACCCGGAGGTGCAGGTGACCATAATTGATCTGCCGGGGCAGATCCGCGTGGCCGAGCAAAAGGCGGCTGAAGCCGGGTTAAGTGGGCGCATCCGTTGCCGTCCCTGCGACATCCTGGACCCGGAATCCGTCTTTCCCGAAGGGGCGGATGTGGTCTGGATGAGCCAGTTCCTGGATTGTTTTTCTCTGGAGCAGGTTACCGGCATCCTGGCCAAGATCTGGAGATCTGTGGAGCCGGGAGCCAGGATTTATGTGCTGGAACCGCTTTTGGATAAGCAATTTTATCCGGCGGCGGAGTATTCCTTGCATGCGGTGTCGCTTTATTTCACCTGCATGGCCAACGGGCAGAGCCGGATGTACCGTGGCGGGGAACTGGTCCCGGCGGTGGAAAAGGGAGGATTCAAGCTTCAGGAAGCTTGGCACGGTTTGGGAGACAACCAGTATTCGCTCCTGTGTTTTGGGAAAGTTTAGGGCAGCGAAGCCGCCGGCTTGCGCAGAACGCTGAAAAGGTATACAAACCGCCATGTTTGCGGAGCGGACGATGATCCATGTGGCCAAATTTTACGCTTGGACGCCGGGACTGTATGAGTTCGCCCATTGGCGGGAATGGGCCTTGGGTCTGCGTTCGCCCTCTATCCCGGAAGAGGGGGGGGAAGCGGCCGGACCGGATTTGTCCTTTACGCCTCCTATTTTTCGCCGCCGCCTGAGCCTGATTTCCAGAATGACCGTGCGGGTGGCCCATGAGCTTTTGCCGTTCAGCGCCAGGGCCAGGATTTTTTTTCTGTCTCTGCGGGGGGAAATCGGGCAGCAGTTCAAGATCAGTTGCGCCTTTCTGCAAGAGGGTCTGGTCCGGCCAGCCCCTTTTTCACATTCCGTATTCAATACCCCGGTGGCCATGGCCTCCATCGCTCTGGGCCTGACCGCCGGCTATACCGCGCTTTATCCGGGTGAGGGAGGGTTTTACGCCGGCTTTCAGGCGGCGGCCGCCCCTCTGCTGGCCGGAGACGCGGAGGAAAGCGTTCTGATCTATGCCGACGAGGCGGCTCCGGAAGAATATGGCCGCCTCTGCCCGCCGGACAACCTCCCCCTGGCCTTCGGGGTGGCCCTGAGCCGCGCTGAGGGGCGCGAACTGGCCTGGGACGGGCGTAATCGGGCTGATTTTTTCGGCACTCCCAAGAATTTTTTGCGCCGTCTCTGCCTGGATGAAGCCAATGGACAGGCCGTCTGAAGCCGGATTCCGGCGGGCGCTTTACGCTTACCGCGTGGGCATGAAGTGGCTGTCTTTCCTAATTTTCGGCCTGGGCACCCTGTTTCTGGCCTTGGTGGCCCTGCCGGTCTTGCGGCTGCTGGTCCATCCCAGGGAACGCTTCCAGCGGCCGGCCAGACGTCTGCTCTTTTACGCCATGCGCCTTTTTGTCTGGATCATGCGCCTTTTGCGGGTGGTGGAAGTGCGGGTGGAAGATCGGGCGGCCTATGCCGGACTGCATTCCAAAATCCTGGTGGCCAACCACCCTTCCCTGCTGGATGTGGTCATCCTCATCTCCCTGGTGCCCAACGCCGACTGCATTGTGAACGCGAAACTCCTGCACAACATCGTCAGCGGGGTGATCCGGCATCTGTATATTCCCAATTCCGTGGAATTTGACCGCTTGCTGCACCTGTGCGACCAATCTCTGAAACAGGGCAACTGCCTGATCATCTTCCCAGAAGGCACCAGGACCCCGCGCCGGGGTAAAACCGGGATCAAAAAAGGCGCGGCCCGGCTGGCCCTTTTTTCCGGTTGCGGCGTAGCGCCGGTGCATATAGGCGGCACGGATAAATACGGCCTGGGCAAGGGCGACCCTTGGACGGGCTTCAATCCGGCGGATAGATACGTGTACTCCCTGCGGATGCTGGAAGAGATCTCCCCCCGGAAATACGCCGGGTTGCCTGAAGCTGCCGCGGCCAAACGTTTGACCGGGGATATTAAAGATGCCCTTGGCCTTTGAAAGAACGATCTTCCTCCTGGCCCTCCTGGGATTGCTCTGCGCGGCCGGCTGCCAGACCATGAACGTCACCAGGGAAGAGGCCGGGGTGCCCGAAGGGGTGGTGATATTCTCCTTTGACGACGGCCCCAATACCCATGCCGGGAGCACCGCGCGCCTGCTGGACGTGTTGCGCCGCCATGAAATACGGGCTTTTTTCGTACTGCTTGGCGAGAACGTCCGCGAGGCTCCGGAACTGGTCCGGCGTATGCTGGCGGAGGGGCATTACCTGGTCAACCACGGCTACCGCGATAAATTCGCCATATTCATGGATGAAGAGGAATTTTGCGCTAACCTGGATCAAGGGGAAGCGGCCATTGTCGAGGCCTTGGGCGGAGACTGGAGCGGTTCGCGGCTCTATCGTCCCCACGGAGGTTTTTACAGCCAGGCCCAGGCGGAGCTTTGGCGGATCAGGGGCTACCGGCTGCTTCCGGCAAGTCTGCGTTTTTACGATGCCGCGCTGGGAGAGGCGGATCGGGAAAAACTGGTGGAAGAGGTTGTGGCGGAGCTGGCAAAGCGGGGTGGAGGGCTGATCCTGCTGCACGATGCACGGGGCGCCCACGGGCGCGCGGCGGCGGAAACGGCCCTGGCTCCCGGCGGCCCTTTTAACCGGGGATGGCTGCCGGAGGCGGTGGAGGAGATTATTCGCGCCGCTCGAGAACGGGGCTTTGTGTTCGGCGGTCCGGAAACGGCGGCTTTCGGCGAGCATTGACAGGGCGGTGTTTTTATAGCAGATTTCTTCGGCTGTGCGGCGCGAGAGTATGTCCCCGGCCAATGGAGCGGCGTTATGGATGATCTGAAAATACGCATTAAGGAATTGATCATTGATTCCCTGGAGCTTGAGGAGGTGCGGCCCGAGGATATCGTGGACGAAGCGCCTCTATTCGGGGAAGGTCTGGGTCTGGATTCCATAGATGCCTTGGAGCTGGGGCTGGCTATAAAAAAGAAGTTCGGCGTCAGGTTCAACGCCCGTAATGCGGATAACAAGCGGCATTTCGCATCGGTAAATGCCCTGGCCGCGTATATCGAGGCGGAAATGGAAGGGAAGAGCGCATGACCAAAGAGGAAATTTTTGACAAACTGAAAGAAATACTGGTGCGGGAGTTTGATCTTGATCCCGCGTGGGTCACCCCCGGGGCTTCCCTGGTGGAGGATTTGGAATTGGATTCCATTGACGCGGTGGATTTGATCGTCAAAATGAAAAAGTATGCCGCGGGCAAGATCGAGCCGGAGCACTTCAAACGTGTCCGCACCGTGCAGGACGTGGTGGAGGTGCTGGCCGGGATGCATATGGAAGCGTGAAGGGTTGGGCATGTTCAGGCGGGCGGCATATTTGGCGGGCGCGCTTTACCCGCTCCTGGTTTTCTACCTGCTGGCGATCCGGCAGACGCGGGTGTCCTGGCTGGCCCTGTTGCTTCTGTTTTTTGGGGCGTTCCATCTCTTGTCCCTGGTCCTGAATAAGACGCCCGGCCGTTCCCGGGTTTTTTTTTGCCCGCGCTGCTGTTTATGGGCGTGGGGCTGGCCGGGCTTCTCAGCGGTTCGGCCCTGGTTCTGAAATTATACCCGGCCCTGGTCAGCGCGTCCCTGCTGGTTCTTTTCGGCGTCTCGCTGGCCTGCCCGCCGGCCTTAATTTTTCGTTTCGCCCTGCGTCAGGATAAAAGCATCCGGGGATCCTTGGCGGAAAAGGCGGTGGAGGCATACTGCCGCAAAGTCACTTGGGCATGGTGCGTTTTTTTTGCCGGCAACGGCGGCCTGGCGTTGTGGACGGCACTTTGCGCCTCGGAGGCGGTATGGGCTGTTTATAATGGGGGCGTTTCCTACATATTGATCGGTGCGATGTTCGCGGGGGAGTTTATGACGCGGAAAGCGGCGCGTAAAAATATGCCCAGGGCGGTTCCGCTTTCGCGGGTAGAGGCCGGGGCAAGGGCGCCAGGAGAGAAGCTCTGTTTTGGTGAAGACGGCTCCTGGAAGACCTGGGGGGATTTTCTGGAGGATACGGCGAAGATCCGCCGGGGAATTCAGGCCCTGCAAAAGACTGGAACCGGGACGGAAGATGCGGGCGAAAGATCCTGGCTTCTGTGCTGTGAGGATTATTGGCATTTTTTGGTCAGCCTGGCCGCCGTGCTGCAATGCGGGTCCGGGGTGACCCTCATGCCTTCCCTGCCTCCCGAAAGGTTGAGAGAACTTGAGGCCGGGCATATTGGCCTGCTGACGGATCAGCCCTTGCCCCCCCCCGCCTCGGGAGGCGCGCCGAATCTGGCGGCGCTGGCGGTTGAGGAATTGCTGGCCGTCCGGGTCTCTCTGGAGGAAGCGGCCCATACCCCTCCCATCTGTCCGGAAAAGAGCCTGATTACCCTGCTGACCTCCGGGAGCACCGGAAAACCCAAGGCCGTCACCCACCGGCTGGTTGAACTGGAAAAGGACAATCTCGGCGTCCTTGAGCAATGGGGAGCGGATTTTTACGGGCGCAGGCTTTGTTCCACGGTCAGCCCGCAGCATATTTACGGAGTGCTCTTTGCCGTGGCCCTGCCTTTTACGGCAGGCCTGCCTTTCCGGCGGGAGCGCGTCCGCTGCCCGGAAGAACTGGCGCTTTTGTCCAGGGATCCTTGGGTGTTCATTACCGTGCCGGCCTTTCTCAAGCGTATCGGGGAGGATTTGGGGGGGGAAGGTTTCAGCGCGCCGGGGAGGTTCTGGATTTTTACTTCCGGCGGCGCGGTTGACAAGGATACCGCTGCCCGGACGGAAAAAATTTTTGGAATTTGTCCGCTGGAGGTCTACGGCAGCACGGAGAGCAACGGCATCGCCTGGAGGCGTCTCAGCGAAGGCGAGGCCTGGACGCTTTACCCCGGAGTGGAGGCCGGACTGGACGGCGAGGGGCGGCTCACGGTGCGATCGCCTTATATTGCGGACCCGGCCGGGCTGGTTACCGGGGATTTGGCGGAACTCCTGGAAGGACGGCGGCTGCTGTTGCGCGGCCGGGCGGATTCGGTGGTTAAGATAGAGGAAAAACGCATTTCCCTGCCGGAAGTGGAGGGACGTCTCATGCAGTCCGGATTGCTGGAGGAAGCCTGCGTGCTACCTCTGTCCGGCAAAGGCGCGGTCCGGCGGCAGATTTTGGCTGCCGTTCTGGTGCTGAATGAAGAGGGCCGGAAAAAGTTCCGCGATCAGCCCCTGCGTGTGTTAAACAGCTATTTTAGCGAATTTCTGCGGCGTTTTTTTGAAAGCGTGCTGATCCCCAAAAAATGGCGTTACCTTGAGGTCCTGCCCTGCGACGCCCAGGGCAAGAAAAGCCGGAACGCCCTGGAAGCCTGTTTTGCAGACGCCGCCGCGTCCGCTCCGTCTCCTTTCCGGAGCCTGCCCCCGGCAAAGGTGCTGGAACAAAAAGAGGGCGAGCTGCTCCTGGAATTGACCCTGCCTGAGGACAGCCTTTATTTTGACGGGCATTTTCCTTCTTTTCCCCTGCTCTCCGGGGTGGCCCAGATGGAGATCGTCCTGCGTCTGGCCGCCCGCCACCTGGGAAGCTCGCCGGCCCTGGAGCGCGCCAAGCGCATCAAGTTTTCCCGTTTTATCCGGCCTGGGGCGCGGGTGTGTATTTCTCTCAAGCATGTTCCGGAAGAGCGTTTGCTTAGTTTCAAGATTATGGATAGCGCGGGCGGAAAGGAAATTTTTTCTTCCGGGTCTTTATTGCTGGGATCCGGGACATGAAACAGGGCTTTCTCATCCCGGTCTATAACCACGGCCCGATGGCGGCAGCCATGATCCCTGAACTGGGCCGGCACGGGTTGCCCATTATCCTGGTGGACGACGGGAGCGGTGAAGAGACCCGCGAGGCCCTGGAAGAAGCGGCCGCCGCCTGTCCGCTGGTCCGTCTGACGCGCCTGGAGAAAAATTCCGGCAAGGGCGCGGCCATTTGCGCCGGTCTGGATCTGGCCCTGGTTCTGGGACTTACGCATGTTTTGCAGGTGGATGCCGATGGACAGCATGATCTCGGGGCCTGCGCCTTTTTTTTGGAGGCCGCGGCAGCCAATCCGGAAGCGGCGGTCTGCGGCTATCCGGAGTATGACGCCTCGGTCCCGGCCAGCCGCAGGTACGGGCGGGAAGTGGCCAATGTCTGGAGCCGCATTGTTACCCTGTCCACGGACATAAAGGACGCCCTGTGCGGTTTCCGGGTTTACCCGGTGGAAAAGAGCCTGCGTCTTTTGCAAAGCTGCTGTTGGGATCGCCGCATGGGCTTTGACGCCGATATCCTTGTCCGTCTGCGCCTGGACGGAGTTCCCTTGATTTTTTACCCGGTGCGGGTGACCTACCCTGAGGGCGGCCTTTCGCACTTCCGCCCCCTGCGGGATAACCTGCGCCTGAGCTGGGTCTTTGCCCGGCTCTTTTGCAAGATGCTTTGCTCCCTGCCCGGCCGTATGGCGCGCAAGGCGCCTTATTCCCCGCACTGGTCCGAGAAAAAGGAACAGGGATCCGGGTTGGCCCTGTCCCTGCTCTTCTGTCTGCGCCCTCTGCCCATGCCTCTGCTGGGCCTTTTGACTTTTCCGGTGAGTTTATTTTATTATTTTTTCGTTCCCCAGGCCCGGCGCGAATCGCGCCGTTTTCTGCTAAAGGCGCGGGCGGCGCTGGCAATGGAGGGAAAGAAGGCACGGTTCTATTCTTACCTGCATATACGCAGTTTTTCCCTGGCTCTGCTGGAAAAACTGAAAGTCTGGAGCGGCGGAGGCAAGGGTCTGGATTTGCTTTATCAGGCGGATGACGTGGGAGCTTTGCGGCAGGATCTGCAAAGGGGGCAGGGGGCGCTGCTCATATGCTCGCACTTGGGCAACATGGAATTTTTGCGCGCCTTGGCGCATTTTCAGCGGGAAATTCCCCTGGAGGTCACCGCCCTGGTAAACTTGGAGATCACCCCGCGTTTTGACGGTCTCCTGCGTGCGCTTAATCCGGGAGTGGCCCTGCGGGTGCTCAACACCGCCGATCTGGGGCCGGAGACGATCAGCCGCTTGCAGGACAGCATTGCCTCCGGGGGTCTGGTGGTCATCGCCGGGGACAGGACCTCTCCCGCGGCCAAGGAAAAGTATTTTTTGCTGCCCTTTTTACAGGGAGAGGCTCCTTTTGGGCAGGGGGCCTTTTTCCTGGCCGCCTTGCTGGAGGCGCCGGTTTATTTCATTTTCGCCCTGCGGCGGCCCGGCTTCAGTCTCTCCCCGGCCTATGCCGTGCATGTCCATCGGCAGCTTCTGGATCCGGTCGCCCAGGCCGGAAGACGGCGGAGCGCAAGGATGAAACGGGCCGAGGCCCTGGCCCGCGCCTTTGCCGTCCGCCTCGAAGGGTATTGCAAAGTCCATCCCTACCAGTGGTATAATTTTTATGATTTTTGGGCCAAAGGTGGAGAAGACCATGCCGCGGTCAACGCCGAGCATTGAGATTGAGTTCCAGGTGGAATTTTACGATGTGGATTCCATGCAGGTGGTCTGGCACGGCCATTACTTGAAATATTTTGAGAAGGCCCGTTGCGCCTTGTTGAACGCGCTTGGCTACGGCTACCTGGAGATGCGCGATAGTGGCTACGCCTTCCCGGTAATCGGCGTCTCGCTCAAGTATATTCAGCCCCTGACCTTTGGGGAAAAGGTGCGGGCCAGGGCTTGGCTGGAAGAATATGAGAACTGCCTGATTATAAGCTACGCCCTGTATAACGCCGCGGGCAAGATGACCACCCGCGGCTCCAGCACGCAGATGGCCTATGATCTGTCCGGCAACGAATCCTGCATGGTCTGCCCGGATATCCTGCTGGAAAAAGTGCAAGCCTTCATGGACGGCCGATCCGGGGAGAGCGCCTGATGCGCATCGGCCTGAGGGCGGCCGTGCTGGGCCTGGCCTGGTTGGGGCTTTGGGCCTGCCCTTACGCCGTGTGTTCCGGCGTCCAGGACGAAAGAGATCCCTTTGTCCGCTCCCTGGATGAGGAAAACCTTCCCCGTTTCCGGGAAGTCTGCGCTGCTCTGTCCGCCCGTCCCTTGGTCCGGGGAGAATTCCGGCAGAAGAAGATCCTCAAGCGCCTGGGCCGCGTCCTGGAATCCAGCGGGCATTTTATTATCGCCAGGGACTTCGGCCTGGTCTGGGAAACCATCGCTCCCTTCCCCTCTACCATGGCGCTGGGACCGGATTATGTCATCCAGTCCGTGCCCGGCGGCCAGGATACCCGGCTGGAGGCCTCCGGCAACGAAACTTTTATGCGTCTGGCCCGAGTCATGCGGTTGGTGTTTTCCGGGCAAGGGGAGGCGCTCGGGGAAGAATTCCAGGTCTTTTTCCAGGCCGGCGGGCCGCGTTGGTTTCTGGGCCTTGTCCCGGCGGATGGGGGGATCGGCGCCTTCATCGCCCGCATCAGTTTGTCCGGGGATACGGTCTTGCGCCGGGTGGCGGTGGATGAAGCCGGCGGCGACCGTATTGAATATGAGCTATCCGGGCATGTCTATCCAGATGGGCCAGATGGGCCGTACGGGTTGAGCGAGCGTGAACGGGCGCTCTTTGGCAAATAAGCCGTCGGCCTGGCTGGCCGTTCACTTGGCCTTGGCCCTGGCCCTGATCTGGAGCTGGTTTTTTTATGGTCCTTTTCGCATTCAGGCGGATTTGGCCGAACTTTTACCCCAGTCTTACAGAACCGGCAGATCCGGCGGCGAGCTTGCGGCGGTGGAAAAGGCCTGGACCCTCCGGGATGCCGGGGATTTACGCATTCTGGCGGGGCATCCTGATCTGGCTGTGGCCAGAGAAAAGGCCTCCGGGATCCGGGATCGTTTGGCCGCCTCCGGCGTTTTTCAGCGCCTGGATTTGGAAATTCAGCCTCTGGAACGGCTCCTTGCCTATCTGCACCACTACCGTTACCTGTTTCTCGGCCCGGAAGACCGCGCCCTGCTGGAAGATGGCCTGGCCGGGAGCCTGGCGGCCGAGGCCCTGGCCCTGGCCTTTGGGCCGATCAGTCTGCCGGGTTTGGAGTACCTGGAAGACGATCCTTTTTTGCTGACCCAGCGGGCTATGCGCGGCTTGTTCGGATCCGGCTTGCAGTCCGGGCTTCTTTCCCCGCAGGAGGGGGTACTGGCGGGCCGTCTGGAAGGCAAATGGTACGTGCAGTTGCAAGGGTCGCTCACTCCTGGGGCGGCCTCCGTTTCCGGCGCTGGCGCCCTGGCGGAGATCCGGGACTTCTGCGCCGGACTTGAGTCCGACGACCCGGAACTGGCCGTGGTGTATTCCGGACCGCCCTTTCACAGCCAGGCCGCGGCCGCGGCCGCGGAGCGCGAAATAAGCCTCATTTCCGTGGTGAGCCTGGGCCTGATCGTCCTGCTTTTCTTCCTGGTTTACCGTTCTTTCTTGCCCATACTGGCCACCCTGGCCATGATCGCCTGTTCGATCCTGGCCGCCTCCGGGACCGTGCTGGTTTTTTTTCACGAAATCCATCTGCTCACCTTTGTTTTTGGAACCACCCTCATCGGCATCAGCATTGACTATTCCATCCATCATTTCGCGCACCAGCGGGAAGGCGCCGCCCCGGAAGAGCGGGCCGGGGCGCGGCGGGCCATGCTGCTCTGCCTGTTGTCTTCCGAGATCTGTTTTATAGCCGTTTTTTTCGCGCCTTTTACCATTTTGAAGCAATTCGCCCTTTTCACCGCCGCGGGTTTGCTGAGTTCCTTTTTGTCGGTGAACTGTCTCTTTCCCTGCCTTCCGCCAGGGCCGGCGGATTTGGGAGGGCGCGCCCGCAGCTTCCTTTCGCGCTTGCCCGGTTTCGCTTCACGCCGGAAAGCGGCCCTGCTCCTGATTCCGCCGGCGCTCTTCGGACTTGCGGCGCAATGGGAGGAATTGAGGGTGGAGAACCGGCTGGATCAGCTTTACCATATGCCCGCGGATCTGTTGGAGTCTGAAAGGTTGGCCTCCAGGCTGGCCGGTTCCCCGGGAACGGGCGGGTATTTCATTCTTTCCGGCCGGGACCGGGAAGAACTGCTGGAAAAGGAGGAAATCCTGGCTGAGCGGGCGGGCGGGGGTCTGGCAGGCGCGTTTTTTACGCCCTCGCTCCGCTCCCAGAAAGCCAGCCTGGCGGCGGCGGAGCGCCTTTTGCCCTTGGCCGGAGAGCAGTATGCCCATCTGGGTTTTCCGCCGGAAAAGGCCGTGGGCTTGCGAGAGGACTT
>Ga0082212_10011647_pt1 | contig 11137 bp, 11 predicted proteins | sample TergutNt197P3_FD_71548 | JGI IMG/M metagenome (GOLD analysis project Ga0082212, IMG submission 71548) | Neocapritermes taracua P3 segment gut microbial communities from Petit-Saut dam, French Guiana - Nt197 P3 | ecosystem: Host-associated > Arthropoda: Insects > Digestive system > Gut ... | reverse complement strand
AATTTTCCACGAATGCCACTGGACTTGGGTTACGGAGGGTAGTATAATCAGTATCGATAAGTCGGGCAAGAGAGAAAATTCAAAAAAAAATTCAACCGGCTACAGTATAAAGCGCGAGACGAGCGGGAATTCCTTGCCGATCCACTTTTCCGGTTCGAGCAAAATCATCTTTCTGCCACCGTGTCTCGTAAATTCCGTACCGAGCGTTGCATGTCGCTGTTTCAGCGAAAACATGCCCAAAAATGCCAGACCCGCAAGAACGAGCCAAGCTATCAAGACCGCCAGCACCTTCTTGCGGTCCAACGCGGGAACCGTCCAGTCGAATCGCTCCCGGAACATTATCAGCAGTCCGACGATGGCGGCATCGAAAGTTGCCGTGAGCCACGGATTGACCGTTACCGTTCCAAAGCAACCGCACGACGACTCGCCACCCCAACCTTTCATCATCGAAACAAGCGTGAAGACTGAAAAACCGAGGAGCGATAGAAGCCACGTGTATTGTAGCCAGATTCCCGTTATCAAAATGAGAGCAAAAAGGATTTCGCCGACGACGGTAGCCATCAGAAAATAGCGGTCATTAAGCAGTTCGAGCAGAGGCGTGAATACACTGCCTTGCACAACTGGCGGTAACGGAGCAGTTGCCAGTTGATACGCCTTCAATCCGGTGGCAAGAAACAGGATACCCGCCACCACGAATCGAAACTGGGCAAAGCAAAACCGTTTTGTTTTCTCGTTTTCTGTGTTCATTTCCCACCATTCTACCGTTCCTTGCCACTTTGGAAAGCATGCCCCATCTGTGCCAGATACGCGAGCCGCTTGGCTTCAATCCGTCCCCGGCGCACCGAATGGAGCAGAAAACCGAACACCAAGACCTGCACAGCCAACAGCACCAAGCCCAAACAGAGAAATGCCGTTGGAAAACGTTTGACCTCTCCGGTTATGTGAAAATCATAAAAAATCGGCATCGCCAATCCGAGCGAGAGCAAAGTTAACAGCAACGCAAGCACTCCATAAAACAGTCGAGGACGCTCAATGGTCAGCAGACTGATAATCGTAAACAAAATTCTAAAGCCGTCTCGATAGGTGCGCAGTTTGCTCGCTGAATCATCGGGACGAACGCCGTATTTTGTCGGCACTTCGGCGACGGGCAGTTGAAGTTGCAAAGCATGCACCGACATTTCGGTTTCGATTTCAAAGCCGTGAGAGTGAACTGGAAACGATTTGACGAACCGCCGGGACATCACCCGATAGCCCGATAAAATATCCTCAAAACCGTAACCAAAAAGGTATTTGACAAGACTGGTCAGCATGCGGTTGCCAAACTTGTGTCCCGACCGAAAGGATTGGGCATCGGTTTCCACTCGGCTACCGACGACCATGTCGAGATTCTCTTCGACAAGTTTGCGGATCAGTTCCGGTGCAACAACAGGATCGTATGTTTCGTCGCCGTCTGCCATGACGTAAATGTCGGCTTCGATGTCGCTGAACATTCGGCGAACAACACATCCCTTTCCTTGATAGGTTTCGTGCCGGACAACGGCACCCGCCGCCATTGCAACTTCGGCAGTGTTGTCAGTCGAATTGTTGTCGTAAACATAAACGTCCGCCGTCGGCAGTACTTCCTTGAAGGCGGCAACGACTTTGGCAATGCTGGCGGCTTCGTTGTAACAGGGAAGCAAAACGGCAATGCGGTACTGCTGGGAAATGCTCTGTGGCGGCGATTCATTTCGATCAATTTTGGTCATGGTGGTCATTATACCATTCCATGTCTCCGATGTGAGGCGATAGATGTGAATAGAATAACTTTCGTGAAAATAGGAAATCTTTTGCTTGACATTTCCACTTTATCAAATTACAATGCTGGACGGATGGTTATACTGTTACAAACCATTTCACCACTTTCACGCTTGAGGAGTGTTACCATGCAGAATTTTTCCTTTTTTCAGCATCTCCATGGCGAGAGCGATTGGAGGTGCAAGGCATTTGCACAAAAAGACTTGCGAAAAAATGTTGCGTTCACGCTCATCGAACTTCTTGTCGTCATAGCGATTATCGGAATGTTAATCGCTATTCTGTTGCCCGCTGTGCAGGCAGCCCGCGAAGCCGCAAGGCGAATGCACTGTACGAACAACTTAAAGCAGATAGGAATCGCCATCCACAATTTTCATGGCACGCGAAACGGTCTGCCGCCATCGTGTATTCACGATTTTCGCATAACGCTTTTAGGATTGATTTACCCCTTTCTCGAACAGAACGCCAACTATGACCGTCTCTGCCGACCCAGCATCGGAATTGAGCGGGGCAATCTTTGGTGGAAAGGAGAATACCCCGGCATTGCTGCTGCCGACCAAATGACGGAGCAAGATCGAACGGGGCTTGCCTCGATTAGCACCTACCTTTGCGTCAGTCGTCGGGCGAAAACCGAAGCCGCCACCGCACCCGCCATCCATGATGCCGAACATGCCAGTGTCGGCTCTGGTCCGAGAACTGACTATGCCGTCGTCCACATGTTCAGTTGCCCCGAGGGTCATCTCCTCGAAAATGATGGCTGGTGGTGGGTCGCAGACCGATCCGATGAACAGGAGCCATGGCATTGTGGTCCCTTCCGAGGTCCCAGTTATTCCGGCGGTATTAAGGATACCAGCAATAGGGACTTGTGGAATGCACGCGCCGCAAGTTGGACTCCCAAAGACACGTTTGCTCTGTGGTCAGATGGAACGAGCAATCAACTTCTGGTGGGAGAAAAACATATCCCTTTGGATCGTATCGGAGCGTGTGATGCAGAGAGTTTTGCTGGCGATTGCAGTTATCTGCGAAATGGTTCTCATAATTCTTCCTCGTATGGTCGTTCTTTTGTTTTCAGGTTCACTTCGGGTGATCCTTCCCTGCCGAACGAAAACGTTGTTGCATTCCGTTTAGCCCGTCCCTTGGATCACATGGTACGACCTGATCTCGCTCCTGTTCCCATGTATCACTACGGGTTCGGAAGTCCCCACCCAAATGTATGTAATTTCCTCTTTGGGGACGGAGCAGTACGATCCATCAGTTCGACCACTCCTGTTTTTCCCGTCTTGGTTGCACTGTCCATGACAAATGATGGTTTAGCAGTTTCCCTTCCGTAGTTGTTTTCTGTCGGATTTTCAGTACACTGGACGGAGGTATTTCGTTGGAGGGATTATGATCAAGCCATTACCGGTAATCGTGCTTACGCTATTTTTGCAGATACTCGCAGTATCTGTAGGCTACACGCAAGAATCGGAACCATTGCAAAAAGTCTCTACCTCTGTCGGTATCTACGACGTTCAATCCCCCGATGACATTCACAAATTTTCGGCAAATGAGGTTCGGCAACTCGTCCATTTAGAAAATGCTCGACCACAAGGTCCAGGCATTCTGCCTCATCCGGTTCTCGTCTATTGTTTTGAGGAAAAGACTTTTCGATATACTGGCGGAAAATATCAGGATGCAGAAATCAAGTATCGTCTTCATTCCCCCAAGACGATCCGCTATGGTCGAAAATATCCGCTCGTCATCCATCTTCATGGATCGGGTGAATCGGGTTCGGACAACACATTTTCGCTCATTTACCTTCATGCAATCTTGCCCTTGTTGATTGGACAGGAACAACAGGATTTTTTTCTGTTGGTAGCGCAGTGTCCGCAGGAGACACCCCATTGGAGTTTTAATTCTTCCAAGGATGGCACTTTGGACATTGTGATGGCATTGAGGGAACATCTCGTTGCAGATAATCCCATTGATAAGAAACGGATTACGGTTACTGGGATCAGTAGCGGCGGGTATGGTACTTGGGAATTGATACAAAGGTATCCCGACATGTTCGCGGGAGCAGTTCCGGTTAACTGTAATGCCCCGCATCAGTTTCGCCCGAGGGCAACCCTGAAGCATACGCCCGTCTGGACGTATGTTTACAGCGGGGACTTGGATGGCAAAGTAAATCTTGAAACAATTCAGACCGCAATGCATGCGATTAACGATTCCGGTGGTTCAATGGCATATACCGTACCCGGTTCGACCGGGCGTATTGCATGGGGGCATCCGATGGAAGACTATTTTCGTTGGATGCTTGCTCAAAAAAAGGGAAGTTGGTTTTCCACGCCACCCGGCGTTTGGGTTAATAACAAACCGTATCCGTCATATCTTGTGTTTCTTATGTTCGTCTTACCCCTCGCACTCATTGTTTTTCTTGCGTGGGGAACAATCTGCGAACAGGTATCCGCCGCTTATCAATCGATGTGCAAATGGTTCAGCCATGATTAGCCCCTTCTCAATCTCCTCTAATTCTTGTAAGGAGAATCAGTGCCCATTTGCCTGCGACACAGACAAGGGCGGCGGCGGATAAAAAAATCAGAAGTCCAAAAATAATTAGGGCAAACGATCCTGACCCAAATTGAAACAACATCCAAAATCCATCCCGGCAAGAATCAAAGAGCGACTGGGTGGTATATGCACTTTCCATTTCTGGGTTTGGTACTTTAATAGAGATCGTGTGCATCGTCCCAATGATAATTAAGATTGTCCAGAGGAATCCCGACAACACCCAAAACCAAGTCGCTTCTTCCAAGTCAATGGACTCCTCTTCACCGTATCGGCAATGATAAAGGAGAAATAAACTTCTTACCGCACAACAAATCGCAACAACAACGAAAGCATTGACCCAAAGAGGATTGCCCCCTTGATCAGAACTTGTCAAAGTATTCCGCAAAGCAAAAAGGATGACGAGTATGATACCCGCCACCACAACCATTCTGGCGGTAAGCCGGTAATTCTCTACAGCGTCTATGAATTCCGTAGCAATCCATATTGCAGCGATCCACAGAAATATGGAAAAATAGGCCGACCAATAATGCATGTCGAGATAGCATAGCCAAGCGTTGGGGCGGATGTCCAATCCCAAAGCGACGACCACATTCCACAAGAGAAGAAGTATTCCGGCACCCAGAATCAGGATCATTTTCTTGTCGTTAGACAGGTTTTGCAAAAAAGATTTGTTCGTGTCGTTTAACATACCGCATAATCCTCGCTTGTATGACCATCTTCGACCCATTCTAACGGGTATGATTGTTCTTTTCAAGAAGGTGCTAAAATTTGTTTTTCCTTGAACCTTCTTGCCGACGAAACGGTCTTGTGGTAAAATCGCAGGTATTCACTGTGAAGAACGGGAGACCTACGTTATGAAACGCCATTATGTCCCATTTCCCGTAACTCTTCGAGGGTTCACGCTTGTCGAACTCCTCGTCGTCATTGGCATCATCAGCATGTTGATCGCCCTTTTTTTGCCTGCTGTCCAGTCCGCACGAGAAGCGGCACGACGAATGCAGTGTTCCAACCATCTAAAACAATTCGGACTTGCCGTCCAAATGTTTCATGATCCTCAAGGAGGACTCCCGCCGTTTGGCATTGATATTGAACGCCAATCGACGTTTACATTTCTCTTGCCCTACATTGAGCAACAGGCTCTCTACGACTACATGGGTAGCCGCGAAGGCGGTTTGATCGCCATGTCCGCCTCGTCGTGGTGGCAGAATGATCCCGGCGGGTTTCCCCTTATGACCGACGAAATGCGAACGGCTTTCGCCTCCATTCCGATTGTGAAATGTCCATCCCGACGTTCCGGGATTGCCCAAACAGATTTTGTTCCGAGTAGTCCCCGAATGAATGACCCAAGTACCGGTCCGCAAGGAGACTATGCAGTGGTCTGTCTGGACCAATATGAAGGAGAAATCATGCCCGGTACAGAGGATAAGGGATTATGGTCAGTGGGAGGAAATCAGAACTATCCCGAACGTATTGCCAATCAATTAGGTCCGTTTCGTGCGGTTCAACTCCTGGGTGATACGTCTCTTCCCGCACATTTGTTGGGATGGAAACCGCGCGATACGTTTTCACGTTTGGCAGACGGTACAAGCCATCAGTTCCTTTTAGGTGAAAAGCATATTCCGTTGGGGCGTATGAATTTTTGTACCCACATTTTTGAGGGGCATTTCGATAAGGATACACTTACAAGCGATTGCAGCATTTTCTCGAACGGGACTTGGGCAAGTAATGGTTTTGCACGAAGTTTCGATGGTTGGGAAAACCATAAACAAACAATTTCCAAGCCGAAAGATTACAGTGCCAGCATTGAAGGACCTACGCACCATTATTCGTTTGGGAGTTATCATCCGAATGTTTGTGCGTTCGCTCTCGGTGATGGTTCTGTTCAATCCGTTTCCATTACGACACCCCACGAGATACTGCGAGCGTACAGTCACGTCAGCGATGGGACGGCAGTAACCCTGCCATAAGATAAACCAACTTTGCGTCCAGTCATGACAGGAGCATTTATGAACAAGCAGTTGTCGATCATGGTGTTCGTATTATTTTGGTCAATGCTCACCGTGTTGTCCGATGATGCGCAAGAGTCAATACCCAAAGACATTGCAGATTATTTTGAAGAAAGGGCTTTCCAATACACCAGTGGGAAATATCAGGATGCGGATATTGTGTACCGGCTCCATACGCCGAACACTATCCGCTACGGTCGAAAATATCCGCTCGTCATCCATCTTCATGGGCTGGGCGAAGCAGGCTCAGACAACACGCTTTCACTCCTCCACTTTCATTCAATTTTGCCCATGCTGGTCGGACCGAAAAGTGAAGACTTTTTCATGTTAGTGGTACAATGTCCTTCCGAATCACCGCATTGGCAATTCCAATCCGCCAAAGACGGCACGTTCGATGTTTTGATGGCGGTCATGGAGCATGTCATTGCTGAAAATCCTATCGATAAAAAACGGCTGACCGTTACCGGAGTCAGTAGCGGCGGATGGGGAGTGTGGGAATTGATCTCAAGATGTCCCGATCTGTTCGCAGGAGCGGTTCCGACTGCCAGTAGTGCGCCGTCCCACATCTCACGGTTGTCGGCACTGAAACGTATGCCGATCTGGGCATTTGTAAACAAGGGTGATACGCTGATTGATCCCGAATCCGTTCGGGTGGCAACGCGCATGGTCAACAGTTCCGGCGGTTCAATGGCGTTAACCGAGTGCGACTCGCCGGGGCATAATGCTTGGTGTCCGGCAATGGAAACTTACGATGGATTGCGGTGGATGCTTGCTCAAAAAAGAGGGAGTTGGTTCTCGCCCCCTCCCGGCATGACCGTCCACAAGCCGAGGTCAATATTAGCAACCACTTTCATGTTCTTCATTCCCTTTGCCATCATTGGACTCCTGTCATGGGGCACAGTTTACACGTACGTGTTCAATGCTTTCCAAATGATAAGGAATCAATTTTGAAAAAATCATTGGAGTCCCATTCACTCGCCTCTGATTTTGAGATAGATGATGAGGAGCCATCGTCCTGCTACGTAAACGAAAGCGAGGGCTGTTCCAATAATAGGGAGAATGAACATTCGTAACACAAACGAACTCTCTCCACTCCGTAGCAGTTCTTTGAATCCGTCACTGTAATTCTCAAAGAGGGACACGGTCTTTTCCATCGTCACGTACTGTGCCTTTGCGGGGACAATATACATCAGCCCTAATATGACAAAAACAGCAAAAACAATGCCGGACATCCCCCAAAACCATTGTGCTTCTTCTAAATCCATGTCGTCTTCTCCATATCGGTAATCGTAGAGAAGAAATAAACTTCGCGTGATACAATACGCAACAAAGAGAACGATACCGCCGAGCCAGAGCGGCTGTTCTCTGAGGGCGGGACTGACAACCATCAAAGAACTTTGCACTGCCATAATAATGGCGAACAGAATACAGGTTGCTGTCAGCATTCTGAAGAATGGTAAATAGTATTCCAAAATGCCGGTTGATTCCAAGACGATCCACAGAGCGGCGACCCAGACGGCAATCGAAACAGATGCGTGCCAATAACGCATATCAAGGTAAAACAACCAAGCGTTCGGTCTGATGTCGATACCGACAAACACTGCAACGTTGATCAGAAGAAAGAATAACCCAGCCCCTAACAACAGAACGTCGATTCTGGAACCGAGCAACCCTTTCCGTGGGGGGGCTGACGTATCGGCAGTTTCTGTGGAGGGCGGCTTTTTGTTTTGGGGGAGACCGGTATCGTTTGGCATCTCGAACTACCTTTTTCTCATTTTTCGATGTTCACGATTCTACACGAACAGCAATACGTTCGCAATGCCCGCTCATTGTCTTTTTTGGTGCATGAGCATCCATCGGTAGAGTTCAGAGTTTTGATAAACTTCGCCTGCGATTCCGTGTCCGCCGCCTTCAAACGTCGTCAGCCTCGCCTCCACATGACCGGTCTTTTTCATCGCTTCAATCATATCAGCGGAACATGCATACGGCACGATATCGTCGGCATCGCCATGAAATGCCCAGGTCGGCACACCCATCAATTTCTCCGCTTGCTCCGGCTCACCGCCGCCACAGACGGGAGCAATCGCTGCAAACATTTCTGGATAGGCACAAGCCGTATGAAATGTTCCAAAGCCACCCATACTCACGCCTGTCAGGTAAACCCGACTCGGATCGATTCGGTAACGTGTAAAATAATCTTGAAAAATTTGTTCGACGAACCGTTTGACTTGCACTGGTTCCCAGCCGTGCTTCGGCGTTACGGGACACACAACGATAAACGGGAAATCCTTTGCAGGGATATGGTCTCTGGCACAAGACCACAAATCACAATGTTGCAGTACATCGAGTCCTTTGTTCGTTTCACCGGCACCGTGCAGAAATACAATCAGAGGTCTCGAACCTCCGAAATCGGTGTATCCCGGCGGCAAATGTAGCAAATACGGATAGCGATCCGGTTGTACGGATGGTTCCATAAACGTTGTACCATCAAAATAGGTCGTTACATCAAACGTCACTCGCATAACAACAAGGATGACGGCAACACCGCAGATGAAGACCGTTAACACGCGGGGACACCATTTTGCATTCTTCGATTTCAAGGGATCAACATCTTTCCGCGATGAGAATGATGAGAATTTTTTGATTGAATATGCTGCAATCAAAAGGAAAATGGCGAAATACCACCAGGGACAACGTCTGATGTCCAAAGACCGGAAGAAGTTATCGACGATGTCGGGACTGGCAAAACAACCGATATTGAACAAAACCAATCCGCTCATCAAAAGCCAAGCATGGAGGGACAGGTGATACCACTTTTCATTTTCCTGTTCGTGTGTCATATCTGTTTATTCCGATTTGAATCGACAAGGAGGGGTTTTCCAGGGTGGGACGTTCCGCTGGTGAGTTTATCCACTCTTCGTGATTTTTTCCATTCCTGAAACGGACTTCGTCAAACGAAGACCATTATACGGATTATTCGGAAAATCGGCTACGACCTGACTGAATACCGGCTTTTACGGGGTTTTCGCAATATGTCGTGGTAAATTGCATGGGCTACCGAAAAAAGTGTTAAAATTCTCGGTGATTATTGCATATTGCGAAATCCCGGCGGTCGATTGCCTACCAAAACCTAAAAAAATAACCCTTAACCCCCACACGACCATGCAATCCCACCTTGACCTCATACAAACATTGTTAGCGGCGACGGTTTTGCTCTTGCTCGTTGCCCTTTTGGATTTAGTCCTCCGCAAACGGTCCGCCGCCCTTCGGCACGGTCTCTGGTCGGCAACCATGTTCGGACTGCTCCTGCTGCCGTTCGTGCAACCTTGCCTGCCGCCGCTCATGCAGTTCGGTACAAGCGATGCCTCCGTGATGGATGTCGCGTGGAATCACGTCGTGCCGCCGATTGCACCGAACGTAAACGGTGTGCAAGAGCCTATTCGTCATTCCCGCACAGGCGGAAATCCAGACGAACGACTCGCTTCTCTAGACCCCCCGCCTGCGTGGGGGTGACGGAATTCGTGGGGGTGACGGACTGCATGCGGGAATTCAACCGACAGGCTTGCACCTGTCGCTCCTGTTTGCTACCGTTTTGCTCTACGTCTTCCTCATCGTCGGTCTCTTACGCATCATCGGCATCATCATTGCCCATCGCTCTGTCGCTCGATGGATGCGTGAAGCCGATGCGCTCGTCGATGCGAATGTTTTGACACCATTCCATGAAATCAAGAAAAAATTCCACATCTGGCGAGCTGTACAGATTACACAACATCCGTCGGCGGAGGTTCCACTGGTCGTTTCCATTCGGCAGCCGATGGTGATTTTGCCAGTCGGCTTCGGCGAACGACCCCGCTCGGAATTGGAAACCGTGCTGACTCACGAACTGGCTCACATCAAGCGGGGTGATCTGTTTTGGCAACTCGTTGCCCAGTGGGCGGCGGTGCTGTATTGGATTCATCCCCTCTTTGGGCAAACAATATGAAACGGTCAAGATTCGCGTTCGGGTTCTCCTGCCGGATGGGAAGGAAAGCACGGCGGAAGACATGTTGCTCTTACGATGCTTGTACAAGGCGAGACGCTGGGAAAGCATTGAAAAACAAGCATCGCAAACGATTAAACTCGCCGCATAACTCGCCACCAAACGGAAAACGCTCCCGGACCGGACTGCCGGACTGCAGCATCTTCGTTGTCGAGCAGTTGTTTGATTGTTTTTTTGTCGAAATGTGTTACAATGTCTGTTGTTGCGCTCGTAGCTCAACTGGATAGAGCAGCGGATTTCTAATCCGCAGGTTAGGGGTTCGAGTCCCTTCGGGCGTAGTGGCTTTTGAGCCTTGAAATACAAGGCTTTGAAGCGAAAGAGAATTTTGAAATTTTGGCTTTGCGTTGGTTCGATAAACGCTACAATAGCGTTTATTGTTACTTTAACCAGGAGATTCCGTCCGCGAAATGATCGTGTCGTAATCATTTTTGTAACGCTTTTTTCTGTCTTTGCTTTTCGCCGCAGCGTTTTGGTTGATTCGGAAATTGAGTTGTTTGATTTTGTGAACATGAAAGCGAAAGTCTTTCAAAACAGGACTCAAACCGGCTTTTCGAGCGTTTTCGACGATGTGGTTGACGGTGCGATAACAATCGTAACACAAACTGGAATCGGTGGGCCAATGGATATTCGCTGATCTTTTCGTACTTTGAGGGGTCTAGATTGATAGTGCGTTATTATTGTCAAAAGAGCATGATTTCCTTTGTTTTGGCAAACAAATCAGAGAATCATGCCATCGAAGCCCGCACAAAAACGT
>Ga0082212_10011646_pt1 | contig 11138 bp, 1 predicted proteins | sample TergutNt197P3_FD_71548 | JGI IMG/M metagenome (GOLD analysis project Ga0082212, IMG submission 71548) | Neocapritermes taracua P3 segment gut microbial communities from Petit-Saut dam, French Guiana - Nt197 P3 | ecosystem: Host-associated > Arthropoda: Insects > Digestive system > Gut ... | reverse complement strand
TTTTGGCACAAATACCCCAGCGGCCCGGGCATATGCCCGGGCCGCCGCCAGCACACCCTACTGTATCTTCACCGTCACGTTCACGGTCACGGGCTTGGACGCCGCCTTGCCGTTGGCCGGGTTCGTGAGCGCTACAGGCACCCTGTTGCCGCTCTTGTCGCGGGCGAAGCCGTCGGGCTGCCTCGGGTCGGTCTGCCATTTGAATGCGCCCTCGGGCCATATCTGCATGCCGACCTTGTAGCTCGCCTTAGGCGCTACAGGAGAGCCGCTCTTCATCTGCACCTTGCCGTTCTTGTCCACCACCTTCGGCGTCTTGTCGTTTGCGAAGTAGATTGTCCATTCGCCGCAGCCGCTCTGCTCGAGCCTGAGCCCTCCTTCTTCGAGAAGCTTCACGCTGGCTGGATTGATGCCTACCGCCCCGATGCTGACATCCGGGTTGGCCGCGGTCGGCGTCAAAGCCAGGCCGACAGCCTCGCCCAAAAGCGGCGAGCTCCTGTGCAGCGTCACGTTGTTCCTGCTGAAGGTAGCCTTGTAGCCTGGCTGCTGCGGGTTCATGGTGATGGGTTTGTCCGCCCACTGTTTGGCTGCGGCCTTCTTGCTGTCATACGTCCACGACCTGAGCACCTGGCCGTTCTTAAGGAATATCTCCACGCTGAGCTTCTGCTTGATATTCGGCGGTGGCAGCGCGCCCGGCTTCCTCACTATCTGGAAGGCCAGCGGGCCCGTCACCACGGCCTCAAAGTCCTTGCTTTCGACATTCCCAAGATCGTACAGCACCTTCTTCTTCGCGTCGGAGAAGCGCTGCTCGTATAGCTTCACATACGCGATGTCGGAAGCCGCGTTCGTCAGCTTGACCGTTGCGTCCTGGAAGCCTGACGGGCTCGTGATGTCGAGTCTCTTCTTGGCCAGCGTGGCCTTGAAGCCCGGTACGCCCTTGGACAAATTCAGCGTGACCTTGAATGCCTGCAGCTTGCCATTCTTGTCCCGGAGCCTGCTTTGCTGCGGCGGGTCCCCGGCGATGTCCGACGGCCTGGCGTCGCTGATGCTCAGCGTGTACTTCGCGTTCAGCTTCGCGGCGTTCTTGACGGCGGTGGCTTCCTGGGCCTTGACCATATTGACAAGCTTCGCCTTGTCTTTCACCCACAGCTCGATAGTATTCCTGCCCGGTCCTTTCCTTACTTCTATAGCGCCTTTGCAGTCATAGGTGTTGCCACCCAGGGTCACAACGCTGTCCCACGCTACCTTGTCAGTCCCCGACGCCTTGTCGCCGGCCGCCACTGCTATCCCCCATGAATCAAGCGTGAGGTTGTCCACGTTAGCCGTTACCGGTATCGAGGCTATGAGGAATTCATCTGCGATGGCGTCATAGGCCTCTTTTGCAAGGTACGCCGCGCTGCCCGGTACAAGCGGCGCATAGAACTCAGGATAGCCCGGGTCGCCTGACACAAGCAGGCTGTTCCTGATGGCCGTCTCGTTGGCTATATAGTCCTTCACCGCCTGCACATTCACGTTCACGGTCTGCGCCTTCGTCGTCGGCTTAATGGTATTGACAGCCGGCGCCGATATCTTGAAGTCCACCGCCAGCGGCGCCGGGGTCCCGGAAGCAGTCCCCGTCACGCCCTTGAAATACACGTTCATGGACATCTGCAGTGTGCCGCTCTTCGTGATGCCCGGGTTCTTTTCCGTGGAGCTGCCCGCCGGGTTGGCAATTTCAAAGTTCTCCATGAGGCGCACTTTGCCGTTACCTTCATACAGGGCCATCACGTTTTCAGGCCCCTGCGCCACGACTTTGCCCCCGGCGGTCTTGCTTCGTATCTCAACGCGCTCGATCTGCGCCCAGAACTGCTCGTTGCTGACCTTCTTGTCGCCCGACACGAGCTGCAGGTATGAATTGCCCACCTCGCCCGGGCCAAAGAAGCGCGTCGGGTCTGCTTCGGCAATCTTCTTCGTAAGGATCGGCACAGTGGCCTTGGAGAGCTTCGCTTTCGGCAAAGCTTTCTCAGCAGCTACCGTGACAGCCAGCGCCGGCAGCCCGGCCGCCTTGAGGGCAGAGCCCTTGAGCGACGCCACGCCCTCTACAAATGTCGGCGGGTCAGTCTGCGGGTAGGCTATAGGGATATCCGGCATATATACAACCTTGGCAGTCGCCAGCCCGTTGTCCGGCAGGAACATGTACTTGTACCCCTCGACCTTGACCCAGCCCCCATCAGCGATCTTGGGGGTCGTGCCAGTCTTCGCCGTCAGCGTGACCTTCCTGTTCTTCGGCAGGGCCGGCTTCGGCACAAGCTTCACATCCACCGAATTGCCAAGGGTATAAATGTTTGTGACAACCGGGTTCGCGCCGGCCGGGATGTCCTTAAAGCTTTGGTCGGTCCGCATGATGGTGTCCTTTGGCAGGCTCAGGCCCATCGCCGTGACCTCCCCGACACCTACAGGCGTTGTGGCTGTAATAATTGCGCTCCTGTCCGGGAAGGCCAGCGAAAGCTCGCCTGTCATCTTAAGGGTGACCTTCGGCCACGTCTCTGTGATTTTCAGGCTGAACGCGCGATCCGAGATGATCCAATCGCCGCCTGCGCCGATGTTGCCCTCAACCCCATCCGGAGCCCAATCCCATTGGTTGTCGTTTATCGCCTTCTTTGAGTCATATGAAGTCCACGGCTTCCATGTGCCCGCATATCCGGCGACCATGGTCGTCCCACTCTGGCCGCCCTTTGGCAGCATCGCCAGCCTGACGTTCTTTATCGTCGTGTTGTTCCTGACCGCGCCCATTACATCCACATAATTGATGTCGATCAAATGGCCGCCCGCAGCGCTCATATTTGCCGTATACCTTGATACCGGCAGCACGGTGAGCACCCCGTACTTGTCCGGCCCGGTGACGAGCCGCACCTCCTCTATGAGCGGCACGCCCATCGTAGTGCCCACGCCCTTGCTGTTTTCCGCCAATGATTCAGCGGACTGCGCCCTGATGTCGGAGGGTTTCTGCTCGGTAAGTATGACAGGGACCTGCGCACTGGTCTCAAGCGCCTTGTTGAGCGTGATGGCCGTCTCCTGCACATCGAATTTAGTAGAAGCACGGCTTACCTCATGCGCCGGCAGTATCTCCACCGTAGCCGTAGTCGTATAACGGCCCACCGGGCGCCCGTCTCTGCCAAAGAGCGGATTGCCGTCCTGGTCTGTCCTGTAGTCGTAGGTCGCCCTGACGCGCAGCGTCCTCGGTATGCCGTCAAACGCCCATGGGGCATCGCCGCCGGGATCGTCTGTCGCAGTCACCCTCACTTCATTTATTAGAGCGCCGCCCTTCTCCGCGACCGTCCCCATCCCGGAGACATCCAGGAATGCAGAGCCCGGAGTAACGCGGCCGACAGAGACAAATTTCCCGCTGCCTTCCGGTGACTCGACCTGTTCTACCCATGCCCATGGATCGACGCTCCATATGACATTTTCAGGGTCATCCACCTCCGGCGAGAAACCGAGCGAAAGCGTTACCGCATTCTTCTCTTCCGACACATCAGGCACTGCCGGCTCATAAAGCCCGCTCAGTATGGCATGCCTCGGGCTGGCAGATATGGCAGTGTGGTTCAGGATGCCCAAAACGCCCGTCTCGTATTCAATGCTGTAATTCCTCTCCGCCCCGGGTTTAAGCACGGCGTCCGTGATGAAAACGATCGGGTAATGTCCCGCTTTCTTCGTGTCATACGCCGTGTGTGCAGCTACCGCTTTCACATCGAGCGCGTTGCCCTCGTGGTCGCCCACCGCCCCGACAAAGCCGGTATAAGTAACAGAAACCTTTGGCAGCGGGTCGCCCGTCTTTATGTTGATATCGTTTGCCTTGACAAGCACCGTGGCCTTTAGCACCGGGAAGCCGGATGTCGTCTTGCCCCGGTACAAATCGTCCGCAAGCGTTACCTCCACACGGTATTCGCCTGCCTCAGACGGGGCCGCAATCACAGCCCAGGCGCCGGCGCCGCCGTCAGCCTCCTCGTCCCATTCATACCACTTCCACAGAAGCTTGCTCGCCGCCACCGAGACCGTCTTGTTCGTCAGCGTGTTTGTCACTACCGCCTTGTGCGCGGCGGCTGCCCCGTCATAGTACTTGCCAAGCTCTTTTACGTCGCCTGTTTCTATGTTGTATTTCGTCTGTGAAGCCGGCAGTATCTCGATCGTAACAGGCGTCTTCGCTGTCACCTCGATGACGATATTGAAAATGGCAGTATCGTCCTTGTAGTTCATAAAGCCGTTGACCTTCACAGGGATAGTGGCCGTCGCGCCGTCAGGGACAGCCTCATCGTCCTTGAGTTTATAGGTGAACACGCCGTCTTTAAGATCGAACTCTTTGAGTATATCCACATCATAGCCCGGAGTATCCCCCGGCATGATGCTCCACGCCAGCGGGACAGGCACATATACCTGGTTCCCGGATTCGTCCAAAACCGGTTTCTCTTCGCTGTCCACAGCGGGCGCCATCATGGGCTTCTTGTCGACTCCGCTTACGCGCGAGCGCAGATCCACCGTCTCCTCTTTATCAGACATTTTCACGTAGCTGTGCACGTCCGCCCTGTCCATCGCAGGGAAATCCACCTGCCTTATCTCCGCATCCACCATGATGCTGCCGCCCTGTGTCCCGTCGCCGGTGTCCCCGTTGATGACCAGGGCAGGCACATAATTGCCCGCGTCGGCGCCGTAAAGGAAGACAACCGCATCGACCTTATATAGGCCTGCGTCCGCTCCAAGGTTCGGGTCATAGGCCCCGGGCAGCGCCTTTGCCTTGACGTCGTCGCCCGGAAGGATGCCGGAAAGCCCTGTCCCCCTCCCGTCGGGGCCGATGCCTGTAATGGGCAGGTCGTCCGCAGGCTTTGTCCCCTCGCCCGGGGCAGCCGTCTGGTCATAGTCCTTCTCAACCTTGTAGCCGTCCGGCATCGTTACCGCGACAGGCCGCTGGAAGATGGCTGCGGTGAGTGCGGGCTTTTCGGCAGGCAGCACGTATTCATATGAGAAGTCGCGGGCGCCCGGCGAGCCGACCGGGCCGCGCCTGAGCTCCCAGTCATAGGTGACAGGCTTTCCGTACCCCGCGTACGCGGCGTCGCTCGCCCCTGGCGCGCTGTCGGCAAACCTAACATTAAAGACATTCACCCAGTAATCCCCGACGTCTACCGGCCTGAGGCCATTTTCTTCGCTCAGGTCGATCCATATATCGTCAAGGGCATCGCTCCTGTCATACACCTTGCCCGGGGACATTACCCCTATATCCCAAAGCGTCCTCGACGTCCTCGTCGGGTCTATTATGACTACCTGTATTTTGACCGTGATGTCGTGATAGTTCGTGAACCCTGAAACCGTCACCGGGATGACGGCAGTCTTGTCGATGTCTTTTTCACCAAGGCCTTCTTTGATGTAGAACGACAGCGTGTCCAGGTCCGTCCCCGTTATGGCCGGCATGTTGCTTCCTTCGACCACTATCAAGGGGTCGCCCGAAATGGCGTCCGGCCCCAGACTGTATTCCAGAGCGTCGGCGTCAAGTTTATAGCCCGCAACAAGCCCTGCCATCGGGACATCCTGCTGTTCTATTGAGTCTTTGTAATAGACACGCATCTCAAGGGGTTCAATAACCGGGGCAGCCGCTTTGCTGATTGTCCCAAAGAGCCTGTAATCCTCCCCGTCTATTACTCCTCCTCCCCCTTCTTCTCCTTCCTCTCCTTCTTCTTCCTCTTCTTCAGCTTTCAGATCCGGAAGCCTGTAGTTGCCAGAGTCAGCGCCCTCAAGGCCCCAGGTGTAAATGATTTCTATCGGGTCCGGATCCGCGTTCACGGAAACATATTCCGCCGTCTTGACGACTACCTTTACGTTGTCCGGGACCATGCCGTCTCCCTCACCTGGTTCTTCGCCTGGTTCTTCTGGTTCTTCGCCTGGTTCTTCACCTGGTTCTTCGCCTGGTTCTTCGCCTGGCTCTTCACCTGGTTCGCCGTCAAAGTGCCAGAACAGCCCGTTTTCCCGGGTGAGCGCTTCCACGTTTATGTCTTCTAAATCTACATACGCAGTCCCGTCATATGTCTTCCCTTTCGCGGTGATGACAATGCCGCCGAGCATCGCGGGCCAGATGTCCCCCGTCAACTCTACCGAATCCATACATGACGTATCCACTTCGTAGTAATCGAGATAGTCAAAAGATTCAAGCTCATCCCCGTCAACAGGCCATTCGCTTATAAGTTCCCAATCGGTAAGGGTTATCGCCTTGCCTTCGCCGACGTTTCTGGCATCGCCCGCGCCCGGCTCGCTGTCTTCAAATACCGCATCGGTGATTTCGATGTATACCGGGTCATAGTTTACCAGGCCGTCAATACCTGCATTGACCGCGTATCTGGCGTCATCTGTGCCGTCGTAAACCTTGCCATGCCAGCCGTCCCCGAAGGTTGCCGTCACCTGCCTTTTGTCCACAGGGCCGACGGGATCCGTTACTGCTGGCTTGGCCGGGTCGCAGTATCCCGCTGTAATAACGGCATATATCTCCTCGCCTATGTAGTCAGGCTCTACCTGGTATTCGGCGTATTCCGGCCAGGCCCCGTCCCAGACCAGCACATCCGCGCCTTCGCTGTCCACCACGTACCACTCATAGGACAGCCTCCCTATATCGATGTCGCCGTCGTAGCCTTCCACCTCGCCGGCAAGCGAGCCCAAGCCGCCTATCGTCAGCACATCGCCGTACTGCGGCGCCGCCGTAGAAGCGCCTTCCCACTCGATCCTGACCTGGCCTTTGAGTTCCGGCCGGACCACCTCCAGCGTGAGTTTCTTCGTATCCCTTCCTTTGTCTTTTTCATCCTCTATGCCGCCAATGAGGTTTGCGGCCGTTAAATAGAAATCGAACGTGCCGTACTCGGTCGGCAGGCCCGTGACCATGCCGGTCGCCTGCTCCAGCATAAGGCCTTCCGCAAGACCGCCGCCCGTCCAGAAACCATCTTCCAAATCACCGATAGGATCGCCGTTTTCGTCCGTAATGCTCCATATTATGTCCCCATCGCCGGTTGCCGTAATCCCCGCTTCGTACGGGTTCATGTACACGGCAGGCGGCAGGTCGCCGTCAGCTGTGATAGCCGGCACATCCGAGCCATAGGCCATGCATGTCAATTGAAAGTATTCTTCAACAGTTTTTGCATAGGTATTATACGGATCCGGGGTGACGGCCTTCTTCGTCTTTACAAGCGCCGGGACTATCACGTCGTCGCCTGTAAGCTCGGTCCAGTCGTAATAGTACATATAGCCTGCGCCGCCATCCGAAACCGAGACCATTACCTCAAGCTCCCCGCCCCCGAGCACTACGTCGCCGTCGCCAGCAGACTCGGCAGTCGCGTCTTCAGTATCAGGCGTGTATTCCGCGCTGACTGCCGGCGTGCCGATATCGCCTGACCCTTCCCGCACTTCAGCGCTGAGGTTCAGTGTATAGTAATCCAGCGTGACCGAAGCGCATTTTCCGAATGCAGCCACAAAATCATGGCCTGTGTATTTGTCTTCAGCCCCGGGCCCTGTCACGGTTCGCTCGTAGATCCCCCACGTCCCGGAAGCGATATCCGCAAAGAGCGCGCTTGAGCCTGAAGCCCGGTACCGGTCCAGATCCGGCTCCATTACAACAGCTTCCTCTTCGCCCTCCTCCTGTATCAGTACATAGGTCTTGGCGTGGTCGCGCCATGCGGTCCCGTCCTTCATGACGCGCAGTATTGCCCTGGCGTCCGTATCCTCGACGACGTCGACGGTGAACTCCTTTGTGTGCGCGTCGATCATGTTCCTCGCCTCGACGGTGAATGTATAGGAGCCGGCCGTCGTCGGCGTCCCGTGCAGATAGCCGCACTTGCGGTTGTCCTTGCCCGGGCTGCCGCTCAAAGTAACCCCCGGCGGAAGGCTCCCGGAAATGACGCTCCACGAAACATCCATGTCGCTTATGGCTTCAATGGCCGCGCTGTACGTGACGTCCAGCATGGCTATTTCCTCGCTGAGATCCTCTGTGGTGATTTCGGGAGCGTTTGACCCGTAGACTGTACAGTAAGCTTCAGAAGCAACGCTTCCTACAGTCACGATCCTTTCAGCTTCCGTGGCGCCCCCAGCCGCGCCCGGCGCCTCAGCATTCCATTTGAACCTGTAAAGGTAAGGCGCTTCCTCGCTGGCGCCCTCGCCCTTCTTCGCGCTTACACTTACCGTGACCGTATCTCCGGGAAACGCCCCGACCACGCCGGGCCCCTCGTATGTCACGCCCCTGTGCAGCGCGCTGGAGGACACATCTATCATAGAGCCGCCCCCCGCCTCGGCGCCAAAGCTGACCGAATAATAATCGGCCGACAGGCTTGTAATGGCATTGTTTACAGTGACCTGCCCCAAAGATATATCCGACCCGCTCACCGGGCGCTCAAAGACATTCCATGTCCCATTTTCCACCCTTGCCGCCGCCGTGCCGTCGCCCTTGTCGTCCATTAGCACCTCGGCGCCGCCGGCAGCCGGCTTCAGCACAAAGGTTTTATTGTGGCCCGGCCAGGGGACGCCGTCCTTGTTTATATTCAGCGTCACCCTCTGCCCGGTCACTACAAGGCCTGGGGGCATGTTCACTGCAGTCCCGAACAGGTATGGGAGCTTGCCCTCTTCATAGGTCCAAACGCCGTTGTTCACGGCAAACGGGAAGCCGGAAGCCTCCGAGATATCATCCTTGGTCTTGGATTTCCCGTCTTTCCCGTTCAGGTCGTCTACCGGCGAATGTGCTCCCGTTTTCATCCCGCCATAGGCAAAATTGTTTCTCAGGTTAATTGCGCCGTCTTCAAGCCCGGCTACCCTGCCGATATTATACGTTCCCACGATGAGGCTTGCGTCGTTGGCTAACATCTGGTTCAATGCTACGGTGTTTTCAACACTGCCGCTTTTTATCCGCCCCGCTATCCCGCCTGCATTACTAATGATCCCTGAACTATTAGTGCAGGCAACATTGCCTGTAGAGTAGCACCTTCTCACAGAGGCCCCGGTATCTATTTCCCCAACTATACCTCCTGCGCTGTTCTCCTTGGCTGAACCATAGTTGAGAGTGGATTGGACTTTGCCTGTTGAATAGCAGTCTTCTATGTAGCTGGCAGAGCCCTTGATGCATCCTGCTATGCCGCCCGAATAGCAATCCAGAACTATTCCGCCAGTGCCTGCTATATCGCCTGTAGAATAATTCCGCTCTGCTTTGGCACTATCCATATATCCCACAATGCCCCCGGCAAAGACGCCGAGCAAGCTAGCATTAGGATTGATTGGTTTTGTGCCAATAAAACTCTCTACATCACGTGTGGAATAGTTATCTGCAAAGAGGGCGCTCCCGGATGCATAACCCGCTATGCCGCCGACATAAACATTGTTTGCAGAATTGCTGGATTCTTCTTTTCTTCCTGACACTTTTGCTCCTGTTACAAAACAGTTTCTAACTTCGCCGCTAGCTTGATATCCTATTATTCCGCCGACAGCTACCGTGTTGCTATAAGCAGAAAACTTTCCCGACACGGTAGCTGAAACATCGCAATTTTTTATTTCTATTCTGTGAGTTGAATTCCCTATTATACCGCCGACACGGGGATCTCCAATAGTGGTGGCAACTTTATTGTAAGAACCGTATACAGTGCCCGAGACAGAGCAGTTTTCTATTACGGTGTTTGCAGCAGAATTTACAGCTGCTATACCGCCTGTATATCTACTGCCATTAATGATTACGTCATCAAGGACGACATTCCGTATCTTCGCGTTATAGAGAGTGCCAAACAGCCCCGACTCCATTCTAATGTTGGTTTCAGTACTATTGTTGGGATTTATGCTGTTTACTTTCAACCCTGTGATTTTGTACCCTTGCCCATCAAATGTGCCTCTAAAGGTTTTGCCATCGATTCCGATTGGTATCCAGCCCTTATAGTAGTCGCCGGGGCTTTCGTAATATGCTGACAAGTCTATGTTGTTACCAAGTTTTACAGTTTGATTTGAAAAAGTTTTACTACTTTTATTCACAAGCTGGGCCAATCCGGCAAGCTGGTCTGCGTTACTGATGGTAAAAACAGCACCATCGGCATCACTGTGCCAGCTTGTATTCGGGTTCAAAGCAAGAGGTGCAATGTCGACGTCTTCTTTGCCGCCGGGCTCGTCAGGATTCCCGGGTTCTTCTTCCCCAAAGAGGCCCAGCCCCTCGTCCACGTCGCCGGAAGAGCCGGGCTCCTCTTCCCCCTCACCAGAGAGGCTTTCCTCACCGACAGTGCTTTCCGCGCCGGAGCCCTCCCCGCCGGGATCTTCCGGGCCAGGTATTCCATTTTCGGGGTCTTCCCCGCCAGACCCTTCGGCGCCGGAGCCTTCACTGCCAAGGCCTTCTCCACCGGGACCATCCCCACTTGGGCCTGTGCCATATTCGCCCCCGTCTGAACCCGGCTCCGCCGCAAACACCGGCGCAGCCCACGCTGGCATCATCGTCACTACCAATGCAAGCGTCAGCACAAACGACGCTGCCCTGCCTGCAAACCCTTTACCATTGATCTTCTTCATTTTTATACCCCCAACATTTTCCACACTCTTTCAGTTTCCGCTCTCTCCAGCTTCAACCTTCCCCCAGCTTCTGCCCTCTTCCGCTTCCGCACTCCTTGTTATCACGGAGAAGGGGAAACGACGCGGCAACCCATTTTTGGATCCGCATATCGACTGCAATAACATGGCACAACCCGGCCGCGTAAAAAACGTAGGCAGAATCAATGCCGTTAAAACATATTATTCCGTTGTGCTTGTGTTCCCCAAACTGTCACACCACAGTTAAGTATAGCACTTTTTTAGAAAATCAGCCACTTAATGGAAATCGCGAGGCAGAGTCATAACACAGCGGGGACGGTTCTTTTTGTGCAGGAATAAAGACGGTTCTAAATATCTGGCAGACGCGAACATAACACAGCGGGGACGGTTCTTTTTGTGCAGGAATAAAGACGGTTCTAAATATCTGGCAGACGCGAATAGACCGACTTCTTTTTTTCTTGATACAGACAAAAGCAGAACCGCTGGTGAAGAGAGGTTGCCGGGGGAAGAGGAGTCATTCGAATTAACATTACCAGGGGGGTTTTGGCACAAATACCCCAGCGGCCCGGGCATATGCCCGGGCCGCC
>Ga0082212_10011645_pt1 | contig 11138 bp, 9 predicted proteins | sample TergutNt197P3_FD_71548 | JGI IMG/M metagenome (GOLD analysis project Ga0082212, IMG submission 71548) | Neocapritermes taracua P3 segment gut microbial communities from Petit-Saut dam, French Guiana - Nt197 P3 | ecosystem: Host-associated > Arthropoda: Insects > Digestive system > Gut ... | reverse complement strand
TGGTTTTTTATCCGGAGTCTTATCCTTTTGATTTGATGCGGGAGCTGGCGACGTTTTTGAACGTGCCGCAGGAGCAACTTGTTGTTGGGTCCGGAGGCGAGGGGTTGCTCTGGCAGATTGCTTTGACATTTGTGAATGCGGGTGACGAGATTGTGGTTGCAGACCCGACTTTTGATGTTTACCGAATTTCGACTTCGCTGCTCGGAGGCGTTCCTGTGAAGGTGCCTGTTAAAAATATGGCCTTCGACATAGACGCGATGCTTGCAGCTGTGAACGAAAAAACCAAACTCTTTTATATCTGTAATCCGAACAACCCGACGGGGCATATCGCATCGCAGGAAGAACTCGACCGAATTGTGCGGGAGCTGCCGGAGGATGTTGTGCTTGTAATCGACGAGGCGTACTACGAACTGGCTTCGGTTTCCCCGGACTATCCGAGAAACAATATCAAGATAATCGACAGGCGGCCGAATACGCTTGTGCTACGTTCGTTTTCTAAGACCTACGGGCTGGCCGGCGTGCGTTTTGGTTATGTTATTACTTCGCCTGAGATTGCGGGGAAGTTAAATCTTGTCGGGCCCACTTTTAAGCTGAACAGGCTTGCGATTGCGGCGGCACGCGGGGCACTGAAAGACACGGAGTACCGCGACTATTACGCGAAGGAAAATGCGGCGGCGCGACAGACCTTGCTTAATTTTTACGCGGGCAAAGGTTGGGTCAGCTTCCCGTCGTATTCGAATTTTGTCTTTACGGATACGGGGCTAGACTCAAAGTGGTTCTTTGAGGAACTGCAAAAGCGCGGCATAATAATTCGCCCCGGATTTCTCTGGGGCGAACAATGGAAAACCTGGTTCCGCATCAGCACGGGCACGCCGGAGCAGATGCAGTATTTTATTGAGAAAACGGAGGAGGTACTCCGTTAGCGGGCAGGTACTCCCCTACTTCAACGCAGCCTGTGCGGCGGCCAGTCTCGCAATCGGGACGCGGAACGGCGAACAGGATACGTAGTTGAGTCCAACCTTGTAGCAGAACTCGATTGACGATGGGTCGCCGCCATGCTCGCCGCAGATGCCGAGCTTGATGTCCGGGCGCGTTTGCTGGCCGAGCTTCACGGCCGTCTCCACGAGTTTGCCAACGCCTTTTTGGTCGAGCCGTGCAAACGGGTCGTTCTCATAAATCTTGGTTTCATAATATGAGCCCAGGAACGAGCCGGCGTCGTCGCGGCTGAAGCCGAAGGTCATCTGTGTCAGGTCGTTTGTGCCGAAGGAGAAGAACTCCGCTTCTTTTGCAATTTCATCCGCTGTGATAGCGGCACGCGGAATCTCAATCATTGTTCCAACCAGATACTTGAGATTTATTCCGCTCTCTTTTATGAGTTTGTCAGCCGTTTCTGTGATGATGTTTTTCACAAATTGGAATTCCTTTAATTCGCCAACAAGCGGAACCATAATTTCCGGCACAAGCTCCCACTCCGGATGTTTTTTCTGCACGTTTATGGCCGCCTCGATTATAGCCTGAGTCTGCATCTCGCCGATTTCCGGATATGTAACGTCAAGCCGGCAACCGCGGTGACCCATCATCGGATTGAACTCATGGAGCGAAGCAATAATTTCCTTTAGCTCAGCGAGGTCCATTTTCATTTCGTTTGCGAGCGCTTTAATATCGCCCTCGTTTGTCGGCAGGAATTCGTGCAAGGGCGGGTCGAGCAATCTAATTGTTACGGGAAGTCCTTCCATCGCTTCATAAATGCCTTCGAAGTCTCCGCGCTGCATGGGAAGAAGTTTTGCAAGCGCCGTTTTTCGTTGTTCGGGAGTTTTTGAAACAATCATCTCGCGAATTGCGGCTATACGGTCAGCCTCGAAAAACATATGCTCTGTGCGGCAAAGACCAATGCCCTCTGCACCAAACTTGCGAGCCTGCGCGGCGTCGTGCGGAGTGTCGGCATTCGTGCGAACTTTCATCGTACGGTAAGAATCCGCCCAAGCCATAAAGCGCTCAAAGTAGCCGCCGAGGTCTGCCTCTACGGTTTTGATGGCTTCGCCGTACACATTTCCCGTTGATCCGTTCAGAGAAATGAAATCCCCTTCTTTATATGTGCCGCCGCCGAGCTCAAAGCTCTTTCCATCGGCGCCAAATTTAATTTCCCCAAGGCCGCACACACAACATGTCCCCATGCCGCGCGCAACCACAGCAGCATGACTCGTCATGCCGCCGCGCGCCGTAAGTATGCCCTTAGCGTAGTCCATTCCTTCAATGTCTTCCGGAGAGGTTTCGAGCCGGACGAGTATGACATCCTTGCCCTTATCACGCGCCCACTCCGTTGCATCTTCCGCCGTAAATACAACCTGACCGCAAGCTGCGCCCGGAGAAGCCGGAAGCCCCTGACCTATCGGTTTCGCTTTCCCAAGTGCGTCTTCATCAAACTGTGGATGCAGCACCGCATCAAGCTGTTTCGGGTCAATCATAGATACGGCTTTCTTTTCGTCAATCATGCCTTCGTCTACAAGGTCGCAGGCTATTTTCAGCGCGGCGGCAGCAGTGCGTTTGCCGTTTCTGGTCTGGAGCATATAAAGTTTGCCGTCCTCAATGGTAAACTCCATGTCCTGCATATCCCTGTAGTGGTCTTCCAGCTTATCTACAATGCTAACAAATTCGTCGTAGATTGTCGGGTTTTGTTCTTTGAGCTGAACTATCTTTTTGGGTGTCCTTATGCCTGCAACAACATCCTCACCCTGTGCGTTCATTAGATATTCGCCGTAAAGCACTTTGGCCCCGTTCGAGGGATCGCGAGAAAACGCAACGCCCGTGCCGGACGTGTCACCCATATTGCCAAACACCATCGACTGTACATTTACGGCCGTACCCCATGAGCCCGGAATGTCATGCATGCGGCGATATTTAACCGCACGTTCATTATCCCACGAACGGAATACCGCTTTGATTGCGCCAAAAAGCTGCTCTATGGGGTCGGATGGAAAGTCTGCGCCAATCTTGCTCTTATACTCGGCCTTAAACAAATTCGCAAGTTCCTTCAGGTCATCCGCCGTTAATTCTGTGTCAAGCTCTACGCCACGATTTTCCTTCATCTCGTCAATGAGTTTTTCAAAATACGCCTTGCCGACTTCCATAACAACATCCGAATACATCTGAATAAAGCGCCTATATGAGTCATATGCAAAACGCGGGTTGCCGGTCTTTTTAGCGAAGCTTTCAACGACCGTATCATTTAGACCAAGGTTCAAAATCGTGTCCATCATGCCCGGCATCGAAGCGCGGGAACCGCTGCGAACAGACACGAGCAACGGATTTTCAAGGTCGCCGAACTTCTTATCCGTAATCCCCTCTAGCTTCTTAATAAACTCCAGAATTTCGGCCCGAATATCGTCGTTTATCTTCTCGCCGTCTTCATAATATTTTGTGCATGCTTCAGTGGTAATCGTAAACCCTTGCGGCACAGGCATCCCAAGCCCCACCATCTCAGCCAGGTTCGCCCCCTTACCCCCAAGCAAATTCCGCATAGTCCCATCGCCTTCATCGAAAAGATAAACATACTTAGTCGCCATTTCATTCCTCCTAAAAATAAATAATATTTGTGTTTTTTCCTTGGAAAGTATACCATAAAAAGAAAAGGAGAAATGTGATGGAGAAAAAGGCTACGAAAAATCCAGGCTTTTTTTTGCAAAGAATTCTTGTACTGCTGATGGTATTTGCGCTCGTGTTCGCGCTTGTTGCATGTGGGGGAAACGACAATGGCGACGATGCCGATATTTCGGATGCCTCCGTAGAGGATGCCTCCGTGAGCGATGAAGTTGAGTTTGACGAACCCGATGAGACTGACGAGCCTGCCGGAAACGGACTTTCCGAGGCGCCTGATTCGCAAACTCCCGCATCAGCTAGCAACGACGCTGTTGTGCTGGATTTGACGAATGCAGAACTGAGCGCCACATGGAACAAATTCCAGGAGGAAGTGTGGGAAAAGGAAGCGACATGGGCAAATACCAAATATGAGGATGTCGTAAAACTTCTGGGCACCGAAGGCGAAAAGACGGAGGATCGGGATGGCTTTGTTGAGTACCGTTGGTATGCTTCAGACGACGGGAGCTTGAGCATCAGGTGGAACACCGTAAGCGGAGAGTGGATAAATTCGGCAATGAATCAGTACGGAAGACCGTAGTTAGAAGAAGGAGAAATTTTATGGACAAACAGGTGCCGGAAAACCCTGTGATAAAAAACCGGGATAATGATGGGCGCGCGGGCGACTTCAATCCCCTTGTAGTTATTGTTGCACTAATGGTTTGCGTCTATTTGGCGGCCAATATTATGGCGGTCAAAGTGATGGACGTTTTTGGAACGGGGCTTTTTGATGCGGGCACGCTGATTTTTCCGTTTGCTTATATGCTGGGGAATGTGCTGACGGAGATTTGGGGGTTTAAGACGGCGCGTAAGGTTATTCTTTTGTGCTTCTTGTGTAATGTGATTCTTATGGCGGCGACGGCGGTTGTTGTTTTTGTTCCTTCGCCGGATTATTTGGCGGAGACGGCGGAAGCATACAATACTATTTTTTCGTATATGCCGCGGATTGTAGCCGGCTCACTTTGCGCGTTCCTGGCCGGAGAACTGACAAACTCTTGGTTGTTGTTAAAGATAAGGGAGCGGACCGGACGCCGTTTGCTCTGGGTGCGCACGATTGGCTCGTCGGCTGTCGGGCTGTTGTTGGACACTGTAATTTTTTGCGTAATAGCCTTTGCCGGCACGGTAACAAACCACGACCTGCTCGTGATGATTGCCTCCCTTTACCTGGCCAAAATCATAATCGAAGCCGCCGCCGGCACGCCGATTGCTTATGCGGTGGTAGGCCGCCTCCGAAAGCGATTATAGAGCTGGTTTTTCTTCAACCTTGTTAGAGGCATTTTTTCAGAACAACGGCTGCCCGGGCAATTATGTCGGTCAAGTGGGTGCAGCCTGTACTGCCTCCGACAATAGCGGCGAGCTCCTTTTTGTTGGTTTCCTTTAGCGCGACCCCAGGCAATCCGGAGACCAGCTGCGCGGTTTGTTTGCAAACTTCTCCGGGGGCACGAACAAAAGCTGCACTTGCTTCTGTCACAATCCCGTTCAGGTCGGTCTCCAGGCATATTGTTATTTCATGGAAGCTTTCTATGAATGAGGCAGTAACACGATACCCGGTTTCACTTTGACAGACGGTAACATGTTGTGTGCGGTTGCTTAGATTGCGGCGGCGCTTGTGCTCGCCAACATAGCCCATCCATGTATCCTTGTGGGTAGGCTTCTCATAAAACAGACAGGACCCCGCATACGACTCCTCCCAAAAACGGTCGTAGGCAGCGGGGTCCGCAAATCCGCGCTCCGATATCAGAAAAGTTTCCGCCTGAACCACAGCTCTCACGCACTCGAACACGAGCTCCTGCACGACTGCAGCCACACTTGCCGGCACACTTGCCGGCACACTTGCCCAAAGCGCCTCCCGGATTGCCGCTCCGTTCCCCAAATAAGCCTGCTTCCCCGCCAGCGCAAGGAGTTCCCCAAAAACGCCCACGCTTCCCGGCGCCCGGAAAACTTCAAAATCCCCGCCCTCAATAACAAGGTCTTTTACACCGCAGCTTATCCTTGCGGTCGCCTCCTCCTCAGTGCTTATCAATATCGCGGTGACATCAAGCCTGCCCCCTTCCCGAACAACAACAGCAGACATGCTTGAATTATATACTTGCATCCTTCCCCTCCTAAACTTCCTCAACAAAAAATACCCACTCCCGACATCTTATCACATCACGCCCTGACCGACACCCATGTCCCGTTTTTGACCCATCGGGTGTGATATTAATATTGTAAGAAAAGGAGATGATGAAATGTGTAGTACAGAAAGATTTTTATTAAACGAAGAGGAAGGTTCGCTGTTTGCTCGTTATGAGGCTTTGAAGGATCGGGTGATGTTTCGGCGTATCCACTTTCTTAAGCTTATGGAGCACCTCGAAAGCGAGACCGCCTGGCTTACTTCGCCGGCTTCGATTAAGTATCACTTAAACAAAGAGCGCGGGCTGTTGGAGCACAGCGTCAATGTTGCGGAGACGATGCTGAAACTGAAAGAGGTGCTGGCGCCGGAACTGTCTGACGAAAGCTGTGTTATTGTTGGGCTATTACATGACTTGGGCAAAGCCGGCGTGGCCGGGGCGCCGCAGTATCTTGTAAACGAACCGTCCCCAAGGCAAAAGGCGGCAGGCTATCCGGCAGCGGTTCCCTATAAGTTCAACAACGACCTGGTGTACTTAAGCGTCCCAATCCGCAGTCTGTATCTGGTTCTGAGCCGCCTCCCCCTAACAGAAGAAGAAACCCAAGCCATCGCCTACCACGACGGCCAATACGTAGACGACAACCGCAGCGTCGCCGCAAAAGAAGAGAAGTTGACATTACTCCTGCAATATGCGGATAATTGGAGTGGGTTTGTAACGGAAATTGAGGGGGAAGCACATTATGGCGAAAGAACTTAGCGGGATTATAGAAGAAAATAAAAAGAAAATCAAGGAAAATCTCCGTATTGAAGATATGGGTTCAGAACCTGAATCTTTGATAGATGAATATGTCAAGAAAATAAAATCTATTGAGGATACAAAGGATATTATCTACGATGAAAAGCTCTGGACATTTATTCTCGCTGCAGGATATGCGATGTCAGGTCCAAAGGGGGTCTCTGATTTATTTTGCGAATTAACCGATTGCAAAACAAGAGAAACAAAAACATCACTAGGGATATGCCTGGAAGGACGCCCACAAAGCCCGCGAAAGGGAGAAGACCGCTCGCATATAGATTTAGCGATAGGCGATTTCGAAAAAGAAGACGCAACTAAATCCGGAATAAAACTAATTGAACATAATAGCTCTTTTCGCCAATTTGTTTTTTGTGAAATGAAATGGTATTCGGATATTTCTGTAAAGACAGCGAAAGACAAACGCCGAAATCAACTCACCCGAATTATTGAAAGTGCGTTGATTTTTAATAAAGACCCTATCAGGCATCACGAAAATATCTGTGTTTCTTTTGTTGCTCCGGCATTGTTTATGAATTCTGAAGCAAAATCTCGCTTATATCGATACAAGTTAGATGAGTATTTAACTAATGGCAACGGAATAAATGGCGGGGCTGTTTTAAACGACATCAAACAGGAGTACGGGTATCAACCTAGAGGAGGTAAAGAGCAGAAGAAACTATTGAACGAAAATATTAATTTCCTGAAACTCAAATCGTTGGCCTACGAAGACTTGATAGAGAATATGAAGGACGAACCAAAAAAATATATTACATCTTTTATGAAAATTCATGTCGATGAACAACTAAGGGAGGCACATCAAATATATAAATAGACGGTGATGTTGAGGTGGATTGCTTCGTGCCTCGCAATGACGGGTCTTTGGCATACGGGGCGGGTGGCGCGGCGGGTTGCGAATGATACGTAGAAGGCGTGCAATTTCCCCGGGATTCGGCGTCGCAAATTGGAGTCCTTAATATCTAAATGTTGCAATTTGCAGCCGAAGACCGGATGGACAATTTCCGACTTCGCAGTCCTCGTTCGCAAGCCGCCGTGCCAGACGGTCCGTATAGGTGGATTGCTTCGTCGGGCAAAGGGCGCCCTCCTCGCAATGACGGCCGGGGGGGTTATTTTGAGGCGTAGATGGCGCGGAGGAGGTCTTTGGTGGCGGCGGGGTCGTGGAAGTAGTAGGAGAGGCCGTCTTGCATGCCGGATTGACCGGGGATTAGGTGGGTGTAGGCGGAGCCGCTGGTTACGCGGGCGGCGCGGGCCATGAGGGCGGCTTGGGCCGGGAGGCTCATGTTTGTGGTTGTTTCGCTGCGGGCGGCTACTGCTACTTTGGGGATGTCGAGGCCGCCGATTTGGCCGAGGACTGCGGCAAGGAAGTCTTGCTGGGCGCCGATACGGCCGAGGTCAGCGTTGGCATAGCCGCTACGGAAGCGGACGAATTGCATCGCTTGGTCGCCGTTTAGGAGCTGAGTCCCGGCCTTAAGGTCTATGTACAGGTCCTGGTCTACGTCCACGTATTGCATGTCCATGGGCACGGTCATTATAACGCCGCCCATCGCGTCCACGATTCTTTTGACGCCATCGGGCTTGAGCTCCGCGTAGTAGTGAATCGGAATGCCGCCCAGCACCTCGCTCACGGCCTTGCTCGCGCCCTTATAACCTTCCGTTGCGTAGACGGAATTAATCTTTTGATATGCCGCGCCGGGGTAATTCGACCTATGATAGTAGGTGTCGCGAGGAATAGAAATCTGGTCGAGCCGCTGGTTTTCCGCATCTATACTGAACACCATTATAGTGTCGGAAAGGCCCTGATTTGTGCCAAGAAAAAGCACGTTGATACGCGAAGAGTCCGCAAACTCACCTGAGCCAGCCACAACAATCGGGTTTACATTGTCAATCTTCGAGCCAAGCCAGAACCAGAGAACAAGAACGGCGACGATTATAATAATAATCAGGGCAACAACGCCGCGCTTCTTACTTCGGCCATCGGGCGGCAGATTGCCGCCCCTACGACCGGAGGTAGATGGCGACCGACCGCCCCAATTTTCGCGTTCGAGTTCCCGCTCAATTTCTCGCACGCGATCCCGCGAAGATTGCCTGCGCGGGGGCTGCCGGTCGTAGCCTCTGTCGTAATCCCGGTCGTAAGAGCGCTCGGAACCACGCTCGTAGCCGCGGTCATACTCGCGCTCGAGTTCCCGCCGCCGCCGGGCTTCTTCCCTGCGTTCCCGTTCTCTGCGTTCTACCCTTGTTTCTTTCAATACTTAAAGAACCCCTCGCCTGTTTTTCTGCCTAGTTTGCCGCCGCGCACCATCTTGCGAAGCAGCGGATGCGGCCTGTACTTTGCTTCTCCCATTTCTGCGTGAAGCGTCTCCATTACGGCAAGGCACACATCCGTGCCTATGAGGTCCCCGAGCGCAAGCGGCCCGATAGGATGATTCGCGCCGAGCTTCATAGCTTCATCGATATCCTCCGCAGTAGCGACGCCATCGGCAAGTATACCCACAGCTTCGTTTACCATCGGAACGAGAATTCGGTTCACAACAAAACCGGGGCTTTCCTGAACTTGTACCGGTGTTTTCCCTATCGCTTTCGCAAGTTCAATAACAGCTTTTTCTGTTTCGTCTGAAGTCCGGAGTCCCTTAATTACTTCGACTAATTTCATCAACGGAGCCGGGTTAAAGAAATGCATGCCAACAACTTTGTCCGGGCGTTGTGTGGCGTTTCCGATTTCTGTTATGGAAATTGCCGAAGTGTTTGACGCTAGTATGGCGTCCGGTTTTGCAATTTTGTCTAAGTCCGCAAAGAGAGCTTTTTTGGCTTCGAGGTTTTCGAAGATTGCTTCAACAACAAGGTCTGCGTCTTTGACGATATCCAAGTCCGGGCTGTGGCTGATGCGCCCGAGGATGGTCTCTTTGTCTTCAGCTGTGATTTTTTCTTTTTCGACGAGCCTGCTCAGATTTTTTTCTATGAGAGCATAACCCTTTTCGATGGCCGGAGCAAAGGTATCTGTGTATGCGACCTCATAACCTTCCTGGGCGAAAACCTGAATTATTCCTGAACCCATTATGCCTGCGCCGATAATGCCTATTTTTTTCATTGCCGTATTCCTCCTTATCTAGATAGATATTCTATCATACCTTTTTTGTATGCTTCTACGCCGGGTTGGTCGAAGGGATTTACGCCCATGAGCAGGCCTGTGAGGGCGCAGTTTAGTTCGAAGAAATAGACTAGCTGACCGAAGGAAAAGGCACTGTTGTCCGGGATGTAGACGCGAATGATTGGCACGTCTGCGTCCCTGTGCGCTTTTGCCATGCCTTCGAGTACGGCGCGGTTTAGCTCGCTGTACGGGCGTCCGTCAACAACAATATCCCGCGTTGGGTCTTCAATGAACAACAAGGTCTCATAGAATATTTGCTTGCCTTCCTGGAAGAACTGCCCGAGTGAATGCAGGTCGCGGCTTATGCCTACGCCAACGGGCAGAACGCCCCGCCCTTCTTTGCCTTCGCTTTCGCCGAAAAGCTGAAGTAGCCAGGCGTTGAAATCTTCGACAGAGGGGTCGAAGAAACAAAACGTCTGGACGCTCTTTTGTTTTTCGAGCAAGGTGCGCACGCAAGCGAGGTCTTTTGCGGCGGTTATGAGCGGTTCTGTATTTGCAGATTTTGCGCCGTCTAGCATGGCATTTATATCAACGCCGGCGACCGCAAGCGGCAAAAGACCGACGGGCGTGAGCACCGAAAAACGGCCGCCCACATCCGATGGCAGTACAAATGTTTTGTACCCGTTTTGGTCCGCTTCCTGACGAAGTTTGCCTGAGCTTTTATCTGTGATTGCATAAATGCGCGACATCGCTTCTTCATGTCCGTACTTTTCCGTGAGCATATTTTTTAATGCGCTAAAGGCCACGGACGGTTCGATGGTGCCGCCGGATTTGCTGATAATAAGCAGGCAAACGTCGTCTTCTTTTATCTTGTCAATCAGGTCCGCATGGTATGTGCCGCTGAGATTAAAGCCTGCAAAAACTACTTCCGGGCGGCCGTTTGTATTTATGCTGTCCGGCCTGTCTATAAAAGAGAGCGCAGCCCGGGCGCCCAGGTATGAACCCCCAATTCCGATAACAACAAAGTACTTGCACTTGCCCGCGATTTCATCGGCGGTCTCAATAATATCCTTAAGCTCTGCCTCGGGAAATGAGTCCGCATATTCCACCCAACCGGTGAAATCCATTTCTTTACGATATAAAATTCCGGCCTTATCATCGGCGTCAGCTGCCAGAGTTTTTGCTTCGGTTAACAGACTCTCGTTTAGCTCGTATGCTATTTTTATTTCTTTACTCATTTTCAATCCTTTCGCCTCTTGTTGTTGTTCCTGCATTTTTTGATTTGTAGGTCGGGAAAATCAAGTGGAGTAAATCCATGACGGATGCATCGTCCATCTTGTCCGGCTCCTGCACCCAGAGCTGTGACCAGTGCGGCAGTTTGAAACTATCTTTGTCGGCGGCGAGCCAAACGCGTTCAGAAAAAGCAGACTGGGCGCGCACCTTGTCCTTTTCGCCGCTTTCGAACAGGCGCTCGCCGGGCCTTAATTGGGTAA
>Ga0082212_10011644_pt1 | contig 11140 bp, 7 predicted proteins | sample TergutNt197P3_FD_71548 | JGI IMG/M metagenome (GOLD analysis project Ga0082212, IMG submission 71548) | Neocapritermes taracua P3 segment gut microbial communities from Petit-Saut dam, French Guiana - Nt197 P3 | ecosystem: Host-associated > Arthropoda: Insects > Digestive system > Gut ... | reverse complement strand
AGTAATTACTGCCGCAATCACCAGAATAGCAAAATACTTTGCATATTCCACAAAATTATTCCGCTTCAATGCGGAAATCATCATTAAAACTACTCTTTTCATATCATTATTATTAAGGTTAAAAACAAAACAAAATATCGACTACTGATATATAGATGCAGGAAACATCAAAACGTTGCATCAAATATGAAAATATTTTTCAAAAAGTTTAACAGGGTCCAACCGCGTTCCTCAGTGCGCGATGCTCCTTCAGCCTTTCAAATAACTCCTTAAATGTTCGTGAAAACAACTTCGCAAAGATAATTATTTTTTTGAAATAAAAAACATTATGGTAAAAAATTTGTACTTTGAAAAAAAAAAGTTATTTTTGTGTCATGGAATTTAATTTTATCATCATTATTTGTATATGAAATCTGTTTATTTGTGTTTAAGTTTGCTTTTTTTGCTGAGCGCCTGTTCTTCACAGTCTTCTGATGAACTGACGAAAGCAAAACTGGATGATGATCACGGAAGGAAGATATACAGCATCAATGGAAAACGCTATGTTCCCATTCTGTATTCTCCGCCGTTCAGCATTTCCCGCTCTCCTTACGGCGAGGACGGACGCATCAATTATACCAATTTTACGAAAGCGGGCATTGATTTAATCGATATGCATATCGAACTGCGCAATGCGTGGAATCATGACGGCTCGCTGAACGTTCCCGTGGTCAGGAATGAGCTGATCAATACTCTGGACGGTATTCTGGCGATCAATCCCAATGCCTGTTTTCAGGTCAGGGTCGATTTTCACGCACCTCGCTGGTGGCTCGACCGGTATCCGGAGGAACTGGTTCACTATGCCAGAGGCCCGATTGATTTCAGTACGGCGAATGATATTGTACGCGCTCCCAATGCGAGTCTGGCTTCGGAGCGCTGGCAAAAGGATGCAACCGCCATCGTGCAAAAGTTTCTGGATTACCTGCAAACGACGAAGGCGGGAAAACGGGTTTTCTCCTTTATGGTCGGCGGCGGATGCGGCAGCGAATGGACTTATTTCGGCTATAAACAGGAACCCGATACGGGAGAGGCAATGACGGAACAGTTCCGGAAATGGCTTTTGGAAAAGTACAAAACCGATCAGTCGTTGCAGGAAGCGTGGCTCGATCCGAAAGCGACGATAGCCGCCGCTACCGTACCCGATATGGAAGAACGCCGTTATAACACCGGCGTATTTCGCGATCCACAGAAAGAACGGCGTATCATGGATTATTATCATTGTCATCAGGAAACAATCGAAAGTAGCATTAATCATTTCACGAAATTTTTTAAAACGAACTGGCCGAGTGATGTGCTGGTCGGAATTTTTAACGGGTACCTTTTTTCCGATAACGATTTCAATTCGACCGGTTATCTTTATTTCGACCGCCTGCTCGATAGTCCGCACATTGATTTTTTCGCCGGACCATATAATTACAATTATGATGCACGGGATCTTGGCGGCACAAGCCAGCCCCGCTGTCTTGTCGAGTCGGTGAACCTGCACGGCAAATTGTTTATGACGGAACAGGATCGTATTACGCACCTGATCCACCAGACGCGAACCAACGAAACTGTCTTCACAACCGACGACGAAAGCGTGGCCATGTTGCGGACGAATTTCGCACAGTTGGTCAGTCGGGCGACGGGTTACTGGTTTGAAGAGTTCAGCGCTTTTCCGGGTTATCCGCCTTTTTTTGCCCATGTTCCGCTGAAAGAATATGCCGGAAATTTCAATTCCCCCCGGCTGATGGCTGATATCAAGCATCAGAAAGATTATTACGATCGTGCAATACATTCCGACTATGTACCGGCGGCGGATGTGGTGTTCTTTTACGACTTCAATACATTTTATTACATGGCGGAAGCCGATAACCGTCAGACACGCGAAATCCAATATGCCTCCAACAACTGGCTGACGGCTGATGCATACCGCAGCGGAGCCTCGTTCGATACCTACCTGTACAGCGATCTCAAAACCGTTGATTTAAGCCGGTATAAAGTTGTCGTTTTCGGCACCACGTACTGTATCAGCGATGAAGATATGGCATTCATCAACGAACATGTCAAAAAAGATGGCCGCATGGTCATTTTCAACTATGCTCCGGCCTATACGGATGGCGCAAAATTGGATGTCGGACGGATTAGTGAGATTACGGAGATGGAAGTTCGATCCATTACGCTATCTGTACCTCCAATTGTCACGTTCAAAGGCAAAGACTACGGATTGGAGGCGGACGGTTCGCCGGGTCGCGTACCGGTTACTCCCCTGTTTGAAATCAGCGATAAAAATGTGGTTATTCTGGGGCAATATAAAGGTTTGGACGCTACGGCGGTAGCCATGAAAAAGCAAGCGGATTATTCTGTTGTTTATGCCGCGCTGCCTTTACGTAATCCTGATCTGATGCGCGAACTCTTCAAAGAAGCCGGAGCGCATATTTATAATGACGCTAACGATGTCGTGATAGCAGGTGGCGGTATTGTGTGCGTGGCAACGAAGGAAAAAGAAGGAGGACATCGCGTGATTCACCTGCGCAACGGGAAAAATGTAGAATTAGAAATGAAATCCGGTTCAACGGTGATTTTGAATGCTCAAACCGGAGAAAGAATATTTGAATAGTGCCGAGTCAACGACGAAATGTCCCGTGTTGATCGTCCGGGTTCAACAGATCGAAAAATGTGTATATACAACATTTTGTCAAAAAAAACGTATTATAATAGACGAAATATTCAATTAGCGGAACATGTTCAAAAAGTGTATCGTATTTTTCTTTTTCATTGGCTTAACCGTAAATACTTTTTCGCAAAAAGCCGGAACTTTCGATGAAGATATTGAAAGATATCCGGAAGTTGTTGCTGAAATGTTTTCGGCGAATCTCACAAACGATGACAAGGCTTTGATTTCGCAATTTGCCGGCGAATGGGGGAGCGGCGCTTTTACAAACAATGAAAAGATAGACATGATTCGCACTTCCAATACTTTTCTTGCCAAAAAAGCCCGTAATATCCATTACTGGATGTTTTGGCGATGTATGTTATCATTTAAAAAGGCAGAAAATTCGGGTAAAGGATACGACGCATGGATCAAAGCCGTAGACGCTATGTGCCAGGACCGGCGTACAACACCCACATCGCTGCAAACGTTAATGACCGCCACACTCGATTTGTTGAACAGGCGTCTGATCTGTTCATCGGCCGGTAGCGACTGGAAATGTTCGAACGACGACTACCGGTTCGATTTCACCAACAATCAGTTGTCGGTTGTGATGGGCAGTTGCGATCTGTTCTGCTATTCGAAGGGCGACAGCATCATGATCAGGCAGACCACAGGACGTTTTTCAATAGCCGATCAGCGATGGAAAGGGAAAGGCGGAACAGTGACATGGGAACGCGCCGGATTTTCTCCGAGTGATGTTTCGGCACGGTTGAACGACTATATGATCAACATGAAACAGTCGCAATACGAAGCCGACTCGGTGTGGCTAACACATGCGACTTATTTTCCTGCACCGGTGCTGGGCAAACTGATTGATAAGGTACGAAACATTTCGAATCCTGAAACGGCTTTGTATCCCGAATTTATCACCCATAACAAGAAATTTGTTTTTGAAAACCTGTATCCTAACCTCAATTACGAAGGCGGGATTTCGATGCAAGGCGCCCGCGTCATCGGTGCCGGCAGCGATGAGGAAAAAGCAACCATCCGGATACAAAAGGACGACAGCATGAAGATGGACATCACATCGAAAAGTTTTGTTTTCAGGAAAGACCGCGTCAATGCACGCAATGTGTCGCTTAAGATTCACATGGATGACGAAGTTATCTTCCATAATAACCTGTCATTCGTATATCTGGTGGAAGCGAGGGAAGTAAGTTTCATTCGTTCGGATGCTGCTTCATCGCAGGCGCCTTACAACGATTCGTACCACAAGATGGATATAGATGTTGAACAATTGATCTGGAAAATTGACGACCCGTTGATGAGTCTTTCGATGACGCGGGGATCGGCTGTCGGACGGGCGCGTTTTCGCTCGCTGAACTTTTATGACCAGCGTTATTTCGAAAGTTTGCAATATCTCGATGCGGTGCATCCTTTGATATCTGTCAGCCGATGTGCAACAGGCTGGGGTTGGGAAACTTTTCCTGCCGAAGCGTATGCCAAGCATATCCGCAGGTCGGTATCCGATGCGCGGGTGCAATTGATTGATATCGCAAAATTAGGATTTATCCTTTTCGACAGCGATCGAGACGAAGCCACAGTTCAACCGCGTTTGTATGAATTTCTATCGGCAGCAGCCAAAAAGACTGATTTCGACGTGATTGATTTGCCTTCGTCGGTAAACGCTCCGGCCAAAAACGCTATGTTGAACACGAGAAACTATGATCTGATCATCAATGGTATAGATCATTTCATGGTCAGTGATTCGCAGCGAGTGATCATCACGCCCAGAAATCAGCAAATCGTGATGAAAAAGAATCGTGCGATGGATATTGACGGACGTATTGAAGCCGGACAGTTGGAACTGTACGGCGATTCGCTGTATTTTGATTACAATGCATTCAAAATAGACCTTCATCGGGTAGATTCGCTGTATTTTTTTATACCCACGGGAGAAAAAGATGCATTTGGGAGGCCCAGACAACAGCGAATAAAAACAGCCGTCGAAAAACTTTCGGGAAATATCCTGATTGACCTGCCCGATAACAAGTCGGGGCGACAGAGCGTACCGGAGTATCCCATCCTCAACAGCGACAGCGCATCGTATGTATATTACGAATCGCCCGACATTGGCGGAGGCGCTTATAATGCCGAAACATTTTATTTTCAACTGGATCCTTTTGTGCTCGACAGTATTGACAATTTTACCAAAGAATCGTTGGCTCTGAACGGCAAATTTGTTTCCGCTGACATTTTTAATGACATGCGACAGACGTTGCGCGTACAGCCCGATTTTTCGCTCGGATTTGTTTACGAAAGCGGAGATTCGGCTATCAGCGCTTACGGAAAAGGACAACTGTACGCCGAAGTGCGTCTGAGCAACCAGGGACTTGTGGCCAACGGACAATACAACTATCTCACCGCATCCATCCACACGGACGATTTCAAATGGTATCCAGACTCGTTAAATGTGCCTTCCGCAAAGGAATTTATCATGCAAAAGCAAGTCGGGGAAGTAGAATTTCCGGATGTCAAGTCGGCAGGAAACCGTATTCACTGGGAACCCCAAAAAGATAAAATGTACATTTATAAAAAAGATAAAAATTTCGATATGTACAATCCCGAAACGCAGTTAGACGGCTCGCTCCTGCTCACGCCCGAAAGATTGTCGGGAAAAGGTCGTATAGATATGGGTACGTCCGATATTCGTTCGGATAGTATCGTATTTATGGCCAACGCATTCAATTCCGACACTTCTGTTTTTCGTCTGAGAGCAATCAAGGGAGGTCCCAACCGGTTGGTTACCATTGACAGTCTCCGATCTGAAATTGATTTCAACACTCGGACGGGGCGTTTCATTCCCGGCAAGGATTATGCTCTGGTACAATTCCCCGCCAGCAAGTACGCTGCTTATGTTGACGGAATGATCTGGGACATGGACAGCGCCAAAGTACATATCAGGCCGGTGAAAACAGAGAGCAGTTCTCTGAAAGCAGCGGCAGATTTCAAGTACAAGTATCCGGGGGAAAGCAGCGGCACACGTTATTATTCGACCGCCAGAGACGCCGATTCGCTGACCTTCGTAGCTTCGCAGGCCACATACGATGTGACTTTGGGCAATTTGAAAGCCGAAGGCGTCAACCTGATCAAAACGTTCGACGCCATCATATACCTCAGTGACGGACGACTGACACTTACCCCTGAAGGATCGTTAGAGCGAATTCGTAACGCAGAGATTATTTTCAACGACACACTGGCACAACATGTGGTTTACGAGGCAAATCTCACAATACGGGGTAGACGCCAATATAGTGGGTCCGGGAAATATAACTATATTGACGAAACGGAAAAAACATCCATAATTGACATTCCAACGATAGAAACCAATAAATCAGGAAAGACGACTGCCAAGGGTACAATTCCTGCCGATAGCGAGTTCATGCTCAATCCGTTTTTGCGTTATCAGGGTAATATACTACTTTCGTCCGACGAACAATTCCCGATTTTCGAAGGCGCTACACAGATTGTGGAAGAGTGTGAAACATTTCGCCCTAACTGGTTCAAATTCAAATCGTCCGTTAATCCAAAAGATGTTAAGCTGATTGTAGACGAAGCGCCGGTGAATATCAACAACAGCAAGATTTACAACGGTCTGTTCCTCACCAACGATTCCACCCATATTTATCCCGCATTTTTCTCTATGCGAAAGAGTTATTCAGATCATCAGTTGGTCAAAGCATCGGGTGTACTCACTTATGACAGGGATTCGATGGTTTATTTCATTGCTCCGGAAAGTAAATTACGAAACCGCGACACCGTTGGCAACCTGATCGCTTTTAATCGTGACAAATGCTTGCTTAGCGGTGAGGGACGTCTGTCATTGGGAATTGACCTCGGAAGGATCAAAACAGATATCGTGGGAAGTATCACGCACAATCTGAATAACCGCGAAACATCATTAGACGTGATGATGTCGCTGGATTTCCTTTTCGATGATGGTTTGGCAGCGATGATAGCCGGTAAAATGGGGAGTTTACAAACTTTATCCGGTGTTGACATGCGGCGGACAGTTTATGTCAGGGGAATGAACGAATGGCTGGGAGTAAGAAAAAACGATGCTTTCCGACGTGATGCCCTGATAGGTATTGTTAGAGATTTTCCCGATGAATTAAAAAAAACAATGGTATTCACCCAATTGCGTTTGCAATGGAACCGGAGTAATCGTTCATACCGTTCGGTCGGGAAAATAGGGGTAGGAAACCTTTTCGGTTATCAGGTGAACCGTCTGGTTGACGGTATAGTGGAGATTACCAAACGTCCCGGCGGCGATTTCATAGATATTTACTTGAAATTAGATAACCAGAACTGGTTCTATTTCGGATACACACGTGAGTTGATGCAGGTTATCTCGTCCGACCAGGCGTTTAACGACCGACTGGTGAAACTTCCCGAAAAACAGCGCAAATTGACAGACAAACGCCCCGGCTTTACCTACATGATTGCTTCGAGCGAAAAGTTGAGCCAGTTCCTGCGACAATTCCCGCAGATGGAAACAACGTCCGACCAGCCACAGCCGTCACAAACACCGACTGTGATCCGGGATACAGAGCGACCCGTAACACAACCGCAGCCTGTCGTTCCGCCTGTGGAAGAAAAAGAAGAGGAAGAAGTTCCGATTATTGAAGTGGAATAAGGAGTAAAGAAATGAAAGTGTATATCGAAACATACGGTTGCCAGATGAATGTGGCCGACAGCGAGATTGTCGTTTCCATCCTTGCCGGCGAAGGCTATAGCGTAACCCAAAAAATGTCGGATGCCGACCTTGTGTTGGTGAATACCTGTTCTGTACGCGAAAATGCCGAACAACGGGTGCGTGGACGCTTAGACGTATTCCGTATGGAAAAGAAAAAGAGACCGGAATTGATGATCGGCGTGATCGGTTGCATGGCCGAACGTCTGAAACATCAACTTTTGGAAGAAGAAAAATCGGTGGATTTGGTGGTAGGCCCCGACGCTTACCGCGACCTGCCCAATCTGGTACGCAGTGCAGAAACCGGATTCAAAGCCATCAATGTACTTCTTTCGCGCGAGGAAACATATTCGGACATCAGTCCGGTACGGATGGACAAGAATCACGTGTCGTCGTTCGTTTCCATCATGCGCGGGTGTAATAACTGCTGCGCTTTCTGCATTGTGCCCTATACACGCGGAGCCGAGCGCAGCCGCAGTATCGGAACTATTCTGCGCGAGGTAAACGAACTCGTAGCAATGGGTTATAAGGAAGTGACGTTACTGGGACAAAATGTTGATTCGTACCGGTGGGAAAAAGATGATGGCGGTATCATCGGCTTTGCCGGGTTGCTCGAAGCAGTTGCCGGCGTATCGCCCGATATGCGTGTACGTTTTTCCACATCGCATCCCAAGGATATGACCGACGAAGTGTTGCTTGTGATGGCATCGCACCACAACATTTGTAAAAGCATCCATCTGCCGGCACAGTCGGGCAGCACGCGCATACTGAAACTGATGCGACGCGGCTATACCCGCGAATGGTATTTGAGCCGTATCGAAGCCATCAGACGCATCATGCCCGATTGCAGTATTTCCACCGACCTTATTGCCGGTTTCTGCACCGAAACGGAAGACGATCACCGCGATACGCTCTCGCTGATGGAACAGGTACGGTTTGATTATGCATTCATGTTCAAATACTCCGTTCGTCCCAACACGCTGGCAGCACGCAAAATGACCGACGATGTGCCCGAAAAGGTAAAAACGAGGCGCTTGCAGGAAATCATCCGCCTACAGGGGCAGTTGTCCGCAGAAAGCAAACAACATAGCGTAGGACAGACATACGAAGTACTCGCCGAAAGCGTCTCGAAAAAGTCAACTGTCGAACTATCGGGACGCAATTCGCAGAACATGGTGGTGGTATTTTCTAAAGAAAATCATGTGCCGGGTGATTATGTGCAGGTACAAATTACCGGTTGTACACCGGCAACGCTCATCGGAACTCCGGTGTAGATGGTTTGTCATTTTTATCTCATGAAATATTGAGATAAATTGGTCAATCCTCTTCGGTCAAGTAAAAAATTTATATAACTTTGCGTCATGAAAACAGAAGAAAAATATCCAGGAGATTTTCCGGAGTTTCTTGAGCAATTCAAGGATGAGGAAACCTTTGTTATTGTGGTTTTCATATTATACAGTATAACCAGTTAAATTAAAATGATGAGAAATCCGGCAGAAACGATTGGAAATTTAATTGACAAACAAAGTGTCAGTTTTATAAGTTCGATAGATGAAAACGGCTGTCCGAACACAAAAGCAATGTTAGCGCCCGTTAAGCGCGAAGGCATTAAAACATTCTATTGGCACACCAACAGTCCGTCAATGAGAATAAAGCAATACCGAAACAATCCGAAGGCTTGCATCTATTTTTACGACAAACGGTTTTTTCGAGGCGTCATGTTGAGAGGTATAATGGAAGTAGTTGATGACAACGATGTTAAAAAAGAAATCTGGAAAGATGAATTTTCGATGTATTACAGTGGAGGTCGAGATGGCGGCGATTTTATAATTTTAAAATTTACGGCAGAAAACGGACGGTATTACAGTAACTTCCATTCGGAAGATTTTGATATTTAATTAACGCTGAAAAACATGAAAAAACAATGGTACGAATCGTTATTTGAAAATTACGGGCAGAAGTACGACAACGAATGCTTTACCCAAGGAACAATTGGCGAATGTGATTTTATTGAAAAAGAAATCCAATACAACAAGTCGTTGAAAATCTTGGACGTCGGCTGCGGAACAGGTCGTCATGCCATAGAATTGACGAAACGCGGATATAACGTAACCGGCATAGATTTATCGGAATCGCAACTGAAAAGAGCAAAGGAAAAGGCAGTGGCAGCCAATCTGGTTATTGATTTTCAATGTCAGGACGCGCGAAATTTGCCATTTGACAGTGAATTTGATGTTGCCATTATGCTTTGCGAAGGCGGATTTTCGCTAATGGAAACAGACGAAATGAATTACGAAATACTAAAAAATGTCACAAAATCGCTCAAACCACAGGCAAAATTCATCTTCACCACCTCGAACGGACTGTTCCCGTTATACCATTCGTTAGATGAATTTTTCACTTCTGCAGCAGAAGAGGGTAACTCGATGTGCAGCAACAATAAATTTGATTTTATGACATTTCGTGTTAATGACATAGTAGATTTTGAGGATGATTCAGGGAAAAAAATGACGCTCGAATGTAACGAAAGATATTATGTGCCGAGCGAGATAACATGGCTGTTAAAATCGTTGGGATATAAAACCATAGATATATTCGGCGCTAAACTTGGCGCATTTTCAAGGGAACACAAATTAACTACAGAAGATTTTGAAATGCTTGTAATAGCAGAGAATTTGATATGATTAAAGAAATAATTACGTTAAATGAAATAAAATCAAGTGTAAAGGTAGTTCAGAAGTCTTTTATTACAGTCGCAGACGATTTGGGGCTTACTGTTCATAATTGTCCAACCAATGGTGCTTTTATAAGGGAGTACGACTTGTTAAAAATGAAAGAGAAGGGTGTTAGAATGTTTGGATTTTTTGAGGAAGAAAATCAAGTCGGTTTTGTGGCATTGGAAAAATCGAGTTCAGATTCTACATTATTTTATATAGAAAAATTAGCGGTTTTACCTGAAAATAGACATAAAGGATATGGACGGTTTTTAATGAATTTTGCATTTGATGAGGTGAAAAAAAATAACGGAAAGAAAATCTCTATTGGAATAATCAATGAAAATTTGAAACTTAAAAACTGGTATATTGATTATGGTTTTAAAGAAGTGATTGTTAAGCAATATTCACATCTGCCGTTTAATGTTTGTTTTCTTGAAAAAGAATTTTAAAACAAGTTTATATGAACACAAATTTTATTGCTATCGTCAAGTAAAATACTGACAAATAATATATTTACTGCACTCTTTCCAACAAGAAATGCAAAGAAAGAATTTATTATAGATCGTTTCTTAAACCTGTTCTGTTGCTAATCCTTTCTAAGTGACTATTAAGTCAAAAAATCAAATAAGTGAAAAATCAATCTCCCTTCCCGAAATATAATTTCTCCATTTTTCTATTACCATTTTCATGTCTTCGGGAAGTTCCGAATCAAACGAAAGTCTTTCGTTAGTTACAGGGTGATTGAATGCAAGCGATTTTGCGTGAAGGGCTTGCCGCGGAAGTATTGAAAAGCAGTTTTTGACAAATTGCTGATATTTTGTAAATGTTGTTCCCTTAAGTATTTGGTTGCCGCCATAATCTTCGTCGTTAAAGATAGGGTGTTTAATGTGGCTGAAATGAACTCTTATCTGATGTGTGCGACCTGTTTCAAGTTTGCATTCTACCAGAGTGATATAACCCAGATTTTCAATCGTTTTATAATGCGTTATTGCCGGT
>Ga0082212_10011643_pt1 | contig 11140 bp, 13 predicted proteins | sample TergutNt197P3_FD_71548 | JGI IMG/M metagenome (GOLD analysis project Ga0082212, IMG submission 71548) | Neocapritermes taracua P3 segment gut microbial communities from Petit-Saut dam, French Guiana - Nt197 P3 | ecosystem: Host-associated > Arthropoda: Insects > Digestive system > Gut ... | reverse complement strand
AATGGACACCGATATCGGCCTTAACAACTTAGATGTTGTATGCGGCGTGGAAAATAAAATTGTCTATGACATTGTAGACGTTATTGAAGGCCGCTGCAGAGCAAAACAAGCGCTGATACAAATCAATGAATTGCCGCACTTATATATACTGCCGTCGGTACACAGTTACGATAAAAGTGCGGTAAGCGGCCAGAATATTAAAATGGTAATAGAAAGGCTCGCTGATAGTTTTGATTACATTTTAATAGACTGCCCTGCCGGAATTGAAAGGGGCTTTCATCGTTCCGTGGGAGCCGCCGCAGAATCTATAGTTGTGGTTACGCCTAATATTTCAAGTATAAGAGATGCCGACAAAGTTATACAGCTTTTAAAAACTTACGAATTAGCTCAAATTTATCTGATAATTAATAGGGTTAGAGGCGATTTAATAATACGCGGTGAAAACTTACCTGTAAGTGAAATTGTAGATTTACTTAAAATTCCGCTGATAGGTGTAATCCCGGAAGACGACGAGGTTTCCATTCATGCAGGATTAGGAAAGCTTATTAAAGAAAATAGCATTACCCAAAAGGCCATGAATATATTAGCAAGAAATTTAGATAAGGAAATGGACGAAGTTTACGATTGCACCCAAAAATACCGCGGGCTCTTAGGCGGAATACGAAGGGGTTTACGAAAAAAGGTTTAACGCGCAATGACGGAACTATTGATAAAAATAACACAGCGGGATACCAAATTTCATTTTGGAGAGATATGAAAAACAACGTAGAATTAAACAGATTAAAGAGCATGCTTATTTGCGACAAAATTAACATTCCAAATGAGCTTTGCTCGCTTATTAAGTCAGACGTCTATATATTACTGTCAAATTATTTAGATTTAATACCGGACAATGTTACGGTTGACCAATCTATAGAAGACAGCGGTTTTATTGTGCAGATTAAAGCAAAAACTAATAGGATTAAGCAATTCGGTAATCTGCCCAAATAAAGACTGATGAAAAAGGCTGTGACATATGCGAAAAGCGGAACTCCAGACCCGATCATGTTATTAAATTAATACACTGCCGTCACCGGCGAACGCGTCTTTTACGTCTTCAGCTTTTTAATCATTCTTTGCTTTTGTCTATATATTCGTTTTTTCTATTCATTTTTTTAACTGTTTGTCCATATAATTAAATAGATAAGGATTAATATATGACAAATTATGAAAATATAGAAAAGTCAAGTTCTACGCTATACAGGCAGGACTATAGGATTCATTATAAAAGGCGCATTGGAAAAAAGGGCGGAATAACTTCCGTAATTTTTAACCAGTTTATCGTAGCGTTAGTTTTTGCCGCTTTGGTATTGTGTATTAAATTTATTCCGGGTTTAATAGATATTAATTTTTATATAACAGGCATAATCGAGCTTGATCTTTTGGGTGTTGTAGTTAATTTTTTTAAAGGGCTCATAGTATAGGTGTTTAAATTAAATAACATTGAAGTTAAGTTTAGCTTCAGTTTTTTTTTAATGGCTATTGCCGTAATTCTTTTGGGCAATAGTTTTGTGTTTTTAATATATATGTTCTCCGTTTTCTTTCATGAAATGGCGCACGCGCAAATTTCCGAACGCTTTGGGATAAAGATGATAGAGATAAAAATCTATCCCTTTGGCGCGGTATTATACGGAGACATAGAAAAATTGACACCGATTCAAAGTATAGTTGCCGCAATTTCCGGACCGTTGTTTAACATTATTATTGCGGTTTGCTGTATTGCGTTGTGGTGGCTGATTCCGCAAACGTATGCTTATACCGATATCATTGTTTTTTCTAATCTGACATTGGCGTTATTTAATTTGCTTCCGGTTTATCCGTTAGACGGAGGTAAAATTTTTTACACGCTTTTATGTTTTAAACTTAATCATATTAAGGCCTTTAAAATTGTGCGTATTTTAGGAGCTATAGCGTCTTTAGGGTTTATGACTTTATTCATTGTTTCTTGCCTTAACTCCCCTAACTACTATTTAATGATAGCGGCGATTTTGCTGGCTTTTTCGGCGCTTGATTTTAAAAACACGATTTTATTCAAAAACGCGGTAAGCTCAAATTTTACCTTGCATAATTTGCGGCAAGGGGTAAATGTCCGGCATATTATTGTCAGCGAAACTCTTACTTTGCATAAACTTATAAAAATTATTAATCCAAATTACTTTTATATAATAGATGTGTGCGATAAGGATTTAAAAATTACAAAAACTTTTAATCATTCTGACTTAGAAAAATTAATTTTAACTAATAATTTAAATATAACTCTTGATAAAATTGTCAAGCGTTAATTTGCTAAGGAATTATGTTTAAGAACGACAAATAACAGTGAAAACATAGGACGAAACATGCGAACGCTTGCAAATTAAGCGCATTTGTTCTTGACTTTTAATGTTATTTAAATATAATAATATTTAGTAATGTAAGTTGTTAATAACGAAAAGTTATTTAGGGAATTTTATCGGAGATTTTGTAAAATGAGCAAATTTATTATTTCAACGGATTCTTGTGTTGATCACTATAAGAGTTTTTTACAAAGTAATAATGTTTATTGCATAATTATGAAGCGCGTAGTTAATGGGAAAGAAATCGGAGAATTATACGATTCAGAAGAAGAAGTTGATCGTTTTTATGAGGAGCTAAAAAGCGGAGCGCTGCCCACAACCTGCCAGCTTAATTCTTACGAATTGCAGGAATTTTTTGAAAGTATTCTGAAAAAGGAAAAAGAGGGCGACATAATACATATACCTCTTTCAAGCGGGCTTTCCGGAACTTGTGAAAACGCGAGGGCGGCGGCGGAAGAAATAAACAAAAAAATTTCCGGCAGAAAGATTTACGTTGTGGATAGTTTAACCGGAACGGGAGCTATGGCGCACCTAACAGAAAAGTTAATAGTGATGCGCGACAACGGTGATGAAACGATGGATGCCATAGCTAAAATTGAAGATATAAGAGACCATCAGCAGGCTTGGATTATTGTCGGCAATTTATCCCACTTAAAGCGCGGCGGGCGTATAAGCGGCTTTAAGGCGGCCATAGGCACGCTGTTAAATGTAAAACCTATAATAATACTCTCAAAGAACGGAAGATTAGTTGTCGAAAACACTATAAAGGGACCGCGTAAAGCTATAAGCTATGTCCTTAACAAGGTTTGCGAGTTAGGTGTAAACATGCGCTCCGATTTCTATAATAATCCGGTCCGTCTTGTTTCCACATCCAAAAGCCAGTTGGACGACGAATTTAAAGCGGCATTCAAACAACAGTTTCCTAAAGCCATAATCCAAGAATCAAGAGTAGGGCCTATTATAGGTACGCATTTAGGTGACGGCTGCGCGTTAATTTTGTTTGAAGGAGCATCGAGACTGGATTTATAATTAATCAGGTTTAAACAAATTACTTTTATTATACAAAAAATCTCCTTTTACAAAGGAGTTTTTTTGTATTTGTCAGTTGAAATAATAATAAAAAAACATAAAAAAATATGTTAAAATTTTAACATTCTAATTGACTATTTACTACATTTGCAATATAATGGATAGGTGTTATTTGACAGAGGTTTTTAAAAGGAAGAGGAGGAAAGAGATTTATTTTTGCGGAATCTGCGAAAAGGTCTATTAAGTATCTAAAGAGGGAATTTTTTTTGCATAAAATTTAGATTAGGAGATATTGTTTAAATGGAAAGAAATAGTTTAGGGAAATTCATTGTTTCTACGGATTCATGCGCCGATTTTTTTAAGAGTTATCTTGAAAAGAGAAATATTTACTGCATAACGGTAAAACGTATTTTAAAGGGAAAAAAGCTTGGGGAAATTTATGACTCTGCCGAAGAGTTTGATTCATTTTACACTGAACTTAAAAAAGGAGCATTACCGACAACCTCTGAAATAGGCTCTTATGAAATGAGAGAGTTTTTTGAAGAGATACTTGAAAAAGAAAAAAGCGGCGACATAATACACGTAGCTCTTTCAAGCGGCCTTTCCCCCACCTGCAACAACGCAAGAATTGCGGCAAATGAGTTAAATAAAAACGAATTGACCGACAGAAAAATTTATGTTGTGGACAGTTTAGTGGCAACGGGCGGTATGGGACAGTTGGTGGACAATCTTGTTAAAATGCGCGACAACGAGGTAGAAACGTTAGAGGCGATAAAAAAAATAGAAAAAATGCGCGATTACCAACAGACCTGGGTCATTGTCAGTGATTTGCACCATTTAAAAAGAGGCGGGAGAATCAGCGGTTTTGCGGCGGCTATGGGCTCTTGGATGAACGTTAAACCTATAATTGTTATGTCAAAAAAGGGCAAGTTGGCTATTGAAAACAAAGTTAAAGGGGACCGTAAAGCCGTAGAGTATGTACTTGACAAAGTACGCGAATACGGAGCAAGCGCGCGTCCGGACTTTTCAGACAATACGGTTTATTTTTATTACAGTTCAAAAAATTCTATTTACGATGAGCTTAGACAAACCTTTATGGAGATTTACCCAAATGTTGTTCTTAAAGAATCGAGGATCGGCCCGGTCATAGGCACTCATGTAGGCAGCGACTGCGCGGCAATTTCTTTTGAAGGTGTAAAACGTCTTGACATAGAGGATAAATAGTCTTTCAAATATAACTAAACTAAAAAAACCGCTTAATAAGCGGTTTTTTTGAACTTCGTATTACTTTTTATCTTTGTATAATAAAGGTTTTAATCTTTTAGAGGAATAGTAAAGAGGAATTCCAAGGGCTACTACCCATATACTTTGAGTTGCAAATATAGTTGCAAAATTTACCCAATATAGTATTTCGTCTCCTCCTAACATAAAAATAAAAGGTAAAAAAGCAGCATTCAAAATTATGGGAGGAAGTATACCGAAATATATTTTCTTTGAAAGCTTTGTCAAAATTGCGGCGATAAGCGTTATTAAACTTCCTAAAATAATATCGTAAACGCCGTACAGAGATATTATATTTGCTAACATACATCCGACAAACAATCCGGGAATAGTTTCAATAAACAACAGCGGCAGCACGGTTAAGGCCTCCGCAGGACGTATTTGAACCGGTCCGTATGCTAATCCGCCAAAAGCCCAGGTAAGCGCGGCGTACAAGCCCGCAACCGCGCCCGCCAAAGTTAACCGGCGCAAGTTAAAATTTTTCATTAAGTTGACCTCGGTTTTTTAATCTGCAGGGTTTTCCGATACCTGCTGAAAAATTATATCATAAAATTTCTATTAAAGCAAATTTTGATGCGAGGTGTGCCCAAAAGGTGTTGTTTTAAAAAAATAAGCGGTGGGGGTAATTTGTATTATTTATATAATAATTTCTAAGAAAGGATAGACATTGTCTATTCCGTTTTTTTTTAGAATTTCTTCCGGCGGCACATTAAACCGACGGCTGATTTTTTCTAATGTGTCAAACGGTTTTATCTTGTAAATTTTACCCTCAATTTTTGGAATTTTTAAATAATCGCCAAAACAGATTTCCAATGTTTTGTTATAGCTTAATATTATATTTGCAGGAACTTTATAAAACGCCGCAATGTCTCTTATAGTTTCGGTTTCTTTAACCTTATGTATTATCATAATATCCCCTTTTGTTAATTATTTATTATTAAAGACTATGATGGACAACTTGTATAAATGCAAGCTTAAAAGAATATATTTAAAAAAGACAATCAAGCTAATTTTTCGTTTTTGTTCAAAAATAACGAACGGCGGTTTTAAAAATTAAACCTATTGTAAAATCGACTTTAATAATTATAATTTTTACAGGCATTACAAGGGCCTTAGGCTTTGCTTACAGAATTTATCTTTCAAGGGCTATAGACGCGGAAGCGCTGGGCATTTATCAAATTGCCCTTTCGGTTTTTACGGTTTTAGTAACTATAACCTCAAGCGGCGTTCCGGTTACGGTTTCAAGGACTTCCGCAAAATACCGCACCTTAAATGATTATAAATCCGCAAACGGAACCGTAATGTCCGCTGCCGCGTCTATGTTTATTTTGGCATGCGCCGTCAGTATTATAATTCTAATTTTTCAAAATTTTTTTTCTCATGTATTTACCGACCCAAGATGCCTCCCCATTTTTTTAAGTCTGATACCGGCGTTTATAGCTTCGTCAATTTACTCCGCTTTTAGAGGCGGGCTTTGGGGACAAAAAGCGTTTGTTGCATATTCTTTAACCGAATTAATTGAGGAAATAATTCTTATTCTGTTTGGCGTTATTCTAACTTTATCGGTTGACAGTGTTTTTGAAAAGACTTTATCCGCGGCAGCGGCGATAAGCATTTCGTATTGTGTTGCGGCGGTGATTGCGGTAATTATTTATATCCGCCGCGGCGGCAAGTTTAGTAAGTTTAATAATCAGTAAAAACCTTTATTGTTAAATTCTGCTCCCGTTACAAGCGGAAGACTCATTTCGGCAGTTTTAACTTCGGTTATCGCTTTAATTCTTCCGATGCAGCTTACGATGTCCGGCCTTTCTACAAAAGAGGCTTTAGCGGAATTCGGTATTATAACCGGCATGACTTTTCCGCTTTTATTTTTGCCTGGGTCCATAGTGGGTTCTTTAGCGCTTGTGCTTGTGCCGGAAATTTCGCATTTTAACGAACTTAAAAATCAAAAGGAACTAAAAAAACGTATCGAAGGGGCGCTTAATTTTGCGGTAGCCGTATCTTTGATTATTATTCCGGCATTTGTTGCGTGCGGCAAGGAACTCGGGACCTTTTTATATAAAAACGATAATGCGGGAGAATATTTACAAATCTTTGCGGTTATGATGCTGCCGATGTCCCTTAATAATATTACTTCTTCTGTCTGCAATTCGCTTGGGAAGGAATACAAGGCGCTTAGAAATTACTGTATCGGCGCCGCCGTACTTATTTTGTGTGTTTTTATTTTGCCGCAGTTTATTGGCGTATATGCTTTGCTTGTCGGATACAGTTTAAATCTTTTAATTACTGCGACATTAAACATTATTTGCATAAATAAATGTGTGAAAATTTCTTTTAAATTTTTATTAAACGCGCTGATTCTTTTAGCTATCGCCGCCCCCGTAATTTTTATCGGATACAACATTCAATCAATTTTTAACTTCATAGAAGCTCCGACAATTGTATCAATTGCGGTCATGCTTATTTGCATGGCTTGCATAGTTTTGGTTTCGGTAATTTTCAAAATTTTAGATTTGTCGGTTATTTTTAAAAAACGCTTAAAGTAAAATTTCTTGAGGATACATTCTGTTTTTAGTACTGCCGCATACATTTTTTTATGCGGCAATAATAACCGCTTACTTTATGAGGTTATACATATTTAAAAGTTAATTGCAAAAGTTATAATTATGCTGATAATTTTTTTTAGAAGTATTATAACTTTTATAATTCTTTTGATTTTGCTGCGTCTAATGGGCAAGCGCCAAATCGGCGAAATGCAGCCTTTTGAACTCGCTATAACGCTTGTTATAGCCGATCTTGCATGTTTTCCGATGACCGAAACGAGTATACCCTTAATATACGGAATTATCGCGCTAATTACGCTTTTTATTCTGCATCAGTTTATAAGCTTTTTGGATAGAAGCAGCAAGCCCTTCGGCGTTTTAATTTCAGGAAAGCCCAGTATCGTTTTAAACAGCACGGGGCTGAATTATCAGGAGATTAAAAGACAAAATATATGTATAAGCGATGTGCAGGAAGCCATACGAAATAAAGGCTACGCTAATTTTGACGAACTTGAATACGGGATATTTGAAACAAACGGGAAATTTACTGCTCTAGAAAAAGAGGATATCGTTAAAAATAACGGGAAAAAACCGCTGCCGTTTATAATAGTGGAAGAAGGCAAAATAAACACGCACAATAAGGCGGTTTTGGAAATTTCAGAAACTCAAATCAACGATATTATTAAACAGTACGATAAAACTAAAAAGCTAAAAGATATAATGGTTTTAACGCTTGACAATAACGGCAAGGTATATATTCAAGGATACAGGTCTAATTATCAAACAATTCAAACGGATTTTGCAAAAGGAGACAACTGGTGAAGATTTTAGTAATACCAATAATTTTTTTAGGGTTAATAATAGGACTCGGAGTTTTTGAACATTTTTATTTAAAAGCTAAATTTTTTGAATTTGAGGAAAAAATCAGCGAGATTTATATAGATACCAAAAATGAAATGTCTAAGCCTGAGGAAGTTGAAGAATTAGAACTTTGGTGGGACGACCAAAAGAAAACCTTACATGTTTTTGTTCCTCACACATTATTAAAGGAAATAGATTTTTACTTGGCCGAATCAAAGGGCTTAATAAGCGCGGAAAAATTTGAGTTTGCATTGTCTAAGCTTGAGGTCTTAAAAACCTTAGTAATAGATATCCCCGGTTCTTTTACGATAAATTTCGGAAATATATTCTAAAAGAATAATAAGTTTAATAAGTTTTATCATAGGTATAAAAATAAAAAAAACAGACATACTACTAATGCCATCAGTAATGTGGCGATAGGAGGAAGCATGAGATTAGCGCGATGACGGGGACCTGAAAAACGGTAGCTGAAAATTCCCGAGAGGTATTAAAATTAATGTTTTAATAGAGCGGTAATCCGCTGACTCTAAAGGCCCGTTTCATCAATTTTAAAAATCTAATTTTTCTCTTCTTGAAAAAAGGTCCGATTTTATGTTTCGGCCTTTTTTCGCATAATTATTTAAATAATAGAGCCTTTTATTTCCTTGACTTATACCGTTTTAAACTCTATAATTTAGATGTAATATATTTAATTCTAAAATATAAGAATTGGAGCAAAATAATGGATTTATTCAAAAAATGTGAACGGCCGGTAGCGCTGATGGACAGTGCTGATTACGATATAGTAATAAAAAAAGGTTACAATCCGTATTTTCACGTTGCAAGTTCTAAGCAGGGCGTATTTGCCGTAATGGACGGCCAAGAAAAAATAATGATGGGGTCCAACAACTATTTAGGGCTTACAAGTAACGATGAAGTTTGCGCCGCTTCGATTGACGCGATTAAAAAATACGGGACAGGTGTTTCGGGTTCGCGTTATTTGAACGGAACTTTGGATTTGCACGTAGATTTTGAAAAAGAAATAGCGGAATTTTTAGGTAAAGAGGCGGCCCTTTCTTTTTCCACGGGTTTTCAGTCAAACTTATCAATAATTTCGGCAATATGCAGCAGGCACGATTATATAGTAATGGACAAAGAAAACCACGCGAGTATTTATGATGCTTGCAGATTATCTTTCGCCAAACTCTTTAGATACGAGCATAATGATATGGCTGAGCTTGAAAGATTGTTAAAAATGGTGCCGGAGGGTTGTGGTATTCTCGTTATCACAGACGGCGTGTTCAGCATGAGCGGCGATATATGTAAGCTTCCCGAAATTGTAGAAATATCAAAAAAATACGGCGCGCGAGTAATGGTTGACGATGCCCACGCATTTGGTGTTTTGGGCAAAACGGGCAAAGGTACGGCCGAGCACTTTAATCTTACAAAAGAAACGGATATTATTATGAGTACTTTTTCTAAATCCCTTGCAAGTATGGGAGGATTCATGGCAGCCGACGCAATGGTGTGCGAATATGTAAGGTACAATTCGCGTCCGTTTATTTTTTCCGCGTCTATCCCCCCTTCAAATATAGCGTCGGCAACGGCGGCTTTACGCGTTTTGAAAAAAGAGCCGCAAAGAGTGGAAAGATTAAGAAAAATTTCCGATTATTTCCGCGCCGGTTTAAAAAAGCGTAAAATAAAATATATAGATAACAATACGCCTATAATTCCGATCTATACATACGAGGTTGTTCGTACAATGGCGATATGTACGGAATTATTTAAAAGAGGAGTTTACGTTAACTCGGTTATGCCGCCTGCGGCGCCTCAAGGCGGGTGCTTAATAAGGGTTAGTCTTACAAGTGAACACACAGAGGATGTAGTAGAAAAAGCTTTGGATATTATAGAAGATGTGTTAAAAACTGTTGAAATCTAAAGGAAAAAGACATGGGATTCATTTCCATGTCTTTTTGTCAATATTGAAAAAATTTAAACCGCAATTTATTGCGGTTTAAATTTAATTAAAAACAAAATTTTTAATTAAGCTTTTCCCGCGCAGCCCAAAACGTTAACCAACTTGTGACTTACTATTTGAACTATAGCGGCTCTGGCCGGCGTCAAATACTGGCGCGGGTCAAAGTGTGTCGGGTTTTCCGCAAAATATTTTCGCAGTGCCGCGGTAAAACATACTCGTAAATCCGAGTCAATGTTAATTTTGCAAACGGACATAGAAGCCGCCTTTCTTAACATATCTTCGGGGACGCCCTGCGCGCCCGGCATATTTCCGCCGAATTTATTTATAACCGCTACCTGGTCCTGAGGAACGGACGACGCGCCGTGCAAAACTATGGGAAACTTAGGCAGCAGTTTTCCAACCTGTTCTAAAATATCAAATCTTAACTGAGGAGCGCTTTTAAATTTAAAGGCGCCGTGGCTTGTGCCGATTGCAATCGCTAAACTGTCAATACCTGTTTTTTGGACAAATTCCGCGGCTTCCTCGGGTTTTGTAAACATTGCGTCGGCTTCTAAAACATTGACCGCGTCTTCAACTCCCGCAAGGCGTCCAAGTTCCGCTTCGACAACAACACCGCGGTCGTGCGCGAATTTAACAACTTCTTTTGTTATTTCTATATTTTCGGCTAAAGAATGATGCGACGCGTCAATCATGACCGAGGTAAATCCTGAGTCGATAGCCGATTTACAAAGTTCAAAACTGTCACCGTGGTCAAGATGCAGACAAATCGGTAAACCGCTGTCTTCTACCGCGGCTTCGACCAATTTCTTTAAATAAACGGGATTTGCGTATTTTCTCGCTCCCGCGGAAACCTGTAAAATAAGCGGCGCTTTATTCATTTTTGCAGCTTCCACAATACCTTGGATTGTTTCCATGTTATTTACATTAAACGCTCCTATAGCGTATCCTTCGGCATAAGCTTTTTTAAACATTTCTTTTGATGTAACTAATGGCATAAAAAATTCTCCTAATGTCGTGCATTTTTCGCACGATATTATTATACCCTAAATGGCGGCAATTGAAAAGCAAATAAACCGGAATTTTGTGAATTTTAA
>Ga0082212_10011642_pt1 | contig 11141 bp, 9 predicted proteins | sample TergutNt197P3_FD_71548 | JGI IMG/M metagenome (GOLD analysis project Ga0082212, IMG submission 71548) | Neocapritermes taracua P3 segment gut microbial communities from Petit-Saut dam, French Guiana - Nt197 P3 | ecosystem: Host-associated > Arthropoda: Insects > Digestive system > Gut ... | reverse complement strand
AACAAAAAGAACGATTATTTTACGTTGTTTGAATTTTCGGCAAAATGGGATCCTGTACCTACCATGCTCACGCAGAACCATCAAAATGTGATTTCAGGGTTTATGGGTCAAACTACTGCTTTTAACAAAAGCAGAATCAAACCGCACATCGTTATTTTGGGAGAGACCAACATTTTTGACGAAGCCCGATATATTCACGGCACTTATGGAAACGGTACTTTTACATTTTACGGTGGACACGATCCGGAAGATTATACCCACCGCGTTGGAGATCCGCCCACCGACCTGAACCTGTTTCCCAATTCTGCCGGCTACCGACTTATCCTCAATAATGTGCTGTTCCCCGCAGCTAAGAAGCAGAAACAGAAGACATAACAGTTATATTTTCAGTTTTCAGTTACTATTTGTTGCGGTTTTCGATGCACATAAATTGCGACGAATAAATTAAAGAAAATGGCGTAAAGCAAATCAATGAAAGCAAACATTAGTGATGCTGAAACCACGTTTGTTAATGGCGGCAGCGTACTGTTATTTTCACTGATTCTTTGCAAACCATCCATATCTATATAACTGTAATGCAGTATTAAATAAAGAAAAATTACGATAAAAGCAAGGAATGAAATACAACTTCCGTAAAAAAATGCTTTTGAAAATTTGAAAATTTTGGTCTCGTTATAACATCGTTCTCTAATTTCCTTTAATCCCCAATATAATGCTACGATTATCAATATAATAAACATCATTGAGGCAATTTTAAGAAAATTTGCATAATCCAATTGTTCGGCAAACATTTTTACAAATTCCAACCCTGAGATTGCTATCCCTAAAAGGAGTCCGGTAATAAAAATGATTCGGGTTTTCATTACAATAGTTCAAACCTTAAAGTTTTCTTGACCCTGGTTTCACATAGGGGAGACCTTGTTTACAGAGCGGACAATTTTCAGGTTCCCAACTTTCAATATCTAATTTGATAGCATCAAAAATGGGGTAGCCGATATCGCCGGTACTGCGGTTGGCAATACAGGCAATTCCAACTATTTCTACGCCATATTGTTTTAATGCTTCAACCGTTTCTAAAGATGATTTTCCGGTGGTAACCACATCTTCGGTAATTAAGACGCGCTGTCCTTGATGTACTTCAAATCCGCGGCGCAAGGTCATTTTTCCCTCTTCGCGTTCGGTGAAAATGGCAGGTACGCCCAACTGGCGACCCAGTTCGTATGCCACGATAATACCGCCCATAGCGGGACCCACTACAACATCCACAGGAGTATCTTTCAACTTTTCCACTACTACCGCCAGCACTTTTGCGGCTCTGTCAGGATATTGTAATAATTTGGCACATTGACAATAGCGATTGCTGTGTCTTCCGGAAGAAAGCAAAAAATGCCCTTCTAACAGGGCTTCCGATTGTTTTAATTGTTCTATAACCATTTTTTAGTGTTTTCCGCAGGGTTTAGAACATCCTTTCGGCATTGAAGTACATTCTGCCGGAAGTTTGGCGCGGGCTTTATCGTCTGCTTTTACTTGATCGGCGTTGAATCCAAGTTTGGAAATCGCTTTACGAATCTCGTCAGGGGTAGTTTTTTTGGGATCATAAGCCACTGCAATTTTGTAAGATGCTTCATCGTATTTGTAATCTTTTACTCCTTTTACAAAAGGTAAACTTTCTTTAAATAGATCATTACTTTTAGATGAATAAGCATTGGTTTGAATTACAATTGTTTCAGCGCCTTTTACTTCAAGTTTAGGACCTTCGGCTTTTTTTACGGTAGCAGCTGCGGCGCCACATTGTTGTGCCATTGCAGTGAAACTGAAAACGGCTAAGGTTAAGATTAAAATGGTTTTTTTCATAATAAATATTAATTAAAGGTTAATAATTTTAATTTTATTAGCCGCAGGTCTCAGCCTACGAACTTGGGGTTTTAGATTTTAAATTTTAGATTAAGTTTAATTCATCGGTTGGCAAAAATATTATTTTATTCCAAATTTCTTTAATTCATGCAGCATTAAATCCACCCGAAAATCCGTTTCAAAGCATTTACAATCTTCCAATTTTTTGGCTTCGGAAAACATTTGAAACGATTCGGTAAATTTTTCTCTTATACATAATGCCAACCCCTGAGACACCATGTTATCGTATTTTAATTTTATTTCTGCTACTGAGGTTTCGGTTACAGGGGCTTCGACTGCCTCAGCTACTGAGGTTTCGGTTATAGGGGCTTCGACTGCCTCAGCTACTGAGGTTTCGGCTACAGGGGCTTCGACTGCCTCAGCTACTGAGGTTTCGGTTATAGGGGCTTCGACTGCCGAAACTACTTCCTCTTCTCCCTTCTCCTTTTCTCCCTTCTCCTCTTCTCCTTTCTCCTCTTCTCCCTTCTCCTTAACTTCTTCAACTCCTTTAACTTCTGTAACTCCTATTACTTCCCCTTTGGGTTCATACTCTTCTAAATAAGGGTTGGTTTCCAAATAATCTTGCGCATATTGATAAAAATGCTCGGCAATAGTAGCGTTGGCTCTCTTTTCAGCCACTTTGGCAATCGCAATATAAGATTCGTAAATTCCTGATTTTGATCGTAAAATGCCATGAAAATAATCATCGTTACAATAAGCAGCCGGTAAATCAAGGCAGAAAACTTCCAATATTTCAAATAGTTCCAGGGCTTCGGCTGCGTGTTCAATTTTCACCAATGAGTCACCGGTGTGGTAAAGTTTGTTGTAAAATTTATCGGTAAAATCTATGGCTTGCTTCTCTTGTTCGTCATCCATTTCAGCTTCGTAATAAAGCGTATTCAACAGCGACAAACATTCTTCAAAGCGTTTTTTTGCAAGTAGTATATTCAATTTTAACAGAATAGCATCCGGAAAAGTTGCGTTGTATTGTAAAGAGCGTTGCAAATTATAATCGCCCTCTGTTTCATTTTTTTGCTGATATGCTTGAATCGCTTTTTCATAAAAAAGGAGATAAACAATATCTTTTAAACTGCTCAATGAATCGTATTTGAGCTGAACCTGCTGTTTCAGTTGATCATATTTATCAATAATTTTTACAGAGGTAATGGTTCCACATTCCGAAAGATTTGAAATGACCTCATTTCTAAATTGCTGTAATTCTTTCAGAATATCTTTGGCTAATAAATAGTGCAACGGAATGCAATCCGGATCTTGAATGTTTAAGTGATTTATTTGAGTTTCTTTTTGAGATAAAAATGGCATAATTTCTCCACAATCCATTTTTTGAGCAAAAACAGATGAGATGAAAATCAAACAGATAAAAAGGAGTAGGCTTCGTTTCAAAGAAAAATCAGGGGTTTAATAGCAGTTTGTCAATCATATCTTGTAATTGTTCTCTGTTTAAAAAACCTATGGTTGAGGAAACTTCCCCACGCGGTTTAAAATATAAAATTTTAGGGATATCTTTCACATTAAAAGCGCAAGACACATCGGTGGCTTTATCAATATTCAGTTTATAAAAAATCACTTTTCCCTGATATTCGGGCGCCATATTTCTCAATAGTTCAGACAAGTAGCCGCACGGTTTGCACCAGTCTGCGTAAAGTTCCACAATACACGGGGTTTGTCCTTTGTATTGAAATCCTTTCGGATTATCTATAACAGTGATGCGCTCAATAAAATCTTTTTCAGTAAGTATAATCACTTTCCCCGATAAATCTTCCTCAATTTTTTGAGTGATTTGGGGCGTTCTTAAGAAAGCGTAATCATCGGTTTGCGTATTTTCGGCATCTGCGTTTTCCACATTTGAGGTATTATGGTTCCCACAAGAAAGCGTAAGTGTCAGCAGCATAATTAACAGGAAAGCAAAATTCTTCTCTAAGGGTTTCATTTTTGTAATTTTTACCGGATAGATAACACTTTTTTTTGAAAAATATTGTAAATTTTGAAAATTTCAAATATCCATTAAAAACACTATTTTCGCCGTCACCTTTTTATCCGCAATAATTATGGGTAATATTTCGCGAAATATGGATTGTTCAATCGTTGCCTCCGTTTTTAATGAAGAAGAAGGGGTAATGATGTTTTACCGATCGTTATCCAAAACACTGGTTTCACTGCAAATTAATTATGAAATTATTTTTGTAAACGATGGCAGCACCGACAATAGTTTAAGTATTTTACAAACCATTGCGGTTTCCGACAAAAAGGTAAAAATTGTTAATTTTTCACGAAATTTTGGACACGAGGCGGCGATGATTGCCGGCATTGACCATGCCTGCGGCGAGGCAGTTATTTGCATGGACAGCGATTTGCAGCACCCGCCGACAATGATTCCGGAAATGCTTCAAAAAAAAGCAGAAGGTTTTGAGGTGGTGAATATGGTAAGAACGCTTAGAAAAGATGCCGGTGCGTTGCAACGTATTAATTCTAAACTGTTTTATAAATTCATAAACAGTATATCTTCCGTAAAACTTGCCGAAAATGCTTCCGATTTTTTTCTTATTTCTCAAAAAGTGTGCAAATTATTGCGAAGCAATTTCAGAGAGCGTACCCGTTTTTTACGCGGAATTATACAATTAGTGGGGTTCAAAAAAACGACCCTCGAATTTATTGCCCCAAAACGCGCCGCCGGTAAAAGCAAATACTCTTTTTGGAAACTCTTAAAACTTTCTTTCACAGCCATATCATCTTTCTCTAAAATACCCTTGCAATTAGGCATCATTACAGGTTTGATTTTCGGAATGTTAAGTATCGGCTTAATTTTGTTTTCGTTAATTATGTGGATACTTGGCAAAACCATCCCCGGCTATACCACCTTAATTATTTTTATGAGCGCATTTGCAGGAATACAACTGTTTGTAATAGGTTTGATTGGGCAATATATCAGTTATGTTTTTGATGAGGTGAAACAACGCCCTGTGTATATTGTAGATGAAGTTTATAATTTTGAAAATGAAATAGTTTAATATGAAAATTATTGAAATAATAAAAGAAAAATTTTCGACAAACCCATTGGAGCTAAACAAGAATAATAAAGACTTGATTTCTTCAGTTGGCTTTTTATTCGTTATCTATTTTTTAGCCATATTCAGCATTATCAGGGCTAACTTTAATTACATTGATGACTTACGCAGATGTATTGACGGCTATGGTTTGGATGGCGTTTTTTCTCGACATATTTCAAAACATTTAAGTCATTTATTACACGCAAGTAACCATATCACAGATATTTCTCCATTGCCTCAATTGGTTGCTTGTATTATTTTAGCGCTCACAGGGTTTATCTTAGTGAAAATTATTTGCAATAAAACAAATAAATTCCTACTCATAGCAAGTTTGCCTATTGGGTTATCTCCTTATTTCTTAGAATGTTTTTCCTATAAATTTGATGCACCCTATATGGCATTATCAATTTTTGTTTGTGTGTTTCCTTTTCTTTTCATGCAAAAAAAATGGTGGCTATTTTCATTGGTCAGTATTGCCTCAATTTTGGTAATGACCATGACCTATCAAGCGGCATCGGGTATTTTTATTATGCTAACCATATATTTTTTCTTTACCAATTTTTTGTATAAGAAAAATAGTATCAAAGATAATTTTCTTTTTCTAAGTATTTCATTAGTTAGTTTTTGCATAGCCATAATGGTGTTTCGGTATTTTTTTATGGAACCTATAGACTTTGGTTATGTGGCAACAGATGTAGCAAACTCTGAAAATATAGTCGCTATTTTCCTGCAAAATCTAAAGAAGTATTTTACAAATATTTTTTCCGATTTTAATATGACATGGAAAATACTGTCATTCGCAATCATTATTATATTTTACATAAAAACAATCGTGCTTTCAAAAATCAATAAAATTCTTTCTGCTTTTTTGACTACATTTTTTTTAGGTTTTCTACTGCTCTCAATTTTCGGATTATATTTATTTCTCCTGTCTCCTTTATTTTTACCCAGAGCGATGTATGCTGTGGGAGTTTTTATGGCAATTCTATGTATTGATATTGGTTTTTCATTGAAAAAAATATTTTCAATTCCTGCTATTGCTTTGATATGGTGTTTCTTTGTATTTTCTTTGGCTTATGGAAACGCCTTGGCAGACCAAAAAAGATACAATACTTTTAGAACAGAATTGTTGTTACACGATTTATCTTCCTTATTTCCAGAAAAAACAGATCAGCCTTATTCGATAAAACTTATCAATAAAGCCGGATATTCTCCTGTAGTGGAACATACTGCGGCTAATCATTCTGTTATAAAAAAATTAGTGCCGAGAAATTTAGGAGGAGGCTGGCCGTGGGGCTATTACTATTTAACCCGCTACCATAATTTTAAGTTAAATAGGGATGAAACCATTACTGACGAAGATATGTCTGTGATTTTTGACTCTTATTACCACACCATAAAAAATTTGGATAATAAAATTGTAGTCATTTTAAAATAATGTTTTTTGTAGCATGATATTTTCCAATCATAAAATCATTCTATTTTTCAAGCCATTTATTATCTGTGTAATCGTATTCATTTTTGCCGGCTTACTTTTTAATACTTATGAAACTTGGTTATTCTGTAAATATCAGGATACTACCTCTTTATTGACAATTTTTCAATCTTATTTTAATATCATCGCTGCTTTTTGTCTGTATGCGCTTATTGTGCTTCCCATTTATCTACTCTTGGGATTGCTCAATAAAAACCTCGCGCAAATATTTATTTCCCTTTTATTTGCCCTGTTCATTTCGTTAGAAATCGGGTTGTTTGTTTATTATAAGCAAACCGGTGTATTAATGGGAGCCGAATTAGTAGTAAGACCCGCTTCCGAAATTTTGGTTACCATAAGAAATTCATCTAACCTTACCCTCAACACAATCTTAATAACACTCGTACTATCTTATTTTATTAGCTTGCCTTTCCTGTTAAAAAAAATAAAAATTTTCAATCATTTTCGTTTTTTGATAACAGGCATTTGCAGTATCATAATATTGTCAACGCTTACACTCTTTGAGCAAAAAAATGAAAATCAGATAATAAATAACTACTTGAAATCAAAATCTTTTTACTGTTTTTGCGAAATAAAAAATTATTTGTTTTATGGTAAAAAAGAGTATATTACATATATTACAAAAGATAAAACCCTCTTGAAAAAATATGCCGAGATATATTCTTATAGAATGATTCCGGATTTGAACTATCCTATGGAGCATTCGGTTTTTGAAATACCGGATGTACTTTCGCCCTATTTTAACAAATCTGAAAAACAACCGAATATTGTCATTATTATCGTTGAATCTTTGGGTAGTTATATGATGGGAGAAAAAGGGAAAAATAACAGTTTTACTCCTTTTTTAGATTCATTGGCAAATTTGGGGCTCTACTGGAAGAATTGTTTGAGCTTGACGCCCAGAACATTTGGAGTGGTGCCTTCCGTTATTGGCTCTGTTCCACACGGCATGAGAGGATTTCAATTTGGAATAATGCCCAAACATCACTCATTGTTTTCTATATTAAAAAACAACGACTATGCTACAAATTTTTTCTATGGCGGCGATGCAAATTTTGACAGTATGTTAGATTTTTTAACCGCGCAGGAAACAGATCATATTGACAATTTTACACCGCAACTGAGAGATTATCAGAAAAAAGATATGGCAAATTATTGGGCGCTTTACGATGATGTTTTATTTGATAGAAGTTTGGAGTATTTAAAAACGCTCCCCTCTCAAAAATCAAAAGTAAATGTATATCTCACACTTACCACGCACGAACCGTTTTATGGCGGCGATAAAAGATTAAAAGAGATATATGAACCTAAAGCCGAAAAAATATTTTCAAAATTAGATGCTGAACATAAAAAAAATCTGCTTCCGGTAAAAGATATCATAGTTCCTTTTACTTATTTAGATGATTGTATGAGAGATTTTATACATAATTATTCAAAACTGCCTGACTTTGAAAATACCATCTTTATTATTACCGGCGACCATTCTTATGGTTTTATAAAAAACAAGCTGGCGCATTATTCGGTTCCACTAATAATATGGTCGCCGTTATTAAAAACGCACAAAATTTTTCCTAACATTGTTTCGCATTTCTCTATTACCCCATCTATTATTGCTTTTTTGAAATACAACTACAATATAAAAACACCGGAAAACCTATCTTGGTGTAGCGATGGATTAGATACCGCTTCTGTTTTCAATTCATCTGAAAAATTTTTATTTTTAAGTTATGAAAGAAATGCAAATGCAATGGTTTACGAACATTATTATTATCAAGCGTTCAACAAACAGTTGTATAAAATTGATGAAAATTTGGATTTGGAACTAATGAACGATGCACAACTCATTGAAAACATTGATGCTAAATTCAATACATTAAAATATGTGAATAATTACGTTTACCATAATGATAAAATCATAAAGTGTAACACCCCTTCAAACAGCGCCTATACAATTATTAAGGGCTATGAAAATAAAAACGCAATAGTTTGCAAAACCCCTGATACGATACCTTCCATAAGTGGAATTAGTACTTTTGACATTATGCCTGTTAAAAAACTTAAGGGCAGATATAATAAAATTAAAATCAAAATGGAAGCAGATTTAGTAATTAATGATTATGTATATCAAGACCAACAGATGATGTTGAATTTTATTTGTAATGGAGAAAATTTTGAAAATAGATCCAAAGAAAATATTACAAAATATATTGTAACCGACCAAATTGAATGTGGCGTAAATTATGAATTATCAATAGAAAAAGAAATTAATGTTGCGGATATTGAGAAATTATCTACCCATATTTGCGTTACTACAAATGAAAAAGATAATAATTGGAAACCCGATAAAAAAATTACGATATCGAATGTAAAAGTATTGATTTGGGGCAAATAATTAACATTAATAATTAATAATAATAATGATAATGGCGATAATGAAAAAATACGGATGGCTCATTTGGGCATTACTGGTAGCATTAATGACTTTATTGTTCTGGTACGCTTTTCAAGAAAATCTACGCGGTTTTTTCTCTTCCGATGCACTTTATTTACCATCACTTTACAGAGACCTTTTTGAAGACGGCTATACCTTAAACGGTTGGACGCTTAATCAGGCTTCCAATTTTTTTCCGGATATGCTGCTCTTTTTTCCGCTGAATGCCCTATTCGGTGATTTTGTTATGGCAACATTTTGGTACTCTGTAATTCAGTATTTTGCTATTATTTATATTTTCTATTTAATCTTTAAACAATGTAAACCTAATCTGCACCTTTCAACCTTTACGGTAGCTATTTTAATATTCGCATCATTTCCGTTTACTCTTTTTATAGATAACATTCATTATGTTTCTGCACACTTATTTCATAATTCTTACCATAACAGCGCCTTTATTATGGCATTGGTTTGTATATATCTGTTTTGTAAATATTTAAACACAAAATCATTAAAAACACTCATTCCTGTTTTAATATTGTCGGTACTTGGCGGCGCCTGTGATAAATTGTTTTTTATCTGTTTTACAATTCCTGTTACTTTAGTAGTTATTGTGCTATTCTTTATTCATAAAGACAGAAAGACGCTGATAAAATTTTTGGTTTTTCTTGCCATAGGCACACTCGGCGCTGTTGCGCTATGGATATTCTTCAAAAACAATCCTTATTTTTCGCTCACCAAACCTTACGGCGCCATAACAGAAGCGTACATCAAAGATTCCTGGCTTACCTTTTCCAAACAACTACACCGATACCTGACCAAGTTTTCGTATATTGGCGTTTTGACATGGTTTTCAATATTCTCTTATCTCGCAGTGACTATATATGTTTTCAAAAAAACTTATAAACTAATTAAAGAAAAGAGCCGTGCCGATGCTTTGTTCGTATTTGAATTATTTGTATTGTTTTTTACGCCCATTGTATTGTTTGCGCCGGTTTTAGCCGGTAGTTACGATAATGCTACCTCAATTCGTTATAACTATTTCCCTTATCTTTTATTACCTTTTAATTCAGTGATTTTGGCGAGTAGTTGGCTGAATAAAAACAAGTTATACAACACCGTCCTAAACGCTGCACTGTCGCTGTTTATAGTAGGTTATTTACTGATACATTTTCCGGTTAAAGAGTTTGGCAAAGAGATGAATCGTGTTTTCAATTTTTATCCTGAAAAAGCCCGTATTATTGATGGCTATTTTTCTGATGGAGAAACGTTAAAATATGGAATTACGAATGAATATTGGACAGCAAAGCATGCCACCATGTTTTCAAAGAAAGGAGTTCGACTGCATTGTGTTTTTCGCGGCGGTTATCCGTGGGTGCATGTAGCTAACAAACACTGGTTTATAGATCATGATAAAGGGAAACATGCACATTGTGAATTTACATATCTATTGTGGAGCAAAGGAGAAGAAATTCCCGAATTTTTCAAAACGGCAAACCCCGATGTTCAACCGATAGATTTAGGAAATTGGGATTTATATCAAGTGGTGCCTTACAGGTTTGTTTGGCAGAATAATCGAATGGAACCGGTTTTAATTGATACACTTTATAGGCTCAAAGAATAACCATGATTTTTAGCTCTCTCGAATTTTTATTTCTTTTTTTACCCATCGTTTTGCTGTTGGTAGCTATGTGGAGAAATATCGCATATCAGAACACTATTCTTTTCATTTCCAGTGTTTTCTTTTATGCTTGGGGAGGGGTCAGTTACACGTTAATTATGCTTTCTTCCATTGTTGTTAATTATGTGGCAGGCATACATATAGGAAAATCCGACAAGAAAAAACTGTGGCTAATTATAGCCATTATTTTGAATCTGGGTTCATTAGCATTCTTTAAATATTTCAACTTTTTAGTGGATAATTATAACTTGCTCACGTCTGTTTTTAATATTCCGCAAATAACTGTAATGAAAGTTATACTTCCCATCGGTATTTCATTTTACACCTTTCAAGGGTTATCCTATTTGGTTGATGTTTATAGAAAAACGGTAGAGCCACAATACAATTTCATCAAATTCGGAACCTACATTGCACTTTTTCCGCCGCTTATTGCCGGTCCCATTATACGTTACCACGAAATTCAAGACCAATTAAGCCAACGAGCATTCAATATCGCAAATTTCTATGACGGAATTAAAAGGTTTATCCTTGGATTGGCGCGTAAGGTAATTATTGCCAATCAAATATCTATTA
>Ga0082212_10011641_pt1 | contig 11141 bp, 1 predicted proteins | sample TergutNt197P3_FD_71548 | JGI IMG/M metagenome (GOLD analysis project Ga0082212, IMG submission 71548) | Neocapritermes taracua P3 segment gut microbial communities from Petit-Saut dam, French Guiana - Nt197 P3 | ecosystem: Host-associated > Arthropoda: Insects > Digestive system > Gut ... | reverse complement strand
GAGAAAACCCCAAGTTGAGCCGCGTCAATAAAGGATCTCTCCGTGACCGACAGATTTACCCCGCCGACCACAGCCATTGATATTTCGTTGTTATTTAGAGCGCGAACCGCGTTATGCACCGCAACCAACCCGCTGGAGCACGCTGTTTCAACTGTTTCGCTGATGCCGTGCAAATCAAAATAATATGATATCCTGTTAGAGAGCATTGCCATTGAATTACCTATTGTGGCTTTTCCGGAATGATACCCCGCTTTTGCAACAAGGTCACTATATTCGTTTGTCTGCGCGCCGATAAAGACCCCTATATCCCGGCCGGCGATGGATGAACTTTTATATCCGGCATCCTCGAATAATTTCCAAACCTGTTCCAGCAGTATGCGTTGCTGCGGATCCATCAATTCCGCTTCCTTAGGTGTGATGCGAAAGAAATCGGCGTCAAACTTATCTATATCGTCAATAAACGTTCCCCATTTTGAATTGGTCTTTTGCGCATTGTTGTTAGCGTCTCCATAAAAATCACGCCAGTCCCAACGCCCGCTGGGCACCTCTGTGACGACATCCTTAAGCTGCTCAAGCACTTCCCAGAACTCACCGGGATTTTCCGCAGCCGGAAGTTTGCAGCTCATTCCGATGATAGCGACGTCGCGGCTACATTCCCTTGAATCTTCCGTCGTTGAAAACTCTTTTTCTCTAATTATTTCTTCCTGTGTTTTGCTTATTCTTTTTTGACCAAAAATGATTTTTTCATTTTCGGCAAGATATTTGCCGATAGCCTCAAGCGTGCTGTAAGAGAAAAACAGCGAGGGCGTTATATGGACGCTCATTTCCTTATTTATTGCTTCCGCGAACCGCTTAAGCAGAATTGAGTCAAATCCAAAGCTACTTATAGAAACATCTGTTTCAAGCTCATTCTCGTCCTGCTTTAAGAGCCTTGCAGCCATTTCCTTGAGCGTTTGCAGCACATTCTCTTTATTGTTCTCCCATAAACTGGTATCTTTTTGCACATCACTTGTCTTAAACACATCCAAAAGTAACTCCGCCTTGTTTTCCTCTCCAGCCATAACAATCACATTCTCATGGCCGCAGGAAAGTATCTTTTCAAACGCTTCAAGCCCGGAACGGTCTTCCAAATATTCCAAGCCCATGGCATCAAGATAAGACTGCTCTTTGCTCCTGGTAAGATGCATGCCGCCGTTTCTCCATAATGGCCAGTGGATTGATATGGCCCGCGTATTCCGGCCCGCATGTAAGTGTTGATTAAAATACTCGGTAAACAATGATAAATACGCGTTGGACATGCCGTAGCAACCCTGTCCGAAATCCCCCAAATCCTCTGAAATGGAAGAAAAAGAAACAAGGAAATCCAGCGGCTCCTTCCTTGTGGCCCATTCCAACGCCGTTACACCTATTATTTTCGAAGAAAACATCTGTTCTATTGTAGTACTATCTTGCTCAAATATATTTTTGTCACTAAAGAAACCCGCCGCGTGAATCACACCGTGAATCTCCTTAAAATGCTTTTTTGATACGCTTATAGCGTTTTCAAGCAAATTTTTGTCAGAGATATCCGCTTGCAAATACACCGCCTCAGTGCCATTATCCGTGAGCTCTTGTAAAAACGATCTTTTTCCCTCGTCAAGGACGCTCCGCCCCACTAAAATTAACCGGCTGTTCCATTCTTTTGCCAGATAATTGGCTATCATCCTTCCTATACCACCACATCCGCCAGATATCAGGTAATTTCTATTTTTACGCAAAAGGGAACCTGTATTTTTTTGATTCTCATGCTTATAATACGCCCTGATATAACGGTTCCCGCCAACATATCTTATAATCTGCCCGGTTTTCGTATTGGAAATCTCATCACCTATAATAGCCGCCAAGTTATCGATTTTCTCATATGCGGCACAAACAACATTAAAGTCAAAGTAATTACAAATTCCTTTTAAGGCTTTACAATACGCAGCAGCCGCCATACCGAACTTGTCTGGTGTCACGATTAAGCACTTCAGGTTTTGCTCTAAATTATTGGCAACCTTTTCCATGGCTCTGCTGAAACGGTTGAACATATAAAACCGCTCTCTCCAAAGTGCAACATCTATAATAGGGCATTCACAAAGCAGCCATATGATGCGCAACGGCTTTTCGTGTTTCAACCCGTCCATAAAGAAGCCTGCGATTTCATCTTCAGTTGTTTTGCCGGTAAAAAGTACTGTTTTTAAGCCGCCGAACAGAACGGCCAAATCCTGACGCAATTCTTCATATCCGCTCTCGCGGTCTATAATTAAAACTGTCTCAAATACATTGCACTCATGGGAATTTAAACTGGCTGTTTTTGTTAAATCTTCCGGGGCCCAATCAGCTGAAAAATAATTGACGCAGCTATTTACTTCGACTATTTCTTTATTGTCATGCCGGCTGGCGCTTTCGTATACTCCTTCAGATTCAGGCAGCCAAAAATCTGTCTTCTCAAATGGATATCCTGGCAGGAACGTCAAATCCGGCAAACTTATATACATACTTTTCCAATTGATTGAATCCCCCTGAATCCAGTGATTGATAATTTCCTGTTTTGACAAATTGGTTTTTGATAACTCTATTTTATGCTGTGATCCGTAACGATTATTCTTTATGAACCCTTCATATACATCCTCTTTGGTGTTACCGTCAGCGTAACTGCTAAAATTGTCAGAAGCCTGCTCAAGCGTGGAAACGCAAAACGCAATCCTATGCTCCATATCTTCCCTAGCGTTTTGAAGCGTATACGCAATTCTTTGGATATCAAAATCATACTCCCAATAATCATCTTTGGCATTGCTTTCAAGCTTGTCTTGACATAAGCCCCTTAAATGATCCGCTAAAATCGTCACAGAGGCATATCGTGAAAATATATCCATCCGCAACGTCAAATTGTAAGCTGTATTTATCTGCTCCAACACGCTCTCAAAAACAATAGCGTCACAACCCAGCTCAAAAAAATTCGTGTTATCCGCCAAATCACTTACATTTACATGCAAAGCATTAGCAAACGCAAGAACAATGGATTTTCTGTATTGTTCGTTTTTACACTGACCTGCCTTTATGATTCCCACTTCTAAATAGTCGGCCATTCGTCGTGCGTATCTCTGAAGTGCTTTCTTCGATTTTGCGGATAAAACAAATATATACTGGTCTTCTTCTTCCGCTCTCTCTTTATTGGGAACCCACTCCTCCAAGACAACATGGGCATTTGCCCCGCCAAAGCCGAATGAGCTGATTCCGGCCCTTAGTGGGATTTCCTCGCCATTACCGCTCTTTAATCGTACCCAGTCCTCGTGTTCATTAATAAGATAGAATGGTGTCCCTGTTAGATCAATGTTTTTATTTAAAAGATTGAAATTGATGTTTTGAATAAGCTTTTGATGCCTCATACAGAGCAAAACCTTAATTATCCCAGCTATACCAGCGGCGGATTCAAGATGCCCCATATTTGTTTTTACAGCGCCAAGACCGCAACGGTAATCATGAGGCGCAAAATCTTCTTCGGAGGAGGCATCCTCAAACACTCGTTTTAAGCCATTTATCTCAATCGGGTCACCTAAAGCTGTACCCGTCCCATGTATTTCAAAATAATTGACGCTCTGGATCGGCACGCCCGCTTTATGATAAACCGAAAGAAGCAGATCCTTTTGTGCAACCGGGTTTGGCGCCGTTAGCGAGTTCGCGAAGCCGCCGTGATTTACGCCTATTCCCTTTATGACACCATAAATTGTATCTCCATCATTTATGGCGTTTACAATCCTTTTAAGCAGGATAAAGCCGCCACCTTCCGCCCTTACATAGCCGTCCGCCTCATTGTCAAAAGTTCTGCACCGGCCTTTCATCGACAACATTCCTGCATCCTCGAACGATATAAACCTGCGCGGGGAACATATAATATTAACCCCTCCCGCCAATGCCATATCGCAATCCCCATACAGTATGCCCCTGACCGCCTGATATACAGCAACAAGCGAGCTTGAGCAGGCGGTGTCTACCGCAATGCTTGGGCCGTTAAAATTATAAAAATAGGAAATTCTGTTTGGCAGAATCGAGAAATAATTCCCAGTTGAAGTATACGCATCCAGTTCAATGCCATTTACTACAGACAGGTCACTGTAATCACTGTTACAGACTCCAATGAATACGCCCGTGTTGCTTCCCCAGAGCTCGGATGGCTTATACCCGCTTGATTCCAGCGCCATCCACGATTCCTCAAGCATGATGCGCTGTTGTGGATCCATGAGCTCCGCTTCTTTTCGAGAGATATTAAAAAATGCGGCGTCAAAGCCTGAAATGTTGTTAAGAAACCCTCCCCATCTCATAGACGTCTTATTTTCCTGATTATTTTCATAATCATTCTGCCAGCGCCAACGCTCCGGCGGAACAACAGTAATCAAGTCGTCTGCGTTACCAAGATGGTTCCATAATTCCCGAAGGTCGTCGCTCATAGGAAAGCGCCCGCTCATACCTATTATCGCAATGTCCTCGCTATTGAAATCGCCATGCTTTGCCGGCTCAGAATCATACATGATCTTGCATGCACTGTCGAAAAAATCACTTTTTTGATATAAAGCCTGCTGAACAGCTGTTTGCTCACGCGCAGTATCATTCGGCGAGTGTATTTTGCAGTAGCAGTAATCCAATATGTATCCGCATATTTCCTTGATGTTCGTATACTCAAAAAGCATGGACGCATTTATATCCACATTGAACTTTTGCGCAATACCATCTGCAAACTCAATCAGAGAAATTGATTCAAGCCCCATTTCCCTCAAGTCAATCTCTTCGTCAATATCTTCCCGCGCAACGCCTAAAATATCCGAAAGCATATTTATTAGTTCAGGTAATATTTCTTTTTTGTTTATTCCAACAGCAGAAGCTTCCGTTTCTAAATCAGTTTCATATGTTTTGGATTTTTTATAATTCCTCAAAAATGTCTGTTTATCCCCGACGGCGACGCTTCTTGAAATTTTCTGATTCATGATTTGTGTCAGCATATTAATGCCGGTTTTGTTGCTAATATGTCCAGAAATATTTTCAAATTTGTGTCGCACTTCTGTGCTTTTACCCATACCCCCATTTGTCCAAAGCGTCCAGTTGATGCTTGCGCAGAGCATATCTTTAAACCTGCTCTGCCGGTTTATCATAAAAGCATCGATAAAACCATTTGCTGCCGCGTAATCCATCTGCCCGGAATTTCCAAGCACAGAGGTAATGGAGGAAAATGCTACAAAGAAATCCAACGGCTGATCTTCCGTATACTTGCTGAGAAAATACGTTCCCTGTACTTTAGGTTCCATCACGCGAATACACGCAGGTGCCTCTTTATAGTAGAGCAGTTTATCATCAATAGCCCCGGCACACTGAAAAACACCTCGTATACATCCATAATCTCTGCAAATCGAATCTATAGAAGCCTTCACTACGTTTTCTTTCGTAATATCGCATTGATAATAAACGACGTTATTCCCTTTTTCTCTATGCTTTTTCAGAAATTCCACAATATCCATATCCGACGCGCTGTTTTTTCCGACCACCACCACTCGAACCATTTTATTAGCCGTCAAAGTGTCTGTAATAATGCTGCCGATACCACTTGCGCCACCTATAACTAAATAAGCACCGTTTTCTTTAATAGTATTAATTTTATTGTCTAAAACCGTTTCGAGCTGTTTCATACTCTCTACGTATCGAACGCCATCACGATAACCGATACATGTCTTTGAATAGTCATGCATCAGTTCACCTACGATCTGTTCAACCGTCTTTGAATCATTTAAATCACAGTTGCTGAAATCAACCGTTTTTGCGTTAAATTTTGATATTTCCAGCATCGCGGTTTTCAACGCGCCCGCCGCCCCTGCCGCCACAAAACCATCGGCCATATCGGATTTATTGATTTTTACACTTTTATTGGTTAGAAGGCAGAGATTAAAACTTCTGACCTCTTTTTTCATGCCGAGTACTTTAATCAAATTCTGGAGCGATAAAAAATCCGAATAAAAACAATCTGGTATAAAACTCTCAACACCTAACAATTCATCATCTATATAAAGATTCCATAAATATAAAACATCTAAATTTTCTATACTTTTTTCGCCAGCCTGCTTTTGTATTGACAGTATCGCTTTTTCCAGATTGCCTTGATTTGTCTTTTCAAAAACAAAGTGGCCATCAGAAATTTGATTGTAAGCCGTTTCGGCTTCCCATACAATCACTTGCCTGTAATGATTTTTTAGTTCCGCAAGTAACGAAGTACTCACTTCATTTGACTTTGCGCATACAACACATACCTCTTTCGTATTCTGCTCGGCATCCTGTTCTTTTCCGGGCAATCCAAGTAGTGCTGTTTCAACCCAAATGGGCGCAAACAAACAAGCATATTGGGATTTAGCGAAAACATCCATGTCTATTTCTTTAAAAATCGCCGAATCAATGCATAAGACCTCTCGCCCCTCATAATCAAAAACCTGTGCACTGGCGTGTAAATCCAATTTTTCTTTCGATACCTGGCTTTTTTTGATTTTGACAAAAAATATCTTATCCATACATGGGTCAGAGAGGTTTTTATCAAATAGATTTTTATCAATATGAATTTTATCAATAGAATAAGGGATGTAAAGTTTGCTTAAGTCCGCTATCTTCATGCAATCCGCCGAAATGATAGATGACTGAAGTATTCCGTCAATCAGGCAGGTGATCCCATGCTCAGCATCTTCTGTATCTTGTCTCAAATGCAGCATGAAAATATAATGCCCGGAATCCGTTTTTGATACGCTTTCAATTAGACGCAGGGTATCTTTGTAAAAATAATTATGTTTTTCAAATATTTTATATACATCGTAATTAGTATATATGCATTCGCATTCATGGCTAGCATCAAATTTTTGATCTAAGAAACGGCCCATGCTTTGACCTAGGAATCCATGGCAAAGCATATCCTTTTCACATTTAATTGAGAGGTGGCTGCCATCAAGCTCTGTGACTAATTCAAATGATTCACTTTCTGCAACCCACTGAGCTTTTATAAATTCAACATGTTCTAGCAGAAAATCTTCATTATGTTGCCCACTCTTCAACAAACTCAAAAAGCTTTCAATATAATACGCGCCGGGTATCAAGTTTCTTCCCCCTATAGCATGATTCCTCACAAAAGACTCTGCTAAGGAAACATGTTTAGACGAAAAAACTCTCGGGAAAATCTGATTTGGTAAACTATACATATTAGACGGAACAAAATGTCTTTTGATCCAGAACGTGTATTTATCGAATTCGTATGTAGGTAAGTTGATTTTTTGATAGGGGCCAAAAACATGCCTCCATTCAATCGAAACTCCCTTATTCCATAATTCATTTATAATCCCCATAAGGCCGCGCTCATTTTTTTTCGTTAGCAGAAAAACATTTTCACGTACTAATTTTTTCAATTGCGCGGCTTTCAGTCGCTCCGCAATACTTTCTTTATCCGCATCCCCTCCCACAGTGACAGCCAAAAAGACCTCCCGCATCATACCAAGTTTTGAAAACAACTCCAAAACTTCAGCGCATAGCTTAGCCGCTTGTTCATTAATTGCGGACAAACCCCATTTTGCCAACATTCTAGAAAAAGAATCCATTGTAGCTACCATGAAAACCAGCTTAGCTGATTTCAAAACATCTTGGCTGCCTAACACTGTCCCGTCTTGTATCATTCCCTCTTTCAAATAACGCTTAATCAAAATATTCCATTCATCCATAAAACCCATGAATGTCATTTGATTTGAAATGAGCGTATTATATTTTCTTAAACAAAAGTTATATGTATCCTCAAAATCAGCGTTATCTTGTATATCGTAGACAATCTGTTCCATGAGTTCAACACTATATTTCAAAGGCTCGACCCATGTTTCTTTTTCATAACTGTAATAACTGATTTCTGGCGCTTTGTTTTCAGATATCTTTCTTTTGCTAAAATTCTTGAAAATATAGTCTAAACTTTGCGCGCCGCTTATTGATATAACTTCCCATTGGTTATTCTTTTCTCCAACTATGCTTTCAAATTTAAAGCCGAGTCTTATCAACACGCGTACAATTGAACAATTTACGATAAATGAATTAAGTTTAACTTTCGTTTTATCCCATTTATCGAAGTGAAACGCCTCGCCAATGCCATCAAAATATTTTTCAGCGATTTTTAAAAGGTCATCAATTTCTGCAAGTAGCAATTTACTACCGTAATCAAAATCCTGTACCTCCAAAAAGCCGCCCCACCGCATTACACTCAAATTCAGTGTATCCGGCGTCTCAATGTGTTGACAATCGGAAGTGTTTAAAAACTCAATCACATCTTCCTTCGTCTTTACAAATGCGGATATTCTAAACGGGAGCGACTTACGTGCGACTGCCAGTATAGCGCATATGTCTTTCAAATTTACTGTTTCTTGTTCGTAAAAGTATTTCTTCCACTTCTCAATTAGTCTAGTTAAGCTTGTGCTTGTATTAGCTGACAGCATAAAAGGATACTCATCATCAGCTGATCCCTGCTGAATCAAAGGCGCGTCACTTTCCGAACGATATTCCTCCAGCACGATATGAGTATTTACGCCCCCAAAACCAAAGCTGCTCACGCCCGCGCGTAGAGGAATATCTGAATGCAGCCTTTCCCATTCAGATAGCTGGTCAGCGATCATAAAAGGTGTTTTCTCAAGATCAATAATTGGATTGACGGCAACGATATTTAACGTTTGGGGAATTTTTTTGTTTTTAAGCATTAGCAATACTTTTATGACACCGGCAACGCACGCCGCTCCTTCTAAGTGTCCAATATTTGTTTTTACAGATCCTATCTTACAATACTTTCTATCCGATCCATCGGAAAATGTACCCATGTACGAATCGGCAGCAAATGCTTGGGCCAGGGCTTCCACCTCTATAGGATCCCCCAATGAGGTTCCTGTTCCGTGCATCTCAATATATCCAATCGTATCCGGAGTTATTTCCGCATTTTTATATGCGCTGACAAGTAGTTCTCTTTGCCTTTCAAGTCTAGGTGCGGTCAGTGAATTGGATTTACCCACATGATTCGTAGCTGTCCCCTTTATCAGCCCGTAAATGCTACTTCCGCTCATTTGTGCGTCCACAAGACGCTGAAGCAATAAAACCCCAACACCCTCGCCTGGCACATACCCATTCGCGCTGGCATCCAGTGTCTTGCACCTTCCATCCGGGCTGTACATTCTTGCTTTTGAGCTCCCAATATAATAAAATGGGTTGACGTGAACATTTGAGCCACTTACCAACGCATAGTCACACTCATGATTTAAAAGCGCCCTTTGGGCTTCATAAATAGCCATGCCCGAAGATGCGCACGCGGTGTTGATCGTCATGCTCAACCCAGAAAAATTAAAAATATGTGAGATTCTGTTTGCGACCATGGTATCATGACTTCCGGTAAGGCTGAATTTTGTAATCTCGTTTTGCAGGCTGCTCATCACGTTTTGATAGCCAGATTCATAAATTCCCGCGTATACGGCGGTAATCTTATTTTGCAGTTCCTCCAGTGCGATACCTGAATCCTCAACACATTTCCACGTTTCTTCCAAAAGAATACGCTGTTTGGGGTCTATACACTCTGCTTCCTTTGGAGAAATATTAAAGAAACGGTTGTCAAATTTATCAATGTCCGCAATTTGGCCGCACCATTTACTATAACTCTTATTCGGCTTATGAATATCACCGTCGAAATACTCATCCATATTCCATCTGTCGGCAAAGATTTCAGTAATCGAATCAATTCCATCAATTAAATTGTTCCAGAATTGATTATAATCTTCTGCACCAGGAAATCTACATGACATTCCAACGATTGCAATATCTTTAGAACGAATCAATTTACTAACCCTTTCCTTGTGGATTTATCTCTATGGTCGGGGATGGGGCCCAGACCCTACATAGGATGCGATCTCATAGGGTGCGTCTTCCATGTCGCACCGCTTAACCTATTGACATTGCTTAAAATATCATTTTGAACCTTCCCAAGGGAAAGCGTGATATTGAATAAAATTGTAGATGTTATTTCTTACTTTTTGGCTTTGAAACAACCTGGATGTCTCATTTACGGCGAGAGTTTTTATCTCTTCCGTCACCGGATATATGCTGTTTAAGTAACTCTTAATGTTTTGTATGGTCGATCTTTCCAGCTTTCCTATACGCGAACAAAGATTATTGATCTCCGCGTTCAAATCTTTGGAAACTTGATCAATTAAAAGCATTTTGCATGCATTTTCCGCTGAAACAGGTAGTGTAGAAAGCGTCATATACTTTGCGAACTGAAACCCCGATTTTCTGACTAAAAATGGCAGTACCATACTGGGCATTAATCCCCACAATGCTTCAGACAAACTGAAAAACGAATTTGAAGATGCCAACGCAAAATCGCATGCTGCAACTAAACCAATGCCGCCCGCCAACACCTGACCTTCAACTTTTGCTATTGTTACAAGGGAAATTGAGGATAATCTTGTTAAAGTATCCATATACCTTGCGCTTAGAGAATCCGGCTCAAAGGCGCCCTCCTGTGAATCAGCCTGAATAATATCATTGAAATCCACGCCAGTGCAGAAATAACCACCTTTTCCCTCAACCATAAAGATCCTAATTTCACTGTCCTCCATGGCGCAGTCAATAACGTGATTAAGTTCAGCTAACATGACGTCGTTAATACTATTTTTATTTGCGACGCGATCCATTGTGACGGTCAACACTTCATTGTTTTTTTTGGCTTCCAACGTAGTATAATTCAAAAGCAACCGCCTCCTCTATAGTACTCGAACAATTTCAAATGCTGTAATAAAACAAGAGAAAGTCCAGTGTTTTACTTACAAATAGGTCAGGAAAAAACATCAGCTCCAAAAGTATTCTCTATGGAAATTATTTGCTTTTTTTAGAACAAGCAGGCCTCGATCTTTAAAGAACGCATCATAGATATGTCTGTACGGCGCGATATCCGTCTCTTTATCTTGTATACCGAAAATCCATTCCATATTCAAGTCAAGTATCTGATCATATTCTTCCATAGATAATAAGTACCGTCTGTCAAGATTGCCTTTTATATCCATCTTTGCGAGGCATCTCTTGGATCC
>Ga0082212_10011640_pt1 | contig 11142 bp, 10 predicted proteins | sample TergutNt197P3_FD_71548 | JGI IMG/M metagenome (GOLD analysis project Ga0082212, IMG submission 71548) | Neocapritermes taracua P3 segment gut microbial communities from Petit-Saut dam, French Guiana - Nt197 P3 | ecosystem: Host-associated > Arthropoda: Insects > Digestive system > Gut ... | reverse complement strand
GCGGCCACTCCCCTGCGCGCGCGCCTGCAAGCCCGCGGACGCCTGCCCCGCGCCGTACGGGCCATGGTCATCGGTGTGCCTAATTGCGGTAAATCTACTGTCATCAACGCTTTGACGCCGACGGCGGCGGCTAAAACCGGCAATAAACCAGGCGTGACCAAAGGCCGCCAATGGGTAAAAACAGCTGTTGGCCTAGAGTTGCTGGATACCCCCGGTATGCTGTGGCCCCGCTTCGCCACATATGACACGGCGTTTAAGCTGGCTGCGCTGGGTTGTATCAGCGATTTAGTATATCCAGTGTATCAGGTAGCGGCGGATCTGGCGCAGTGGCTAGCCGAACAAGCCCCCTCCGCTTTACTGGAACGCTACGCTCTGGCGGAATTACCGCTCAACCCTGAGGAAATCATCCTGTCTGTGGGGGGTAAACGCGGCCTTTTGGGCGTGGGCGGGGTAGTGCGCGCGGAAGACGCGGCTATAGCGCTTTTGCAGGAATTTCGCAGCGGAAAGTTGGGACGGCATACGCTGGATAAGTGCAATGAATAATGCATAATTCATAATTCATAATTCATGATGCATAATTCATGATGCATAATTCATGATGCATAAGTTTTTTTACAGAGTGAAATTATTACTAAAATGGTTTATTGAAGCAAAACATGTCTTTTATATTTATCAGAGCAATATTATTTTGTTTATTTGCTCTGCTGATCAGGCTTTTCGAAAAACCGCTTTTCGAGAACATCATATAGTAAATGTTTGTAAAGCTGGGAAATAATTTTGATCTTCGCATGAGATCAACCAAAGTATCTTCATCTGTCTTAGTGTTTCGCCACTTGCATTCGGCAAAAATAGCGTTTGCGCCGGAAAAAGCAATAAAATCTATTTCTTCTTCACGCCGCTCCTGTGGATTATTGCCCCACCACCTGCCAATTTTTTTAAAGTAGAACGGCAGCTTTTTTTCTTTTGCTAAATGCCACATATATTGCTTTACGCATTCTTCAAAAGCACGGCCGGTATGACTGCTAAGCTGTTCTGCAAACAATTCGTCACAAACAGTTGTGCCTAAATTTGCCGTAATTCGGCTGAGTTCCGGCTGTACAAAACGATGCCAAAAAACCAACATCCAATCATCTAATTTATAAATAGTTTTTTTAGATTTTGTTTCGGTTATCGGATATTCCTTGCAGACAAGCCCCAGGCTGATAAGGTTTGCCAGCATTTTACTGCATTGGCTGGTCACAATATCAACCTTTGATGCAATTTCATTAAGTTTGCTGCTTCCATCCGCGATTGCGGTAATAATCGCGTTATAGGTTTCGGGTATTTTCAATTCCTGCTTTAGTAGATTCGCAGGCTCCTCAAACAATCGCCCCGTTGGATCAAAGAAAAGATTTTTTACGTTCTCCTGCAGGGAAAGGTTACCGTTTATTCTGGCTAGATATTCAGGTGTACCTCCCATGATGCTATACAGTATGATTTTTTCTTCGTTGCTATAATTGGTAAGCATTTCCGAACTCTCAATATAAGTAAAAGGCAATATTTTATACTGGGCTGTTCTGCGTCCGTATAGCGGGCTTTGATACCCTAAAACTTGATTTTCCATAAAAGACATGCTGGAACCACATAAGATCAAAAACAGCTTGCTGTCGCCCTGATACTTGTCGATAGCTGCCTGCAAGACCGAAGAAGCCGATTTGTCGCTATTAGCTAAATAAGGATACTCGTCAATTGCAAATATTATACGTTCGTTTTTTGCTCGTATAAACACATACTCAAGAGCGTCACGAAAAGACAGAAAAGGGTTTTTGGGTCCGTCCGGCGCGAGTTGCGCCAGAATTTGTTGCGATAAAATCGCCAGGTTCTCTTTAGCTGTTGATTGCACTGCTACATAGTACACGGTTTTTTTTCCGCGGCAAAATTCGTTTATTAAGGTGGTTTTACCAACGCGTCGACGCCCGTAAATAACCGGAAACTGAAACGTTTCGCCGTGGTAGCTTTTATTGAGACTTGCTAATTCATGTTTTCTACCAATAAACATATGCTAATCCTCCAGTTACTAATCTCTTAGTTACTAATTATCCAGTTACTAATTGTACAATTAGTATATTTCATATCGAGGGTTTTGTCAAGCCTAGATAGCATATTATTTCATGCCGAAATCAAGTAAAACGTAAATTAGCTATGATTAGGAGTAGATCAACATGACAAACAAAGCAGAGTCGGCGAATGAGCTCTGGCAGAGCATGTGCGAATATGAGAGGGAACTGTGGCGGCAGGGCCTGATTTATGTGGCGGGGCTGGACGAGGCGGGGCGCGGACCGCTGGCCGGACCGGTAGCCGCCGCCGCTGTTATTTTGCCCGCGGAATGCTTTATTCCCGGCTTAAACGATTCCAAAAAACTGACGGAAGCCTCGCGGGAGCGGCTGGAACCGCTCATTAAGGAACAGGCTATTAGTTGGACGGTGGCTTTTGTCAACCACCGTGTGATCGACGAAATCAATATCCTGGAAGCCAGCCGCTTGGCCATGATGAAAGCAGTAGCTCGCCTGGCTGTCCTGCCTCAGCACCTGCTGACCGACGCATTGCGACTGCCCACCGCTATTCCCCAAAGTAATATCATACACGGCGACAGCCTTTCCGTCAGCATCGCCGCCGCCAGTGTATTGGCCAAAAACCACCGCGACCGCGTCATGGTCAGGCTGGCGGCTGCCTATCCCGGCTATGGCCTGGAAAGGCATAAGGGATACCCTACCCAAGAGCACCGGCAAATCATCGCGGAAAAAGGCTTAAGCCCTATTCACCGCCGCAGCTTTCGCGGCTGTTCGCCACAATAACGCGCGTCCGTAACGGTGCTGAATAGTGTAAGCACCATATATGGTGTCATATAAGCACCGTATATGGTGTCATGTGGATGTCGAATATGGTATCGCTGGCGAGTCGGCAATGATTATATTTAGGTAAACAAAGCAAGCACGGGTGTAGATAAATACTGTTGGTAAAATCGCTTGTTGTCATTCTGAGCGTAGCGAAGAATCTTTCTTGTAAGGAGGCAAAGACATTAATATCTTCTATGTATATATACTAACCAGATGTTAAATCAGCTATTGCTCGGGAAAAGCAGCTCAAAGGCTGGGTTCGGAAACGAAAAAATGAACTTGTAGAGGAAGTAAATCCAACATGGGATGATTTATCAGATGCTTGGGCACAAGATTCTTCGCTTCGCTCAGAATGACAACACTAAAGCAAACTAAAACACCAACAATTTTTATCTACACCCAGCAAGCACAAAAAAGTATTGACACAATAAGAATCAAGATATATAATTTTATCAAATCATGATTTGTATAATCTTGATTTGATAAGAGGTGATTGTGTGTTTATAGGCAGAGAAGCTGAACTGAAATTTTTACAAGAAAAGTACGATGATCCGAAAAGCCAGCTTATCGTATTATACGGCCGTCGGCGTGTAGGTAAAACGGAAACTTTGCGTGAGTTCTGCAAAGACAAAGTACATGTGTTTTACTCTTGTCGCGAGGTGTCGGATGCGGAGCAACTGCGGGCCTTTTCCGCACGTATTTTGAAAACAGATTTACCGGCTGCCCGTTATATAAGTACATTTGAAAATTGGGAAACCGCTCTTGGCAGCATCGCAGATTTTCCGGAAAAAAACGGTAAAAAGCTGCTGGTTATTGATGAATTTCCCTATATGTGCAAGGGAAATGCCGCTATACCTTCAATCGTGCAAAATTTATGGGATGAGAAATTAAAGGATCAAAATGTAATGCTGATCTTGTGCGGCAGTGCCATGAGCTTCATTGAAAAAAAACTTCTCTCCGAAAAAAATCCCCTGTATGGCCGGGCAACCGGCATATATAAAATGAAAAAGATGTTTTTTTGCGACGCTTTCAAGTTCTTTCCCGACTATTCGGATGAGGATAAACTACTGGCTTATGCGGTGCTCGGCGGGGTTCCGCATTACCTGAGGCAGTTTGATCCCAAGTTGTCTTTGGGTGACAATATATGTAGAAACATACTGACAAAGGGCTGTGTTTTATATAGTGAAATTGAATTTTTGATCCGTCAGGAATTACGGGAAACCATGCTGTACAATACCATAATAGAGGCTATCGCGTTAGGAAATACCCGGCTCGGCGACATCTACAGTAAAACGCAGATCGACAAAGCAAAAATCAGTGTCTATTTGAAGAATCTTATGGATCTTGAAATAATAGAGCGGGAGTTTTCCGTACTTTCCGGTGCGAAAGAAAAGGCAACCTCCACACGAGGCATCTACAAATTGACCGATGATTTTTTTCGGTTTTGGTTTTGTTTCGTGTTTCTCAATCTTTCGGAACTGGAAGCCGGCGATGCAGACAGTATTTATAAGTATGCCGTCTTGCCGCAGTTAAACGAGTTTGCGTCTCTGGCGTTTGAGAATATTTGCCGTGAGTACTTAAGGCACAAAAACAGAACAAACAGCCTGGCTTTTCATTTTACTAAGATAGGGCGATGGTGGGGTAAAGCACGGCGCATTGTTGATGGAAAAATCAACGCCTATGAAACCGAAATAGATGTGATGGCTATTGACCGCAACGCGAATAACTATCTCATAGGCGAGTGTAAGTATAAAAACACTGCTTTTGATGTTCCCGAGTATCGTAAGCTCGCCTCAAAATTCGTTCCACATAAAAAAGGCGCTGCCTGCCATATATATTTATTTTCCAAGACAGGTTTTACGGAAGCAATGTTAGATTTAGCTAACAAGGATGATTCAATTCACTGCCTTACATTGCATGATGTTGTGAATGGGCTTTGACCGGAACGGTGCAGAATAGTATATGACACTATATATGGTGTCATATAGGCGTCGTATATAGTGTCATATGAGATATTTCAGTGTATCCTTTGCCTTTGTACAGCATCAATTATTCTTAAGGAGGTGCATTATGAACAGCAGGGCTGTAGGCGCGGATGGGGAAGCGCGGGCGGCGGCTCATCTGCAAAGTTTAGGCTATAGCCTTATGCAGCGCAATTATCACAGCCGCACCGCCGAGTTGGATATTATCGCTCAGCGTGACGGCTGCCTTTTCTTCGTAGAAGTAAAAATGCAGCTAGGGGGCGGCTATGGCGGGGCTGCCGCTCATGTGACCCGCGCCAAACGACACAAGATCGCCAGAGCTGCCGAGCGGTACTTGGCGCAAAGCGGTTGGAAAGGGCCGTGCGGTTTTTTGGTAGTGGCGATAGACGGGGATAAGATAGAGGTGATAGAGGATTTTTTGCGTTAGGCATATATTTTTCTTGCAAGAAAAATATAATAATGATATAATTTGTATAGAATATTATTAAAGGAGTTGTTTCTGATGCTGATCAAGCCTTCCACAGCACTGCGTAATGAGTACAATAACATCGCTACTTTATGTAAAGAAAAACGAGAACCGGTTTTTTTAACCAAAAATGGCGAGGGCGATTTAGTGGTGATGAGTATAGAAACATACAAATTTCGGGAAGAGATGCTGGATCTTAGAGAAAAGCTTTTATCGGCTGAGTCTAATCGGCTGGCAGGCGCAAAAACCTATTCCACCCAAGAAGTGAGCCAAAGATTGCGGGGTTTGATTGATGGAAACGTATGATGTGCGTTTTCTTCAGGAGGCTTTAGAGGATTTAGAAGAGATCGTTTCCTATATAGCAAAAGACAATAGAGCTGCCGCATTACGCATGCATGATGATATTATCGGAAAAGCTGATGATCTTTCATTTTTCCCCAAGCGCGGGCTGCCGGTTACGGAAGCAAAAATGCGTAATGCCGGATATCGCATGCTGCTGGTGAAGCCATATATCGTTTTCTACCGTGTCATTAACCGCCAAGTTCTAATATACCGGGTAATCCACGGAGCAACAGATTTTCCGATGTTGTACGAAAAAATGCAACAATAGTATCTTAAATAATATGGTAAACACCTTTTACCTTATCTTTTAAGCATGAACAATCTTTTTCCCCGCCGGATTCCATATAATCCATGATATCAGCCGTCCGCGTCGCCACATCCGGCTGTGGCAGACTGCTTAGAACGGTATTTTGGGGGCTGGCTTTGATGCTCAAGCTATAGCGGTGTTTGATCATCTCGCCAAAGATGTTGTATATCTCGTTGATGTCCTGAGCGGCCAGCAATTGCCGGTAGAGAGATTTCATGACCAAATCCTGCCGCTTACGCTTAATAAGCAACCAAATCAACAGCGCCGCCACAACAAGCAGAGCGGCTAGGCCGATCAATGCTTTATACAACACCTGTTTATTTAGGCGAACAGTGAAATAATCATCGTTTGCCTCCGTATAATTTACTTGGTCGATTTTAACCGCTTCAAGGGAGATTGCTTGTCCTGCCCCTGCACTGCTTTGCACAAGAGGCATTTCGCCGAGAACATTGATGGTCGTACCCGCGATCTTAGCTTGCAGATATTTTTCACTTATAGGATCGAAATAGGAAATCTCAATTGGCGCTATTTCGATAGCGCCGGTTTTGTCCGGAACCAGTATTATCTCATAATCCTTTTGCGCGTAGTATTGATTGTTCGCCGCGGATTCCGTGGTATTTTTTTGGGTTTCGTAGACCGTAAAACCAGGCGGCGAAGTAATGAGGATTTTCTTTAAGCTGTCTAGGTTGCAGTTGCCGTAAACTGTTACAGTTAGCAGCAGCGAATCGCCGTAATCTACTTCTTCCCGGCTGAAACTGCCTTCCAAGCGCAATTGCCCCACTATACCGGAAAAATCTTGCGGCTTTTCCGCTTGTGGCAGCGGTTTTATCGTTAACTCTTGTTCTTCCGTTTGCAGATATACCGGTTGAGAGCTACTAAAGAACCCGCCGAATACACTGCCATAACTGTTATCTGTTATAACATCCACCTGCATATTAAAAGAAGGTATGATATGAGCGCCCGCTTTGATGGGATCAAGAATCAACTGTTTTACTTCGTATTTCGCGTATCTAACGCCATCCAGATAAACGAATTCGTTTTTTAGCTGCTCTGTGGGAACGTCTTTGGCAATAATGCCGTCGAGGGCTGTATAATCCGTAAAACCGCAGTTTTCGATATTGTAGCGGGTATAGAGCTCATAAGTCACAAGGAGCTTTTCCCCCAAATACGCTTCTGGCTTCGAGAGGTTTGTTTTTACGAACAAATCGGATTCCGCATTTCCACCGCTTGATGAACCTTCGGATACCGTTACTTGCAAAGTGTTGGTTTCATAGATTGCGCCGTTATATTTCACTGTGGCTATCAGGGAAAACTGTCCGGTTGTTTTAGGAATAATGGTATACTGGCGGTTTTCCTTGAAAGAACTTGCGCCATTTATGATGTTAATAGAGGTGCTTGAGTTTTGCGAGAGCACGTCGAAATTCTCAATACCCGCTATTCTTATAACTTCCGCCCCTTGGGCATTGGCCAGGGAAACAACTAAATTGCTGCTGACGCCTTTTTGCAGGTTCAGATTATCTATTTCCAGGCGAAACTCCGCATCCGCCGCCAGAGCAGACCCGCCGCAAACAAGCGATATCACGATGACTGCAAAAACCACCAGAGCCCGAAAACATGCCAAGTTAGCTCTTACTCTCCACTCTCTACTCTCTACTCTCCACTGCGTTGCGGGCACAGCCCGCATAAGCGCTCTACCAGTCAATTTTCCCATCCTTTCCCTGCATAACACTCTGATTATTCTTCAAGCTCTCCTCTTCCTGGCTTTCCAACATCTCCAATATCCGCCGGACAGCTTCCATATCAACATCATATTCTTCCTCATCCGCGGACGATGTATCTTCGCCCTCCTCATCGTCTTCTTCGCCTTGATCCTGCATATTGGCGGAGTTTTCTTCCTCGCCGGAATCTTGGTTATCTTCCTCTTGAGAAACGGATTGATCTTCCCCTTCCCCCTCTTGATCCTGGCTTTCGTCACTTTGGTTTTGCTCGTTTGAATCCTGCCCGTCGCTTTGCTCGCTCTCTTCATCGCTTTCCTGCGGATCGCCCTCATCGCTGTTTTCGCTTTGGCTTTCCTCATCGAGCAGCGCTTTAACAAATTCATAGTTGAATTTGAGCGGTATATTCTGCGGATACAAAAGGATGCCTTCTCTATATATTTGCAGCGCTTTAGCGTAAAACTGCACTTTAGCATCCGTCTCCTCGAGCGCGTTTCCTACCGCATAATAGATGTTGCCGGCGTTCAGATATTTGTCGACACTGTCTGCGGCTTTTTCGTAATATTGGGCAGCCTTTTCATATTCTCCCAACTCCATTGCCGCTTGCGCCGCGTTGAAATTCAGGGTTTTGTCTTCCGGGCTGGCCGCAAGGCCTCTTTCATACGAGATCAGCGCTGATTCATACTGCTCTATAGCATAGTAATTATTGCCGTCCCGCAGGGCTTTTTTTGCCGCGTCATCAAAATCAGCCCATCCCGTTAAAAGCAATACGAGCAGTAAGATAGCGATTAGTCCTGTAACGCAGAGGGCTTTTTTCATGATATCCTCCTTTCGGGCCACAGCCAAGCCAGCAAGAATACGAGTAAACCCGGGCCCAGAAAATATTGATACAGCGGCCGGTATCTTTTTATTTGCTCCGCCGCATAAGTGTCATTTTTTAAGGCGGAAAGTTCGCTTAGTAAAGCCGGGATTTCCTTACTTTGTTGAGAAGTTTGATAATAAGCGCCATTGCCCTCCTCGGCCAGTTGTTTTAAGGTGGCGGTCATGAGGCGCGAGGTTACAGGGTTGCCGCTTTCGTCTTTCATATAATCGATCACCGTATCACCCGCGTAATTATATATCGGCACCAAACCTCCTTTTTCTGTTCCGATACCGACCGTGTATATCCGCACATTATCATCCTTGATAGCTTTAGCCGCTTTCAGGCTGGCTTCGTCATGATCCTCTCCGTCGCTTAAGATCAAAATGACTTTATCGGCTTCGGCCGTTCTGTCAAAGGAATCTGCAGCCAATTTAATAGCCGCCGCCAAATTGGTTCCGCCGCCGCCGATCATCTCTGTATCCATCACGTCCAAAAACATCCGCGCCAACTGGTAATCGTCGGTTAAGGGCATCTGTATATAGGCTTCGGAAGCGAAGGGAATAAAACCGATCCTGTCGCCCGCGAGCTGATCCAAAAGATCCGCTCCGATTTTCTTAGCCACTGTCATCCTGTCCGGGCTGATATCTGTCGCCAGCATGCTCTTGGAAGTGTCTATAAGCAGGTAAATATCCAGCCCGCTTTTACTGACTTCAGCATATCCGCTAAAAACCTGCGGCCCCATCAGCGCCACCGTCATCAAGCACAAACCAAGGCCCAGCATCACCGCGCGCAGCGCCTTAAAGCGTTGTTTATTGCCCATGTGAAGCATGGCCATGATTTTATCTTTTTTGGCAATAGCTAAAGCAAAGAAAACCATAGCCACTACCGCCAGCAGCGCAAACCATATATTGGAAGGATATTTGAACTCCATATTGCCAAACAAGATGATAGCCTCCTTAAACAACGGCTCCTTAAACAACGGCGCGATGAGGGCATCGCGCCCTACATAGACCCCTTCGCTACGAAGGGGGTGGCCCGCAGGGCCGGGGGTTGCCTACGGTATTTGCACAAAAATGTATTTATCCAAAATGATCCCTGCCGTCAGCAGAAGCAGCGCTATCATAATAAAAGGATAGGCCAGTTCTTTGTATTCCCGGTAGTTTTCATCATTAAAGGCGGTTCTTTCCAGCTCATTGATCGTAGCGAAAACCTGCTCCAAGGCTTGGGGATCCCTAGCCCGGTAATACTGGCCGCCGGTGTTGGCTGCGATCTGCTGTAAGAGTTCCTCGTCAAACCCGCCCGGATATTGACTGTACTGGACACCGAAAAAAGTCTGCACGGGAAGTATCAAGGTATCGCTGCCAATGCCGATGGGATAGATCCGTATGCCCAGCTCCTGGGCTAAGTTACCGGCGGTGATAGGATCTATGGTTCCGGCGTTGTTGTCGCCGTCCGTAAGCAGTATCATGATCTTGCTCGCAGCGTCGCTCTTCTTAAGCCGGTTGAGTCCTACGGAAATCGCCATACCGATGGCGGTGCGGTCCTGGTTGATTGATTCAAAGCTGACTCCGGCTAAGGATTCCCTTACCACCTGATGATCCAAGGTCAAAGGGATGCGGGTGAAGGCTTCGCCCGCAAAAATGACTAAAGAGAGCCTGTCATTGCCCCTTTCAGCAATAAAATCATCTATGGTTTGACGGGCCACTTCCAGACGGTTGGGGTTAAAATCCACCGATTTCATGGAGCCGGAAATATCCAGTAATATGGCTATATCTATACCCTGTCGGTTGATGATCTCGGCTTGCTCAGTGCTTTGGGGCCTGGCTAATGCAAGTAGGGAAAATATGAGGCCGCACACTATCAGCGTTTTACCGATTTTATGCTTAACAACTGTTGCGCGGCCTGCGCTTTGCAAAAGCTTCACACTGGAAAATTTCAAACTCCGCCCCTTTTGGGCAGCCCAAAATAAATATATTACGCAGGGTATCAGCAATAAAAACCACCAATTAGCGAATCTCATTGCGGGTCACCTTCTTTATACAAATCTGCTCTATGCGAATCGATGCTTTCGACCAAGGCAAGCAGTTTTGTGTAAAGCTGCTGTTTTTGCTCGCTCGACGCCATAAGGCCGCTAAATTTCATACGGTCGCATTCTGCAAGCCACCTGCTGGCGTCCGGCAGCATTCCGAAAACAGATTGAATATTCGTCAGTTCTGCGATGATTTCGGCGGATGTTTTGCCCCTGATACGGCAGTTATAAACGCATTCAAGATACTCCTTAAAGTAAAGCGTCAAATCGACAAAATAGTTATCATGCTCCGCGGAGAGCGCCCCGGCGCGCTTCAGGAATAAGTGATAGGGATCCGGCGCTTTTGCTTTTTTGCGTAACACGGTTTTCAGCAAAAATAGACCTGCCCAAAGCGCAAAAACACCTACCACGATGTAGAATATGGTCCGCCCCGGAAAGAAAAATCCTGCTTGCAGAACATCTGTACCGCCGGAAAAAACATCTTCTCTTTCTATATCATCCAGCGTGGACGCCACCGTAATGATGATTTCTTTATCCCCAACAGGCACGGTATATTCGCCGGG
>Ga0082212_10011639_pt1 | contig 11143 bp, 7 predicted proteins | sample TergutNt197P3_FD_71548 | JGI IMG/M metagenome (GOLD analysis project Ga0082212, IMG submission 71548) | Neocapritermes taracua P3 segment gut microbial communities from Petit-Saut dam, French Guiana - Nt197 P3 | ecosystem: Host-associated > Arthropoda: Insects > Digestive system > Gut ... | reverse complement strand
CGGAGAAGCCGCCGGAAAGCAACGCTCGATGGCGGAACTCTAAACCATATATTCTCTGTTGAAAATGCCTAAAAAAACCTAAATTACACCCACAAATTCTGCTAGAGAACCATAAATTGATCCAACAGGAAAACCCGTCAACGTTCAAAATAGTAGTCCCGTGGTGACGGGGCTTGAAAATTCCAGTATGTTATGTAACATATTTGACAATGAAAGCAACTGACAATACACAACAGACTGGGCTAACACCGATGATAAGCGTGCATCTTGCCGACTATCCGAAGGCGGACGAAAACCTAATCGACGAAAAAATGATCGGCGAAATCAAATTGATGCGGGAAATCGTCTCGTTGGGACGTGCCGCCAGATCGACCGGACAGTTGAAAGTGCGCCAACCACTCGCCGGTATGAAAGTGATGTTTTCCAATCAGGCAATTGCCGATGTCTTCTGGAATTCGGATTTCATCGACAACGTTCGAGTTATTCAGGACGAGTTGAACATCAAAGAGATGAAGGTCTTGGCGGACAAGGAAGAATTCGAGGAGTACGTTTCGTTCGCATTGTTGCCGGACTTCAAAAAGTTGGGTCCGAAACTGGGCAAAAAGTTGCCGGAAGTCAAACAGTACCTTGCGGAGGCAGACGGGGCGGCAATGCTCGTCGAATTAGATAAAAACAAAAAGGTGGTGCTAAAATTATCGGACGGCGAAGTGGAACTCACGGACGAGGAAATCCAAGTTCGTCTTACGGCAAAGGAAGGTTGGACTGCGGCGCAGGGAACGAATTGCGTGGTGGTATTGGCTACCGAACTGACGGATGAACTGCTGTCGGAAGGACGTGCACGGGAAGTGGTCCGATTGATTCAGGATCGCCGAAAGGAGTTGCAACTGAACTATACGGATCGAATTCTGGTGGGGATTCAGACCGGCTCTCGAGCGATTGGCGAGGCGTTGCATGCACACATTGAATACATTAAGGGGGAGACCTTGGCGATGGACTTGAAGAAGGGACAGATTGCGGATGCAGAAACGTTTACTCATACGATTGACGGCGATGAGTTGAGCATGTCGGTTGCCGTTGCGGAGAATGCGGAACCGCAATGGTGAGATTGTAATAATTGTATTCAACCCCTTGCCGAAGATACCACTCTATGCGATACTTGCACATCATGCAAAACGCTTTCTCCATTGACGTAGAAGATTACTTTCAAGTCGGTGCTTTTGCGCACACCATTTCGCCAAAGGACTGGGATACGTGGACTCCCCACGTCGTGGACAATACCAAGCGGATGCTCGAACTCTTGGCATCCGCTCCGCAACCGGTCAAGGCAACCTTCTTCGTTCTCGGCTGGGTGGCGGAGCGGTTTCCCGAACTCGTTCCCGAAATCGTTCGGCAAGGACACGAAATTGCCTCACACGGTTATGGACACCAACTCGTGTACACGCTGACGGAAAACGAGTTCCGCGAAGATGTCCGAACGACACGAAAAATGTTGCAGGATCAGTCAGGACAACCTGTCATCGGCTACCGCGCACCGAGTTTTTCGATTGTGAAGCGGACTCCTTGGGCACACCGCATTCTTGTCGAGGAGGGTTACACCTACGATAGCAGCGTGTTTCCGATTTATCACGATTTGCACGGCAATCCTGATGCGCCGCGGGAAATCCACACGATTCAAACGGAAGCCGGGGCGATTATCGAGTTTCCACCGGCGGTGATTACGCGGTTCGGCAAGAACATTCCGACGGGCGGAGGCGGATATTTCCGGTTTTTTCCCTATTTCCTTACAGCCCGATGGCTCAAAGAAGTCAATCGCTTGGGCAAGCCGTTCGTCTTTTACGTACATCCCTGGGAAATTGATCCTGATCAACCGAGAATTCCCGGTGCGCCGCTGAAAAGCCGGTTTCGGCATTACTTGAATTTGAAACGCACGGCGGATCGGCTAAAACGACTATTCCAAGACTTTTCGTTCACGACCGTGCAAGAGATCGTTCATAAATCAAACGGTCAATGATTGGGGGAGATTCCCTTTACACCAACCGCAATCCGTGATCGTCAATGTCATACGGCAAAATCTCGTCGGGACAAACGCTTCCCCGATGTTTGGAAACGTACATCGCTCGGCGAAACTTATTCCCTTCTCGAATCTTGCCGAGATAAATGATCGTGTTCGCACTTGCCAGCAAATCCCCTTCGTCCAACGGTTTTTCAATCATTGCGTCCAGCGATGATTCTGCCGTTGTGTAACTGACCAAACAGCCGATCTCTTCGTGCCGGTACAGATGCTGCTGAATCCGTTTTTCGTTTTCTCGATAGTGTTGCCGAAACAGGTCTCTGGCAACCCAGTCCGGCTCTTTGCGGATAATTTGATGATAGACGTACTCTAAGAGTTCAAACTGGATCGACTCCCCCTGATGCTGTACCGGTTCGATGCCGTCCACTACACAGCGTCGGCAACCACGCACGAAATGTCCGAAAAAATAGGCAATCGTTGCGTCCAAGTGTTTCGAGAGTTCCGCCTGCCAATCGTTCCACTGATCGAAATCGAGATCACGTTTTGTAACCCGCCGTCCTTTGTACGATAAGGCACGAAAGTAATCGCCAATGGTGTATGACTTGTCCCAAAAACCGTCGTAGTCAAACGCTCTTTCCGGCGGTTCTTCTTGGAGTGTCCAGCGAAAGAGTCGCGCGGCATATTCCTTGTGTCCCTGCGGATCGACACGCGCAGCCATATCGAAAAGAATGCCGAGATGTTTTTCCTGCTGCAAACCGGCGTGGGCATACTGGAGACCGAACTGCGTTTTTCCGATGCCGGTGGAGCCGATGAGGACGGTCATCGTGCCGGACAAGAGCCCGCCGCCGAGTTTTTCGTCCAAGCCCGGAATCCCCGTCGATTGTCTTTGGGAAGATGTTTTACTCATTATTTTCTTCTTCCTCCTCGATACTTTCTTCGTCAGTTTCCTCGCCAGCCTCTTCGGTGATCTCCTCAACCGTTTCTTCTTCAGACTTTTCGATTGACTCTTCCTCCGTCTCTTCGGTCATCTCCTCAACGATTTCTTCGTCGGTTTCTTCTTCAATTTCTTCGATTATGCTTTCTGTCATGATTTCGCCTGTTTCCGGCGGCAGTGCAAAGGCATCGGTGAGAAATTCTCCCATAGTGAGCAACCACCGTTCACCGTTATGGTCAAGAAGAACAATGTCTCGATCCAAAATTTCGACCAGTTTGCCGAAAAACGAACCGGAATGAATTATCTCTCCCAATTTCGCCTTGATGGTTGTTCCGTCGGTACGCACGGAAAACCAAACTTCCGTTTTATCGCCGATCCCCATAATTCCCGTCAATTCGGTGAAATCCGCTTTGTCAATTCCTCCTCGTGCCGTTTCCAGGAGATTGCGATTGGAAATGATCTGGTATGCCGGCAAATCGTATGTCAAACGGGAATAGTGCCAGCCCGACGGCAGTTGCCGAGTCAAGTGCTTGGGTAATGCCAACGCATTGACGGTTATGTAACACTCCAGTTTTTCAGGATTACCATCAACCGGCTTCAACGTCAGGGAGGTAATCCGATGCAGAAAGGGAGCGCAGTAAAATTCAAGCAAGAATTGGGTGAGTTGCGGGAGCGTACCGGTACCACGGGCGGTGAATTGATAACTCCAACCGGCAGGAACCCGCGTCGGAGTGGTGGGTTCGACGTGATGATTTTCAAATTCGCAGTATTGCACCAATTCCAGCAACCAAAAAGTGTACTGTGTATGGGCATCGTTAGGAATTTGGGGCAATGTACGGGAATACAACCAAGCGTACTGCGTGTTGAATTGGTTCATTGCATCCCGATTGCCTTTTCCAGCGGTGATTTGAGCAGATAAAGTTTGGATTTCGGTATTGAGTTTTTGTCTCGGCTCCAAATAAAGCGATTTGTAAGCCCAGTTGGAGACGTACCAAACCAAAAATAGTGCTAGACCAGTGATCAGGATGGAATTACGGGAAGGCATCATACACGTTTGAGGAACGATGGATTGCACCGTGAAGGTCTTCGTATTTTAACAACAGCGGCGATGAACGTCAAGCGTTTGTTTTGAGGCACGTCCGTTTGGGACGCATTTTTCTTCCTGACGGGACAGAGTTATCCCACACAAGTCACTTTACTCTTGTCTTGAAAATATCCAGATTTTGGTGTAAGATAGACACCAAGTTGGTTTTCGCACATCCTTTTGCCATCGGACTATCGAATTATGCAAGCCGCCCATTATCGGAAAACTGTTTACGCTATTTTGCTCGTCGTTTTGATGATTATGCTCTATATCATCGGTCGCCCTTCGCGAGTCGTTGTCGAATCCGGCGGAGAGGTTCGAACCGATCCCGGCGGTCTCCTCGCACAATACCGAACCGAAGCGAAACTTTCCGAAGCCCAAATCGGAAAAATTGATCCCGCCAGCAGTACCGTCAAATTGGCAACCTTCGGAATGAGAGGCGTTGCCATTGCCATGCTGTGGCATCAGGCAGAAGAAAAAAAGAAACGGCATCAATGGAACGACGTGGTTGCCGTTTCCAATCAGATTATTTTCTTGGAACCGCATTTCATATCGGTATGGGTGTTTCTCGGTTGGACGCTCGCCTTCAACGCTTCCGCCGACTTCGATGATTACCGTGAACGTTACCGTTGGGTCATTCGCGGCATTGATTTTCTCGTAACCGGCTTGGAAAAAAACCGGCGATCCACCAAACTTTACAAGGAAACCGGCTGGACCGTTTCGCAGAAAATCGGTATTGCCGACGAAGTAGAACAGTACCGGCGATTGTTACGTGCAGACGATGCCTTTGGCGAACGGCATGGCTTTCCGCTTCCTTCTGATCGGGATAATTGGAAGATGGGTCGTCATTGGTATCACCAGGGAGAAAACCTCGTACTGCGCGAACACCAAAGTTTGGGAAATGAGTCTGACTTCGTTTACTTCGCCAACTCGCGGCTGAACCTGTTTAATTACGCCAAATGGCTGCGGAAAGACGGCATTTTCGGTCGCGAAGCCATCGAGGCGTGGGATAATGCCATCGAGGAATGGAAGGATTTCGGGCGCATGGAGTTGGCAACGGCGATTCCGGGTGATGGTGCAATGCGTGTCAATGACAAAAATAGACATACAGTCCATCGCGCCAAAATGGAAACGGTGGACATCATTCGGGAAGAGGAAAAAGAACTGCTTGCGGAACTGTACGCCATTGCCCCTGACTTGAGAGAGTCGTTGTGCCTCGAACGTTGGCGACAAGCCGGCGAAATTGCCGGACAGCAGGGTTCCGTATTGCTGATATTTGACCGACTCCACCAACTTCATCCCAAGTATGACCCGGTCGAAGAACTCCGAATCATCCAGAAGTGGCTGGAAGAGAATGAACCGGATTGGCGAACCCGGCTGACTGCCGAACGAAATGCGCTCTTTCCCGAAGACCAAGCGGAATTGCGAAAGATTCCCTCCATGTTTTTGGAAGAGGACGACCGTGCCGCACTCAACGCAAAGGATGACGAAATTGTACAACTTCGGAATCGTGTATTGACGCAGTTGCTGATAACTCCTAAAACACTGATGCAGGAGATTCAGGATTTGGATATTTCCCGCGAAGCAAAAGGACGAGCGAGAGCGATTGTCGAAGAACTCGATGGGCAGCGCGAGCGGATACGGCATGCCGATCTCTTTCGAGGAATACTCGCCTATGATTCTCGGTTTAAGGAAGTGGCATTCGAACGTACCGAACTGGCGGATGATGCACACCGTTTTCGCTTCGAAGCACGGAAAGTTTACTATGAAGGGGAACTTGCCGATGCGCGTAACGGTTGGCTCGATGCAATGCGAAAATGGGATGAACTCCTTGATCTCGAAGAGTTTAAGGATAGGGCGACCGATGCCGATTTCATCAGAGATCACATTGATCTTGCCGAAAAGTTTTTGATTATTTTGGATGATTCCAATATGATTTTTTCGGATGTTTCCGACGATCCAGTACCGCTTCGCCGTATGATGTGGCACAGAGCATTCACTTACGATGGTCAGATTGACGCGACCATCGCCGCATTGGAGTATGCCAAAAAAGAATATGAACAAGCCCTCGCGGAGACGGACGTAACGAAGCGGCGGGAAGGTTTGGAAAAAGCGGAAAACCATTTCTTGCTCGTTGCCGAACGCTTTCGTGAAATGAATTATAGAGAAAAGTATATGGATTACGCGCCGTTCTTCGATTTGCGGGATCGGATGCTGGAGTCCTCTGCTTATTACATCAAATCATTGGAGAGTCAAGGCAAACCATTGCCGGAGTCTTTGGTTCTTCGATCTTATGTCGAATTGATGCTCAAACATGATCCGGCAGTAACTGCGGCAAACGAAATACTCTTCAATGCAACATCGCTCATTCGAGCAGAGAAGTATGAAGAAGCGCAGGTATTACTTGACGATGCGATAACGGCTTGGCAGGCGATATTGGAGAAGTATCCGCTCATTACTCACGATCCGGCGAATTCGGCATACTCTGATGTTGCCCGATTGACAGTGCAATACGTCGAAGTGTTGCGGGCGCAGGAAAAATCGATTCCAGAAAATTTTCCGTTGCGGACGTTTTTGAAATAAATTGTACGGCATTGGGCTTTTGCCTGAAAGTTTTCTACCTGTTTTAAGTTTGTCCCCTCTCCCTCTGGAAGAGGGTTGCGTCCATACTTGCCTCGCTTGCCTTTTTGATTCTTACAACGCACACAAACATGGAACCATGTTTTCATCTCCTTGCCCTTAACTTTCGTTTTCAATTCGTAACGATCAAACCCACTCCGCTTCCAATACTGATATTTTCGTGTGCCGCTTGCCAGTTGTTCCTTTGTTGCTTTCTGACCACGTTTGATCACAATCACGGCGGCGGAATCAACATGCTCCATGTACCACCGCAATTCGACGTTACAATGATACGGTTCTGATCATTAGGGTCTTCATAGATGTGTTGCCATCCGAAAAAAACCGTACTACCGGGCAGTAAAATCCAATCAGCAAGGGTCGTTTCTTTTCCTTTATACGAAACGTACACAGCCCCCATCTGTGTACTAAGATATAACCGGTGGTTATCGCGGTTATCGACACGAATGCCGTATGCCGAACCAGTTGGGACGAATATTTGTCTCCATGTTGCGCCATTGTCAACACTGACGTAGGCACCGCCATAATTCAGCGTGGGAGGTCTTGCGCCATACACATTCGGTCTCGTCCAATTCGTCATTTGCGTATTGGTGGTTGCATAGAGAACACCGTTATTGTCCATTGCAAGGTTTCGGAGACCAACGGCGTTATCGTTCGGACGAGGAATTTCAATCCACGTTGTGTCACCGTTAAAGATGTCAAGTTTATAGGCGGCGGCATCCTTCCATAAAAGATGATCTGCTGCTATATCCGTCGCAGAAGTTCTCGTGGCTGTATATTGTTGTACAATGCGGCAAAGGAGCGTTTTGCCGTCGTTGCTCAACGAAAGTCTCGGTGCAATACCAACGCTCGGTGTACGGGAACTGTTAGTGTGCGGTGCAATTCCTGTGACAATTCTTTTCCAAGTTTTACCTGCATCGGTGGATTTCCAAACGCCTCCTCGATCACCTTCTCCCACTGCCGATACATATACCACGTCTTTGTGATGCGGATCATAAATAATTGTAGAAACATGAAAACCTCTGTTTTCACTACTATACCACGTTGAAGTAGGTAAGGCAGTCCATGTTTGTCCATTATTTGTACTACGGCAGAGTATCGCACCCGTACCGGTGGCAGTGGCAAAAGAACCCACAGATTGTCTATTTGATGTACTGAATAAAATATATCCCGGATTGTGCGGATCAAATGCGGCGGCATGGCTACAAGTCGGCATCTCATTTCTACCCGGTCGGAGACATGTCCATGATGTTCCACCATCTAAACTTCGCCATGCACCGATGTCCGTCCAGCCGGTAATCCAATCTTTTTTATTGTGTGGATTAATCGCAAGATAATGTTGACCCGCTGGTTCTATTCCTTTTGTTGTCCAAGTGGGTATGCTACCGGATTTCATTGATCCATCCAAATTATATGGTGTTAGTAATGGGTTATTATCCGTTCGACAAGACGCAAGGTCTTCCCATTTGAGTCCGCCGTCTTTTGTTTGATAGGCACCCACATTGGTCGTTACAATCGCATGGTTTGGATTCACTGAAGATACAATAAGCCCCCTGTTGGGTGCGGTGTAACTTGCCACCGTTGCCGAGTTGCCATAGACCGGTGTGGTGGAAATAGGGTCGAGTGAAGTAAAGCCGCCGTCATTGACATTCCAACTATCGAACATCAACGTCCAAGTGTTACCGCCGTCAGTGGTCTTCGCAACACCGCCGACAATTTGATAATTGCCATTTTCAACTTGAAAACTGACATACAGTGTATTTTGGTCATACACTGTAATCGGTCGATAACCGTGCGATGTAGGAGTGCCAAAAGTTATTTTGGCATTAGAAGTAAACTTTCGTGCTGTTCTCCCCGGCGGCGGTGTTAAAACCGTCTTAAAATTTGATGAAATGTTAACCCAAGTTTTCCCGAAATCGGTGGTCTTGAAAATATGGTTGACATAATTTGCATTATTTTCAACATCTTTTAATGTACAGACGGTCATCTGTCCATCTTTGATTACCATGGTTTGTGCCTTGCTTGCACTATTGGGTACATCGGTTCTTGTAGCACTTGTCAAATCGAAACTGAAGAGTCCGATGTCAACGGCAACTCGTAACTCGTTATCGAATATCATCATATTGGCGACATTTCTACCAGTGAAAATGGTTTTCGTAGCCCCTCCCTCTGGCAGAGTACCGAAAACTGTCCATGTTTTTCCCGCATCGGTACTTTTATGAATTGTGCCTCTACTGGTTAATACAAACAGCATGTTTGGTTCTGTTGGGTGGACGGTAACGTTGTAGATGTAGCCGCTTGGCAAGTATCCTGCAGTGTATTGATAATAAGGAGTTCGATTAAAAATACCAACAAATTTGTCTGTGGATGGCCAGATTGCCCTGAATGTTTCTCCTTTATCATGAGAAACAAAGAGCACACCAGAAGCATAGTAAACACCTGACGAACTTGAAAGTGATCCGCCGGCTACGTACATGACATTGGGATCGTGAGGCGAAAAGAAAGCCCTTGAAATGTCATTGGCACCACTGCTTCCAAAGTTATGACTTTGAAAAGACTTACCGCCATCTCGGCTGATAAAACTTGATCCCATATCACATGCAAGGAAGATATTGTTTGCATCATGCGGATTGATGGCGGGATGCATGATCGCGCCGCCGCCGCCCGGTCCAATGGAATATGCCAAAGGTGTATCATTTTCTGACAACAAACTTGTTCCCAAACCGCCAAGTAAAACCATCGGCGAAATAGGAAAAATTTTTGAGAACGACATCGGATTGTTGCGGAAACTATTATTGTCCGCACTTGTACTGCTCTTTGCATCGGCTTTAACAATATTCTCTATCGGCAATTCAATAAATCGCGGTCGGTACTCGTCGGTATTACGCGGCAAACTACCGAGTCGGTTGACATTGTACGAGATCAACAACAAGCCCGGTGCGGAAAGATGCGGATGCGCCTTGGCATTGTACGAATAGATCGGACTGCCCATCGTTTGCGGTTCAGGGGCACGGTAAAACACCACCGTTTCGCCGAACGGTCCCGTCGGCGAACTGCCCAATTTGTACGCAATTCGGTCGGACATCACATTTTGGGTAAAAACGAGCAGATATTGATCCTTGGCAATCGGCGTTACGCTCAATTCAGTCGAGATTCGATCTGCCAACACAGCCTCATCTTGAAAAGCAACGGAGATGTCCTTCGACCAATCGTTGCCGTCCCAAAACCGCCATTGCTCTCCATCGGCATAAGACTCCGGCTTGACTCTCGCAACGACAAGATGTTTCGTTCCGCCTCGCAAAGTATCCCTATATCCATACACATACACATAACCGTCCGTTGCCGTCTGATCGAGAATGCCGATGCCGAATACCAACTGAAATTGGTCGTTTTCTGCCCACAGTGGAAACTTTTCCATTATCGTAACCTTTTCCCAGTCAAGCGTTTCGGACGACACAACCGGAATGGTCAGCAGATCAACTTGCGTTGGTTTCCAACGATTATCGGGAGTGAAGGCGGTCAGATAGAGTTTGCCGTTGATGACGATTCCGTCTTGAAGCCAGTATTTTTTTCCGAACAAATTGGTTCTGCTTCCGTCGGCATTTTTTCCGTAGAAAAATCGAATGGTATCTTCGCGTTCGGTTTTTTGTGTGGGTTCGTATTTCGTCAACACTGCCGTCGAATGATTGACCATATTGGCATCGCGGAATCGTTTTGTTTCCGGGTCGGCAGTTCCGACCATTGTGTCACTAAAAACGAAGAAGGTACTGCTGTTTTTGTTGGCACTGCCCCATTGGTCGTTGCCGTCGAGGGGAATGGAGTAGATTCCGTCGGCACCGAGCCAAATTTCGGAGCGGTCGAACATACGAGTAAATCGTTCTGCATTGCTGCCGGGTTGATCGGCGGTGATGACATGGAAGGAAGTCGGCGGCGTTTGAGCAAAGACCGATGCGGAAAAAAGTACGAACAGAGAAAAAGAGCAACGGATCATAGTAAACGCTTGGGTTAACGTGAATGATGATTACAGTTTAGCACAATTCACGAAAAACCGCAAGCATCGCGAGCAATCTGAAAAAGAATGAGACAATACTTGCACGAATATAGAAAACAAAATAAGGGGATAAGGGCGCGCTGTTGGAGGGACACTGGTGCTACTAAGGGCGCAGGTTCTCGTAGCCATTTAATCTCTTTGTTGTTGAAACTTCTAAAAATCTCCATTGCGTCCTTTGCGTTTTCTTTGCGCCCTCTGCGGTAAAAAATTAACCGCAAAGAACGCAGAGGAGACGCAAAGTGCGCAAAGAAAAAACATCTATCGGCATTGCACAGACTACCGCCGTCGAGGAAAGAAAAATTGGTAACCGTTCACGGGTTGGACATTGGATGTCCAAGCCTAACGTTTTTGTCAGGAGATTTCCTGACACTTGTTGCTCTCCCGTATGCTACACTTCCGAACGAAAATTGAGAATTCGGAAGACAG
>Ga0082212_10011638_pt1 | contig 11144 bp, 8 predicted proteins | sample TergutNt197P3_FD_71548 | JGI IMG/M metagenome (GOLD analysis project Ga0082212, IMG submission 71548) | Neocapritermes taracua P3 segment gut microbial communities from Petit-Saut dam, French Guiana - Nt197 P3 | ecosystem: Host-associated > Arthropoda: Insects > Digestive system > Gut ... | reverse complement strand
AGACGGGCTTATACTGATTAATATTGATGAGAATGAAATGGCCAATTTACAAATGATTTGTGATGAAATATATGGTGCAAATAACAATTTAGGGACAATAATATGGGACAAACGAAATCCAAAAGGTTTTGTAAAAGGTATTTCCTATCAGCATGAGTATATATTGATCTATTCAAAAAATTTTATTGAATTTTCAGATAATTGCAAAATGATGCGTCCTAAAAAAAACGCACAGACAATGATAAATAAAGCTGCACAGATTTATAAAAAAATTAATTCATCATATTCTTTTGAACAAGCAAATAATGATTATGTTAAATGGGTTAATTCACAGCCGGAATTTTCCGGCGGCGAAAAAGCGTATAACAACATTGATAAAGACGGCAATGTTTTTCAGTCTGTTTCAATGGCTGCTCCTGACAAACCTGAAACACGCTCCCACAGACCATTATTACATCCTCTTACAAAAAAGCCGTGCCCTGTACCCGCAAAAGGATGGAGATTTACCGATAAATCAATGGATGAGTTATTGGAAAAAGACCAGATTTCATTTGGGATAAATGAATCTTCACAACCGCGTCGCAAATATCTTCTGAAAGATAATATGTATGAGCAGATACCATCTTTGTTGTACTATGGTGGAAGTGATACCGATTTACTTTCTTCTTTAAGTATTCCGTTTGACACGCCCAAAGTTGTGAATATAGTGGCGGAACATATTCAATCCTTAACATCATCAAACTCAATCATTCTTGACTTTTTCTCCGCCTCATGGTTAAATTTCATATAGGTACTAACTATACCTCGTTGCGGTCGCACGCCCGGAGCCGTGTCTTTTTTCGTCTTACTGGCACGGCCGGGTGTGGACTGAATACAATACCTTCGTGGAAATAAAGTCCGCAGTTCAACGAGCTGTAGTTAGCGCCCGGCCTCTTTATGATTAAGAGGCCATCCAGTTGAATCTGGACGGTGCTCATGCCGGCCTTGCTCTTTAAGCCTTTCGCCAACCAATCCCCCTTCATTATTACCATAAACGGAAAGATGCCCGATGGTGTTTTCGGCAACGGCGGCATTTGCAAAAATGGTCATTGGGTTATCTTCCCTGGTTGACGGGGTAATTGAGCGCAGGTATTCAACTTGAGAGGAGCTGAATTATGAAAAAAACGTCTTTTCTTGCTTGTCTGGCTGGAGTGCTTTTTTTTGCGGCTTTTGATGCGGCTTGTAGTGGTGCCGGGTCAGAACCCGGATCAGAATTTGTAGGGAAATGGGCTACCGACATCCAAGAAAGCTTTGGTGTTGGTGGCTCTACTCCTGTTAGTTATAAGCTTATTCTTGAGATTGTTCATAATAATGACAAGCAATATTTCATTACTGCTTATTTCAGTTCTATAGACAAGGAAACGCTTCCTAGCCGTTGTACATTAATAGCTTTTTATAAAGATGGAATTTTGGAACTGGGCGAGGAATGCCGCCTTGACCTTCTTGTGGAAGAACCTGGTCAGCGTCGGCCGGAGTGTACATTATTCTCAGGTAACAAATGCCTTTCCAGAGCAGCTCAAAAATTTTTTCAGGAAGGGCAAAGGGCCATCATACATAAAGCATCTGACTCCTTGAATTTAGGAGAATATTTTACCAGGTTAAAGTGATTGCCGGGTGTGTAGATGTCAAGTAATCGCCTGAAACCCTGCCTGGCGGGGGCTGAATTTTAACCCAGGGCGGTCATTAGGGGATTATGTTTTTGATTTAAGCTGGTTAAGGTTGTGTTGGTGTCTATTTCAGGAATCCGCTTCAAGAGAAAGAAATTTGGATGGATTCCCGCTTTCGCGGGAATGACGAATACCACCCCCGACCATATTCACCCTAGAGTGTGTCGTCAATGGAGGTCTCTTATGCAGACGAAAAAGTTAAGTGGCGTTTTTATGATGATAATGCTGATCGGCTTTAGCGCCAACGCCCAAGGCTGGGCGGCGGATGATGCTCAAATCAAGTCTAAGATTACGGAAGTTCTCGAGGCGCAAGGACTAAAGGATGTGCATTTTCAACAATTCCCATCGAGAGGGTCCGATAAATTCTGGAGTATACTTGCCAAGGTTCCGTTTGACAAAATCGCTCAAAACCCACGAAAGCTGGCTGGGGAAATCGCCACCGAGGCGCTCAAGTCTTTGGTCATTTGGTCCAGGAATAACGGCCTGGGATTGGGACAAAACGAGAAAGATTCTGCAGATATCTGCATTCTTTCCGACACGACCGGCGACACCGGGCAGTCCAGAACTTACTTTTTCGGGAGCGCGTACTATAATCCGCGTGATGATAAAATTTCCTGGAGCCGTAGTTGTGGTGGTACAGGTAATGCAACTTCGTGGCCAGATAACTAGAATAACCCCAAGCAACTTCCTTAATCGGACGCATTGGATAGTGATTCATCGTAATTTACGGCGGACCCAATAAACGTAGAACCGCCAGCTTGGTATCTTGTTTGAGCGCCAGTTGCCGTAAACGACGTTGTGTTTAAGCGGGGTGGTATTCGTCATTCCCGCGAAAGCGGGAATCCATCCGAACCTTTCATAATACTGGATTGCTTCGTCGCGTTGCTCCTCGCAATGACGGAGCGGAGATGTCAGCCACCATTGACGGCATACTGCCTCCGTCATTGCGAGCGACAACGAAGCAATCCAGTTCTTCCATCGAATCTCTTGGTTCGCCGAAGCCCTAATGACCGACCCGGGATAAAGGAATAACAGCGTGGAACAATGAAAAAAAAGAGCCTGAATATTATAATGTTCGGTTTATTGGTTCCGGCGCTTATGGGGTTGTTTGCCCAAGCTGCCGGGGCAAGTCCAGATGGCGTGTTTCTCCCTGACTCCGGCCTGGAATTACCGCCGGGCACCACCTTCGGTAAAGATTTACCGCCGGAGGATCGCCGTTTGATCGCGCTTCTTTGGCAAATATTAAAGCAAGAAGCGGAAGACGATATAAGATCCAAGCTAAAAACAGCAAAAGAAAGAGTAAAGGTGCTTCTGCGTGCGTCTGAGGTGACCGAACCCCTTAAGGATGCGTTGAGTGACCAATTTTTTCTTGAACTTTGCCAAAAAGGAACGCTGCGCAGAATCCAAAACGCCATCAACGCCGGCGCGAACGTCAATGCGAAAACATCTAATGCCTGGCGCGGACGAGAAGCGGCGGGCTGGACCCCCTTGATGATTGCGGCGATATATAACGCCCATCCGGACGAAGTGGTCACCTTATTGATCTATAACGGGGCGGATGTAAATGCCAATACCGTGCCTGGAATGGGAATGACGCCCTTGATAGCCGCGGTGGGCAGAATAACCAATCTCGATGTTATCATGGCCCTGATAAAAAACGGGGCGGACGTCAACGCCAGTTCCGGTGGAGCGCTGTTTGAGGCGGCGGCGCGTAACAGCAACCCTGAAATAATAACCGCGCTGATCCAAAACGGCGCGTATATCAACGCCAAAGATGTTAATGGAATGACGGCCTTGATGCATGCGGCCCAGTATAACCGTAACCCAGAAGTAATCACCAGGCTGATTAAACATGGCGCGGACGTCAACCTGAAAATAGGCCCTCATACAGCCCTGATGTTTGCGGCCGGGGATAACGATAACCCCGAAGTCCTCACCGCCTTGCTGAAAAACGGCGCGGATTTCGAGGCGGCGGGCGGCATGTGGAACGTATTGTTCGCGGCGATGAACCCGCACGCACATTCTTCTTACGATAGAATAAGAAAACCTGAAGTAACCGTGGCCCTGATCACCGCCTTGGCTAAAAACGGCTTGGACACCAACCTAAGGCACTACGGACAAACGGCCTTGATGGCTGAGGTGAAGGAGGGGGATGGGCGCTGGGGTAATACCAGAATTGAAGTCCTCGAAGCGCTGCTCAGCCACGGGGCGGATGTCAACGCCAGCGATAATAGCGGAAGGACAGCCTTGATGAGTGCGGCCGTGAGCACTCCCGAAAATCTCGAAGTGGTCACCTGGCTGCTTAAAAACGGCGCGGACGCGAAAATGAAAGATAAACAGGGCCAGACGGCTCTGGATTACGCTGAAAACAGCAGAAATTACAGCATTTTAAAGCTTTTGGAAAACCATGGGCGGTAAACGAAACGCCCCTGCCGGAGGGGAGGTTGTCCATCCGGCAGGGGCATAACTTCCTGAACCATAAATTCAGGGGGCCGCCCCTGGGCCGGGGTGTTCGCGCATCCCGGCCCTTGAAATTTCCCCGATTTGCCTGTATAATCGTTTTCCCTCTCAAAGGGTTTTGGGTTTTAGGCGGATAGACCTCCCGGCGGGCCGTTCCCGGGAGGCGGGGGGTGTTTTCCCCCAAAATTGATGGCTTGGGGAAAGGGTTCTTATGTCGAGGATCAAATTTCTGGCCGGGCTGGCGGTTCTGGTCGCCCTCACCGGTTGCGCCGATGCGGCCCGCCATAAAATATCCCGGCCCCTTATGGCCCCCTCCCCCGATCCCCAGACCATCTTCGGCCGGGCCACCCTGACCTCGGCCGGCGATCCGGCGGCCGTCCCGGCCGGGCCCCCGGTCCCCGACCGGCCCCTGACCCTGGAGGAATGCCTGGTCATAGCCAAAGAAGTGAACCCCACCCTGGACAGCGCCGATCAGGCCCGGATGGGGGCCCTCTGGACCCGCTGGCAGTCCATTACCGCCTTTCTGCCCACGGGCAACACGAGCTACGGCATCAACGAATCCAAAAACCGGGCCCCCGGCAGCAACCCCTTGTCCTATTCCGGAAACAATCCCCAATATTCCTGGGGAATCGGCGTGAGCCAGCCCCTGTTCGCCGGCGGCCGGAACCTGGCCGGCCTGCTCCTGGCCCAATTGGGCGTGGCCGAGGCCGACATAAGGCGGGTCCAGGCCCGGGAAGATTTGAACCTGGAAGTCAAACGGGTCTATTTCGGCCTCCTGGCCCTGGAAAAGGCCCTGGAAGTGGCCAAGACTTCGGTGGTCAACCTCAGGAGCCACCTGAACGTGGCCCAGAACTTCTATGACGTGGGCATGGCCCCCAAAAACCAGGTCCTGGAAGCCGAGGTGACCCTGGCCCGGGCCGTGCAGCAGGCCAATGACCGGGACCGGGACGTGATGGTCACCAAGGCCCGGCTGAACATCCTTTTGCGCCGGCCGGTGGACGCCCCGGTGGCGGTGGCCGACGCCCTGGGGCATAACGCCTTCCCCCTGTCCCTGTATGAATGCCTGGATATCAGCCTGGCCGACCGGCCGGAACTGAAGCTGGGCCGCACCGCGGTGGAGGCCTCGGCCCGGAACGTTGACGCGGCCCGGAGCGGGCTCTACCCCAAGATGGACCTGACCTATACCAACAGAACCGGCGGCAGCACCCCCCGGGCCAACAATGAGGGCTCCACCTGGGATGTGGCCGCCGTGGCCAGCTTCAATTTCTGGGAATGGGGCCGCACCGGGGCCGAAATAGAAAAGAGCAAGGTGGATCTGAACCGGTCGGTCAACACCCTGACCAGCCTGGAGGACGAAACCAAGCTGGAAGTCACCAACAATTTCCAAAGCCTGATCTCGGCCGGCCTCAACATCGAGGTCATGGCCAAGGCCGTGGGCTCCGCCGCCGAGGATCTGCGCATGGTCAAGGAGCGCTACCTGGAACAGGTGGCCACCAACACGGAAGTCCTGGACGCCCAGACCCGCTACAGCCAGGCTCAATACGACTACTACACGGCCCTCTACGACTACAACCTGGCCTGGGCCACCCTGGAACGGTGGCTGGGCCGGCCCGTCCAGCCCCTGCCCGCTATTTAGGCTCCTCGGAGAAAATCAGAAAAGTGCAGCGGTTCCGGCCGTTCTGCTTGGACATATACAGGGCCTCGTCCGCCCGTTTAAGGTAATCGTTCCAGTCATGCGTATATGACACCTGGCCGGTGGTGATCCCTATGGAGATGGAAACGACCGGGGCGGCGCCGTGTTCATGGGGTATCTGAAGGTCCAGGACGTTCTGCCGCAGCCTTTCGGCCACCAGGCGCGCTCCTTTTTCGTCAACGCCGGGCAGAAAGACGACAAATTCCTCTCCGCCATACCGGGCCGCTAAATCGTCAACCCTCTTAAGACCCCCGCTGAGCGCATCCGCAACGGCTTTCAGGCATTCATCCCCCCGGTCGTGGCCATAGGTGTCATTGAATTTCTTGAAGTGATCCACATCGATCATCATAAGGGTCAGGCGGCCGCCGAGGCGGGAGATGTATTCTATGTTGCGCTTGAGGCTTTTCTCCAGGGCCCGCCGGTTGTGCAGGCCGGTCAGCGGGTCATGGTGGGCCTCGGTGAACAGGGCCTGGATGGTGTTGGAAAGGAGCCCGAACTCGTCATTGCGGTCGGTGCCGTAAATGACGAGGTCCTCCCCCTCCTCCTTCATCTGTCTGAGGCTGGCGATCAACCGTTCAAAGGGCACCAGGAAGAACCGGTGGCTGAAGATGCTGGAAACCAGGATGAAAGTTATGACCAGGGCGATCATTATTACGAAAAACGGCAGGATCGTCCGCGGGTCGAACAATGACGAGGCATTGTATAAGGTGACCACCGACCAGTCCGTGGAGACAATGGGGGCGATGGTCGCGTGACCGTATTGACCGCTTGACAACTCAATGGCCACGGGTTTGGCCCTTAATTCGAAATAGCCGTTGATGCCGCTGAGATGCTTGTTTATGGCGGCCAGAAAGGCGGGGTCGGATGACACTTCCCCGATGGGTATCTCAAAGGAAAAATTGAGAAAATCGTCCTGGCCCAGGAGCGAGCTGTCCATGTGGATCAGGCCGCGCGCGTCCATGATGAGGCTGCGGACCTTGGTGTTGTCGTATTCGGAAAAAAGCGCCGCGGCCACGTGCGAGAATTCGAGCCCCGAGGAGACCACCCCCAGGGGGAAGCCGCCCCGGGCGACCTTGTAATTGAGCCAGATGCGTTTCCGATGCAGGATCTTGTCAACGTCCGCGTTCAGGACATACTCGTGGTTCGAGGCCAGGCCCGTGAAATACCAGGCGTCGTCGGGATTGTCCTGGGCCAGCCTCGCCCGCGGCCTGATATCCTCCAGGGTGGAATCCGCCTCCACCGCGTATTCGTTCCGGGTCTTTTCCAGGCCGATATACAGATTATTGCTGTATAAGGCGTCGATGATGCCCTGCATTTCCTCATGGGCCCGCCGCTTTTTTTCAGGGTCGGCCTCGTCTTCCATCCATTCCCGGATCACGTTCGAATGGGCCGCCTTGGTCATGAGCCCGATTTCCCTGTTCAGGTGGGCGCCCAGGGCGCCGGCGGTGCTGGCGGTATAGAGCCTGGCGTAATCCATGGATATCTGTTTGGTCACATCCCTTATGGACCCGAACATGGCCGCCGCCATGACCAGGCAGGCGCCCAGGAGGAGCGCGATGTTGATATTGCGAAAGCGGACGGAAATGCGTCGCCGGCCATGAAACATATCGTTTAAGCCATTTTCATCCGCGGGTTTTTCTATCACGGCTGTCCGAACCTCCGACCGAAATCTAAATTTTTACTATTATAACATATTTTCACCGGGACCGGGTTTGAAGCTTTTCAGGCGGAAACCCGGTATTCATTGAGTTTATTGCGCAGGGTGCGCACGCTGATGCCGAGTTTTTTGGCCGCGTGGGTGCGGTTGCCCTCGGTTTCGTTCAAGGCCTGGCCGATGAGCCGGCGTTCCATTTCCGCAATGGTCATAAGCCCCTCGCCTACCGGGGGGGCCGGAGCCGCCGGCTCGGGCCGGGTTTCGGGGCCGAAATCATCCGCGGCCGGGGCCTTGATTTCGGGGGGGGCCACCCTCTCCAGGGCGGCCATGAAGCCGGCCTCGTCCATGAATAGGTCACCCGGCTCCACTTCGGGCCCGGCGGCCAGAAGCACGCCCCGGGCCACGGTGTTTTCCAGCTCCCGGATATTGCCGGGCCAGTCATAGGCCGAAAGACGGCTTAAGGCGGCCGGGGAAAGGGAGGTGACGTTCTTGTCGTTCTGGCGGGCGTATTTCCGCCGGAAGTGATCGGCCAACAAGGGCAGATCGTCCAGCCTCTCCTTCAAGGGCGGCAAAAAGAAGGGAATGACGTTCAGGCGGTAGTAAAGGTCGACGCGGAAGCGGCCGCTATCGGCCCAGGCCTTGAGGTTGCGGTTGGTGGTGGCGATGACCCGGACATCGACCTTCTGGGGTTCCTTGCCGCCCACCCGGTCGATCTCACCCTCCTGCAGAACCCGCAGAAGCTTGGCCTGGAGGGCCAGGTCCATCTCGCTTATTTCATCCAAAAGAATGGTGCCGCCGTCGGCCAACTCGAACTTGCCCTGCTTGCGGGCCACCGCGCCGGTGAAAGAGCCTTTTTCATGGCCGAAGAGTTCGCTTTCCAAAAGGTTTTCCGGCAGGCTCGCGCAGTTGACGGCCACGAAGGGCCCGCCGGACCGGGGCGAATGCTGGTGGATGAAGCGGGCCAAAAGTTCCTTGCCGGTGCCGCTCTCCCCCTGAAGAAGCACGGTGGAGGGTGAGGCGGCCACGGTGCGGGCCAGTTCCAAAAGGCGGATCATGCGCTGATTGCGGGTCAACAGGGGCCGGGAATTATCGCCCCGTTCCTCCCTGGCCGGGGTCCCGGCGGCGGTCGGGACAGCCGGGGCGGCCAGGGCCCGGTCCACCGCTTCGGCAATGACCTCGGCCGGAAAGGGTTTCAGGAGAAAATCATGGGCTCCCTCGCGCATGGCTTCCACGGCCGTCTCCACCGCGCCGTGGGCGGTCATAAGGACGACCGGGAGGCCCGGGTCGCGCTGCTTGACGGCCTTGAGCACCCCCAGGCCGCCCTCTTCGGGCATGTTCAAGTCGCAGATGACCAAGTCGAAGCGCCGGGCCCGGAACTTGTCCAGGGCTTCCCGGCCGTTCTCGGCCAGTTCCACCGCGTGCCCCAGCCGGGTCAGGGCCGTAAACAGGGCCTGCCTCATGTGGCGTTCGTCATCGGCCACCAATATAGATCTGACGCTCATTATCAGTCGTCCCCCGGGCTTAGTTCAAAGTTTCGCTCTGGCTTTCCGGCATGAAGGGCAGCCTGAGGGTCACCCGGCCTCCCAGGTCCATATCCGAGCCGAGGGTCAGGGTCCCCTGGTGGGCCTGGACAATGCGCTGGCTGACCGGAAGCCCGAGGCCCAAGGGTTGGGCCTTGGTGGTGCAGAAGGGGCTGAAAACGGTCTTCATCCGCTCCAGGGACAGGCCCGGCCCGGTATCGGTGATGGCTATCTCCACCTGGCCGGGCTTTTCAAGGTCGAATTCCAGGAAGATGCGGCCGCCCTTGGGCATGGCCTCCACGGCGTTCAACAACAGGTTCAGGAAGACCTGCACCATCAGGCCGCGGTCCACCTCCACCAGGACATCCTTCTGAGTCACCAGAACGCCGATGTTCCGTTCCTTGAACACGCCGTTCATGGCCCCCAGGGCCTCGTCAACAATTTCCATCAGGTGCTGAGGGGCCATTTCCAGCTTCAGGGGCTGAGCCATGGATTCAAAACTGCTGAGGTATTCGTTGACTTCGCGGACGCCGAAGCGGATGCGCTCGATCAAGTCAACCAGGGCGCTGTCGCCGGCCTCTTCCAACTCCCGCTCCACGATGGAGGCGTAAAGCTCTATGCCGGCCAGGGGCCCGGTGACCTGGCGGCTGACGGCTTGAGCCACGGCCGCGGTCTCGTCCAGGACGTCGGAAGGAGGAGCCCAGGCGGCCGGGGCGCCCTGGCCCGTGGCCAGTATCAAACCCGACTCTCCCCAGGGCAGGTGGCGTAACTGAAAGACCAGGGGCCGGCCGTCGACCGGCGAGGTGAGGGATACGCCGCGGCTGCGGCTGCCCAAGGCTTCCAACTGGAAGGCCCCGGCCATCAATGGCTGGAGACTTTCGGGCAGACGGAAATCTTCCGTTTCGATCAGGCCCAGCCGCCGGCCGGCCTCGTCGTTGGCCAGAAGAATGCGTCCTTCCCGGTCAAAGACCATCAGGCAATAGGGCACCTGGTCAAACAATAGGGGCCAAAGTTCGCCGGGCAGTTCCGGCCGGGACCACAATTCGGGCGCCAGGGCGCGGTTTTCAAAAATGGTCAGGTTCATGAGGGTGTCCGCCTCCTTTCAATTTTCACGGAAGCCTGGAGAAGCAACTTGAATGCCAACTTCTGAAAACCTTGCTCCACAATTATTTTAGAGGCCAAGCCATTTTTTTGACAGGCGCGGCGGAGAGGCGGGGCTCTTGGTTCTTGGCGGCAATTCTGTTATGATGGTTCGAAAAATCCCCGCCCCCAGGGAATACATCAGCGCCATGACCGATATAATGACCAGTCTGGCCCCCCTGGCCGACCGCATCAACCAGACCCTGGCGAGCCTTTTAGCCCGGGACGCGGCCGTGGTGGGCCGCATCAGCGGCTACGGCTTCCAGGGGGGCGGCAAGAGGCTCAGGCCCCTCATCTTCTGCCTGGTCTCGGCCGCCCTGGGCCGGGAAGTGACCCCGGCCGTCCTGTCCACCGGTTCGGCCTTTGAATTCCTGCACCTGGCCAGCCTGCTCCACGACGATATTGTGGACCTGGCCGAGGTCCGCCGGGGCCGGACCGCGGCCCACCTGGCCTTTGGGGTGCCGGAAACGGTCCTGGCCGGCGATTATCTCCTGGCCAAGGCCAGCCGGCTGGGGGCCGATACTGAAAACCTGGCCCTGATCAGGATCATGTCCGACCTGGTGGCCACCATGGCCCTGGGCGAATTGAACCAGCTTGGGGCCCGCCGCCGGGTGGACCTGGGCGCGGCCGAATATTTCCGCATCATCTACCGCAAGACCGCGGCCCTGATGGAAGGGGCCGCCTGGGGCGCGGCGGTGCTGGCCGGGGCCGGAGGCGAAGCCTCGGCCAGGCGCTACGGGCGGAAGCTGGGCCTGGCCTTTCAAATAATCGACGACCTTCTGGACTACCAGGGCGAGGAGGCCGTCCTGGGCAAGCCGGCGGGGCATGACCTGGACGAGGGCAAGATCACCCTGCCCTTCATCCTGGCCCGGGAGGCCCTGCCCCCGGCCCGCCGCGAGCGTCTTTGCCGGCTGGCCGAACCGACCGGCGGTCGCCTGGAGCCGGAAGTTTTTCGGGAAATATGCGGCCTG
>Ga0082212_10011637_pt1 | contig 11144 bp, 5 predicted proteins | sample TergutNt197P3_FD_71548 | JGI IMG/M metagenome (GOLD analysis project Ga0082212, IMG submission 71548) | Neocapritermes taracua P3 segment gut microbial communities from Petit-Saut dam, French Guiana - Nt197 P3 | ecosystem: Host-associated > Arthropoda: Insects > Digestive system > Gut ... | reverse complement strand
ACCAGCTACTACGGCGTTCTGGCCGACGGCACGCTGAGCGAGGCAGAGTCAACAAAAGCGGGGGCGGAAGCTCTGGCTGCTGCATTGACGGGCACGGAGATAACGGGCTTGACCAACGGCAAGACATACGTCGTTACAGAGTATACGCCTTCCCCAGCGGTGGTAATCGTGGGTGAAGGGTCAGTAGCAGGGGTAACAGCGGGCGACCAAAAGATAACAGGCCTTACAGCAGGCAAACTCTACGTTGTGCAGGAAAGCACCAGCTACTACGGCGTTATGGCTGACGGCACGCTGAGCGAGGCAGAGTCAACAAAAGCGGGGGCGGAAGCTCTGGCTGCTGCATTGACGGGCACGGAGATAACGGGCTTGACCAACGGCACTACCTATCTTGTTACTGAGTACATACCTCCGACGGAAGTAATAATAGGCGGTGGATCAATAGAAGGGGCCACAGCGGGCGACAAAAAGATAACAGGCCTTACAGCAGGCATGCTTTACGTTGTGCAGGAAAGCACCAGCTACTACGGCGTTCTGGCCGAAGGTACGCTGAGCGCGGTAGAGTCAACAAAAGCGGGGGCGGAAGCTCTGGCTGTTGCATTGACGGGCACGGAGATAACGGGCTTGACCAACGGCAAGACATACGTCGTTACAGAGTATATACCTTAATATTATGAAATCCATAAAGCCGGCGAACCCTCGCCGGCTTTATAAACGCTACAATCCTCCACAATCCAATCCTCCACAATCCAACAATCTACAACCTTTTAAATCCTCATCATTCTATCGACGACGTGGCAGTCACCTCAACGTTTACGTCTCGCGTGATTGAGGCGTAGTTCGGGTCGTCAGGTGTGAATGTTGCTTTGTGCAAATGCGGTCCTTCTCCACCTACGAGATCGGTTTCCGTAACCCACTGGAACGTGCCGTCAGCATTTGGCGGCTATGTTGGCTCAAGCGAATGTGCCATTGGCGAGCGGGTGTGAAGAACGAAGAGCAACTAACAAGCCGGCGAGAACTCGCCGGCTTTATTAACTCTGCGATATGATCCAATCCAATCCAATCCAATCAACTACAATCCAATTCGATCATTTACAATCAAACCATCTACAATCAAATCAACTACAATCCAATTCGATCATCTACAATCAAATCAACTACAATCCAATCGTCTACAACCTATCCAATCCACCCCATCATTCCACTATCGACACCGGGAACACTTCAACGCTTACGCTTTGCGTCACTGTTTTATAGTTCGAGTCGCTTGGCGCAAACATCAATTCGTGATTTTGCGTACCCACTCCGCCTACTGATGTGCCTGCATTGACCCATGCGAACGTGCCGTTAGCGATGATGGGAAGGTGGACGTTCGCAAGCGTCTGCCCTTCGGTAGCCGCAAGATCTGTCGGCCAATTGATGCTGCTTGATTCAAGCTCAGCTTGCTCAACTTTAATGCTGACGTTAAACGCTAGTGGCGTGGCGATATTGGCGCCAGAGACCATAACAGTCGCTGTGTAGTCTCCGGCATTCAAACCAGGCTTAGGCGTTACCGTAAAGGTGGAGGTTCCGCCTAGATCTATGCTGGGGAGTTCTATTTTGGGGGAGTTCGAGGGAGGGCTCAAAGTGAAGTTGTCGGGGTGTCCGCCTCCAAGCTCTATGGTCAGCCTGCCTGTGGCGCTGCTCCCCGTGTTGGTTACGGTTACAGTCAAAGCGGTGGGTGGGCTGCTGTAGCCGTATTTGACGGCGGGGAAGGTGTGCTGGCTGCTTTGGCTCAGGGATATGCTGTGCGTGGGTGCAGGCGTCATCGCATAGGTATGGGCTGCAAAGCTAGAGTAAGTCGAGCTGCCCACCTTTAGGATTACGTAGTATGTGTATGTCAAGTTGGGGTCAAGGGACGAGAAGGTCCAGCTTCCCGTGCCGCCCGGTTTGCTCACAGTAACGCTTTTTGCACTGCTCGACGTGGTTACGCCTGAGCTGGTGGTCGGCTTTGTGTCAGATGGTTTAAGGAGCAAGAAGTACATGGTTCCGGCAAAGTTCGCTTCCGCTGTTATCTTGAGGGAAGTGTTGCTTTGTTTCGTCGGGGTAATGTTGGTCACAACCGCAGTGACGGATCCCACCACCCAAATAGCGCTTGCTTCAATGCGCGTCCGATCCTTTACGGTCCTTATCGACCTGTCAGCGATGCCGATATAGTACTGGCCGTTCGACAGGTTTGAATTCGGGGTGATCGTAACCACCCTGCTTGAGGAGTTGTACGAAGCAGAGAACGAAATGTCATCACCGTCCTCGTCGTTTTCCCTGAGTATCACCACCCTGTCCCTGAAGTACTGGTTGTTTAGTGACGAGCTGCCGCTGTAGGGTTCGATTTCCTCAGAAAAGGTGATCGTGGGCTTGATGGACGTCGAAACGTTCGTTGTGTTGTTCGTGGGGTAGAACGTCGCGAGGGAAGAATCATTCCCTGTAGAGAACGAAATAGACTGTGCGGCGTTGCCTTTCCCGTCGGAGTCTTTGACGGAATTCCTCGGGATGATGACGTAATACTTTGTGTTGTCCTTCAAATTGTTCTCAGGGGTGATGGTTATTTTCGTCCTGCTGCTGATGGAAGCGTCATAGTTCAATCGCGTACCCACTGAAGTGCTCTCACGCAGCTCGACAAAATCCTCGATGTTGGAGCTGGTTATTGAGTTTCCGTTGTACAGCGTCATTTCCGAATTGAACGTTATGGTGATCTTAGTGTCAACATCAACTCTGGTAGCACCGTTCGCCGGGCTGAACTTTATCTCGTCCTCGCTGGTGGCTGTAGAGGTGTTTGGCGCGGTGTACTGGGAGCCGGTGTTCACGTACCCGGGTTTCTGCTCGTATGTCACGCCGTTTGCGTAGACGTTCATCGTGTTTATCGTCCCTGTCCCGTGGAAGTAGCTCTCCGCGTTCACGTCCACCGTGCTGACAGAGGCGCCGGAGTCTATCGTGATGTCAGACCTGCTGGCGGAACTTGAAATTGTCAGGTTTGTGATGGAGCCCGAGGACAGCCTGAATTTCGCTGAGGAGCCGTTCACTGTGACTTTCGGGAAAGTGCCCTGAAGCGTGATGTTCGACGATGACAGCGTCGTCAGGATGTCGATGCCCCTGCCATAGAGCCCACCGGTGAGGCCGCTTGTCTGTATCGTCGCCTCCCTTGCTGCTGTCAGCGCTGCAATCACGGATTCCCCCCTGACTGTAAAGGTCACTGAAGACGAGCTTCTCTCCACTGTGGCTTGGGAAGCCCTGGAATTGCTGAAAGAGACGCTGCTGCCGCCCTGGACGATCAGGTTGCCGAGGATGATGCAGTTTTCAATGGTGGCGCTTCCGCTCCCCGTGTCGCTGCTGATGGTCACGCTGTTTGAGTATATCGTGTTTGTAAGGGTGGTGCTTGACCTGATGACGGGGTCTGATTTGACTATGTTTTCGTTGTCAAGTATGTCGCAGATGATTTTGGCGGTCTGAGCCCTAGTCAGGTTGTCCAGCGGGTGCAGGCGTCCGTCGTCGTATGCGCCTATGTACTTCTTCCCGTTGACTTTCTGGAAAGCCGTGTATGCCCAGTCGGCTACGGAACTCCTGTCCGGGAATTCATTGAGGTTCCCCGAGATGCCGTAAGCAGGTATGACCCTCGATATCATGACAGCGGCTTCCTGCCGCGAAATGGCGCTGTTCGGCTTGAAGGTGTTGTCCTCGTACCCGCCCACGTAGGTTGCTGCGTAGGCTTTGGCCACGTCTTGGTAAAACCATTCGGCGTACGGGACGTCAGAAAATGTGATGCTTGCCGTTGCAGTGTTGCCGAGGGCTTTGTTGAGCATGGTGGTGAACTCGGCACGGGTCACCGGCCTGTCCGGCCTGAAAGTGTTGTCGGGGTACCCTTGGACGAACCCGTATTCCACAGCCTTGTCGATGTAGCTTGCTGCCCAGTGCTTGTTCGTGTCGCTGAAATTCGCGGCGTGCGACGCGGCGGGAACCAGCAATGCGGCTATCATTGAACACATAATTATAATGCTTGTCAGTTTCTTTCTTTTCATAGTTATTATTCCCTCCTGCTTGAGTAGTGTATGCGGTACTTGGGCGGTTGCCCGTTTGTATATCATTTTATCATAATTCATCATCATAATTCAAGACGGTAAAGAAGATGTAATATTACATTTTTGATTGAAATTGTAATATGGCTGTAATAAAAAACCCTGTTTCTTTTGGTATAATCATAGAAGACACAGCATACGAAAGGGGCAAAAGAACTCATGAAAAAACCAATATTCTACATGTTTTTGATCGCAGCGCTCGTGCTGTGCAGCAGTGCAGCGGCGTTTGCAGCAAGCGACTTGAGCGTATGGGACTCAAGCAGGTACGTACCGCCCGACGTGTTCGGCACGAAGCTTCAAATTCCTGTGAAGTACCTGATGGACAAAAAAATCCTTACAGGGGACACGGACGGCTTGTTCCATCCAGAAAAAAACATCAACAGGGCGGAATTCGCCACCATCATGGCAAGGGCGACGAACAACGTAGTCGAGCTTGAAACATACAGGAACGAGAACATTTTCAATGACCTTGACGGGTACGGCTGGGCAAAGCCCTACATCAACACGGTAGCAAAGGCAGGGCTATTCAAGGGCAGGAGCAGCGACAAGTTCGCGCCGGCAGAAAGCGTCACTTACGCCGAAGTCATCACGGTGCTGATAAGGATGAACGGCGCAGCCGATGCGGCGGAAAGCATGGCGCCCAAATGGCCGGACAACTACATCGCATATGCCGAAAGGGAAAAAAACAAATGGACGGTGGATGTGGTCGTCAGCGACTGGAACGCCCCTGCCACAAAGGGGGACACAGTGCTGCTACTTTACAGGAACCTGCCCAAGGACTGATCGCCAAGCAGGGCCATATTTGAAAAAAACAGAAAACAGGAGGAGTTGTTATGATTAATAATAGAAGAAATGTGTTGAGAACGGCATCTGTGTGCCTGATCGCTGTCATGCTCGCCGGGAGCGCGGTCTTTGCGGCTGTGCCCCCTGACGTGTCGGGCTCTGCGCACAGGGACGCGATTACAGCCCTTGTCGAAGCAGAGGTGATAACGGGAAGCACCGACGGCCTCTTTCACCCATTCAACAATTTGACTAGGGCCGAAGCCTGCATCATCATCGTAAAAACCATCAACCCGCCAAACGCAGAGATAGCCGGCACGCCGACCCAGAGAGTGCCGGAAAGCGGCTTTTCCGACATGAGAGGGTACGGATGGGCAGAGGGCTACATCAGCTACGCTGCCAGGCACGGCATAGTGAACGGATACCCTGACGGGACCTTCAAGCCGGGGAACAACGTGTCCTGCAACGAAATGCTCACCATGGTGCTCAGGGCGGCAGGGTTTTCAAACAGCGACATTGGCGCAAACTGGCCGCAGGATTTCATCGTAAAAGCAATAGAAGAAGGCATAACAAAAGGCCTGCCCGAAGCCCTGCCAGACATGGCTACGAAAGAAGTGGCAGCCCGCATGGCATACAACAAGTTCGAAGTGCTGAGGGCGATAGGAACGCCACCGGAAGAGGAAGATGATGATGAAGACAGCGGTGCGCAGGCAGGCGAGGACGCCCCCTCCGGCCTCGGCAACCTGACCTTTGCCGAAGGGAAGTTTGACGGCGACATCACGAAGTTCGCAGGCACACCCATCAGCCCAAAAGTCGAGGTCTACACCTATGGCCTCAAGAAGGACTACAAAAGGGACATGAAGCTGCCGGCAAAGAAGAGCGAGATGAGGAAAGACACTGTCCACAAGTTCAAGCTAGCCGAAACGCCGTGCTTCTACGTCAAAACCGGTGGCGAGATAACCATGATGGTGCTGCCCACAGACACAGGGTTCAATGGAAAGGTCTACTGCGTCATAAACGGCTGCAGCAACACGGTCGACGGCAAAGGCGAGCAAGTCTACAACGTGCACACGCTGGCTGCCGCCCAAAAGGTGTCTTGGCTTTCCGCAGACAAAAGCACCGACATGCCCCCGCCGGAATACCTTGACGGGGAGATTTACGAGATGACGATGACGAAGTCAGGGGGCACTATCATAAGCATCAGCAAGGCATCGGATCCGGGCAGCAGGGTAGAGTTCATTGAGCTCACTTCAGGCACTTGGGAAAAAGTGATGGAATTTTCCGGTGGTGTCGTCACGCTGGACAACGCAGCAGAAAGCAAATTCGGGGTTGAAGACAGCTCAGTGGTATACATCCTGAATTCGGACGGCAAATCATACAAGGTAGGCAGGATGAGCGACGTCAGGACCGGAGCTGAGATAAGGGCGTTCTCCATAAGGAAAAACGAAGAAGTAGCTTCATATATTACAATGAAGCAGAAATGAGGCGGAAGACTGCAAAGCAATGTACGGACAGTTTTCAGTAATTTTCGCTCTGATGCTGACAGGGTACTTTCTCAGGAAGGTCAACGTCACCAGCGATGAGATGAACAGGGGGCTGAATAAATTCATTGTCAATTTTTCATTCCCCTGCTTTATTTTTCACAAAGTTGCGGAGCTTGAGGTCGACAGCGGTTTTTTCAGAGAATTCCTGCTGGCTTTTGTCTTGTCCTCTGCGCTTTTCTTGGCATTTGGCCTTTACGCGTCGGCGTACACAAAGCTCCGGCACTTCCCAAAGGAAGAAGCCTGCTCGGCAGAGCCCATGATGGTCTTCCCCAACAACGCGTTCATGGGGTTTCCCATAGCTTACATATTCTTTGGCGACACTGGGCTGCTGTTCATGCTGGCAAACAACATAGCCATGAACCTGACACTGTTTTCCTGGGGCGCCTATGCCCTGCGGCGGGGCGATGGCAAGAAGCTTTCGCTTCGGAGCTTGGCAAGAACCCTGCTCAACCCGAACATACTGGCACTGGCTGCGGGGCTGCTCTTTTACGCCTTTGAGATCCCCTTGCCGGGGGCAGCTGGCACCTACCTTTCATATATCGGCGGCGTATGCACCCCCATGGCCATGATATTCATCGGCTCGACACTGGTAGGCACGAACATCCTTGAAGTGGTCAAGGACAGGCTGGTGCTTGAGCCGGCTATTAACAAAACCATAGTGCTTCCCGTGCTGGCCTTTTTCGCGCTGGCATTCGCTCCGCTGCCTTTGATGATGAAGAGGATCGTGGTGTTTGGCAACTGCTTCCCCTCTGCCGCTGTGGCGTCGGTCCTAGTTGAGACGGAGGGGAAAAACAGTGCGCTGGCCTGCAAGATACTGGTGGTGAGCACGGCAGTTTCGGTGGCAAGCATCCCGGCTTTCGCCAAGCTGATCAATTTGCTGGTGCTGTAAAAAAGGAGATGGCATGGACAAAATAAAGATAGGCAAAACTGAAATATCGAAGGACCTGTTCATATTCCTCGTGATAAGCGTCCTGCTGGGCATGGTGGCAGCGGTGGAGAACACTTCCCTGGCCAACCGCCTGTACGAGGACTTGGATTTCACAGTGCTGCAGCGCGCCCTCTTGGAAGCTCCCAGGGAGACGCCTGGGCTGCTGTCAGTGGTGTTCATCGGGATGCTGAACGGCCTTGGCGACGTGAGGATCGCCGCTGTCGCAAACATCCTAGGGGGCGTGGGCCTGATATTCTTCGGCCTGGTCCCAAACAATTTCGGCTTGGTGCTGCTGTTCCTAGTGGTCTACAGCACGGGCCAGCACCTCTACATGCCCCTTTCAAGCACGATAGCGATGACATTCGCCAAGGGCGAGAACTTCGGGCAGAGGCTGGGCCAGGTGCAGGGGCTGGGGAGCCTGTCGATCATCGTCTCAAGCGGGCTATTGTTCTTGATATACAAGCTTGCCGACGTGTCATACGGCACTGTATTCACTATCGGCGGCTGCGCGATGCTCATAGCCGGTGCGCTGTTCATCCTCCTCGACGCAAAGAGCGCAAAGATCGTCAGCGAGAAAAGGTTCGTGCTCAAGAAAGAGTACAAGATGTACTACGTGCTTGCCACTATCAACGGTGCCAGGAAGCAGATAACGCTCACTTTTGCGCCATGGCTATTGATAACTATCTTTGGCCAGCCCGTTACCACCATCACTGCGCTGTTTTTCATCGTGTGCGTGATCAACATTTTCTTCAAGCCTTGGTTCGGCGGGCTGATAGACAAAAAGGGGGAGATATTCGCGCTGAAGCTTGAGGCGATGGTGATGTTCGCCGCCTGCCTCGGGTTCGCCTTTGCCAAGTCCCTGCTCAGCCCGCAGGCTGCCATCATAGCGGTCGGGCTTTGCTACGTCATGGACAAGCTGATGGAATCAGCCGTCATGGCTAGGGCCACATATGTTAAGAGGATTTCAAAAGACCCTGCCGACGTAGCTAGGACACTCACCATGGGGCAGAGCATGGATCACGTAATATCCGTCTGCCTGCCCGTCTTTGCCGGGTACGCCTGGTACACCGGCGGGGAGAGCGGGTACATCTACGTGTTCGCCGGCGGGATAGTGATATCGGTGATAAACTTCTTTGTGGCAGGCAAGTTGGAATATTAACCTTAACATACCTGTAACGCTGTTGTAATGGACTTTTTGCAGAGGGCTGCTATAATAGTAAATGCAAGTCAAAAACCGCTCAAACCGTGCAAGGTCAATGTATTACAGTTCTGTTACAATTAACTGAATAGGTTGACTGGAAGCTCGGGCTGAGAGTATAATTCAATGTGATGGATTGTGCGTATTCATCAATAGGCATTTTCTATAAAGGTCAGATTATCTTCGGAAGGGGAGGATAGTTTGCAAAATCAATTAACATTACTCCCCTTCGGAAATTTTAAGGAGGAATTTATATGAGAAAAATGAGTAAAGGGCTTTCCTTTGTGCTGGTTTTGGCACTCATACTGGGAAGCTTCTCCATGGTCTCCGCAGCGGTGACCGCAGCGCCTGGCGACATCGCCAAGCTCAGCGACATCGAGGGGATACTTGGGCAGGAAGAGATCGAGGTTTGCCAATACCTCGGGATCATCACCGGCAACCCGGACGGGACCTATCTGCCTGACAAAGACGTGAACAGGGCAGAGTTCGCTGCCATCATCACAAGGACTATGGGCATCCCTGAAAGCGCACTGGCAGGCTTCTCCACCACGAGCTTTCTGGACACTTCCGGCTACGGCTGGGCGGTTCCCTACCTTGCGTACTGCCATTCCAAGGGCATCATGCTGGGCGACGGGCACGGCAATGCAATGCCTGGCAGGACGATCACGGTAAACGAAGCCATGACCATGATCTGCAGGGCTCTCGGCTATGTCGAGAACAGTGCGCTGCTTACGGGCAGCTGGCCTTCGAACTACATCACCTTGGCGCAGAACCTCTGGCTCTATGACAAGCTGGACAGGAACGTAAGCCTCATGACCAAGGAAATGTCAGCAATTGCAATTTACAATGCCCTGATGACTCAGAAAGTGGCAGTAGCCACGGACGGGAAGACGGAATTCCAGTGGGTTGAGTATCCGAATACGTCAGCTGAAAAGGATGGAGTAATCGCATGCTTCTTGAACACAGGGCTCGAATGTGACTTCCATAACATGTTTCTTGGTGATGATTTGGCCACACCGTCAAACAGCCTGATCGGCATTGTTGACAAGATTGGTGCTTACGGCATCGCATTCTTTACGAAGGACGATGAGTTGATTGCATTTAAAATGGCCAACAACTTCCAGCTATTGACTGGGTACATAGACGGGAACAGCTTAATCGCCAATGATGGTAAGAAGTATTCGTTCTCAGAGTCAATGGATAAGATGTTGCAAGCGCATTTTCCAGTTTTCGTTGAGAATGGGGAATTTTATTCATGCTCCGATGCTCTCAGCGCCAAGATAATCACAACTGGTGCGGTGAAAGGAAGTGATAACGGAGGGAAACTACTAGGTACTATCGCTGAGCATTGGACTGATGGTGAAATGCTGACCATCTCAGGAAAAGTATCAGGGTTGACCATCAGAGAAGTATGGGGCGTCGTAGGTTGGGTCGCAACAGAAACCGGTCAGATTGCTAGTGCTGACCTCAGGGACATTGAAGAAGACGATGCCCTGTTTGGTCTTGACCTACCGCTTGATTATTATTCCGAAGTTGCTGAGAAGCAGATATCGATGGTAGGCATCGACAGCATTGAAGATTTAGCAGTAGATGATGTTGTCTACGTATACGCTACAGGTGGCACTGGCGACGTTATTAGAATTGCCGCCAGCAACGACACAGTTGAGGGTACCATTGATGAAGTCAGCGTCGATGATGACTATGTAGTGATAGACGGTGAGGAATACGGCTTCTCAGCAGATTACCTTGTGTGTGGAGACGGTGCGTCCGTTTCCGATGTTGAAGGTGAAGTTGGCTCGGATGCAGAAGCGCTGCTTGACGCCTATGGCAATATCTATGACATAGACGCTACCGGCGGTGAGCTCGGGATGTTCGGTGTAGTGGAATTCTGGGGCGATGGATCCGCAAACGGAGATAGTCCTTTTGTAAGGCTCACTAACAGAGATGAGGATTCACTCAGGCACTATTTCGTAGGCAAGAAGGTAAAATGGTATGACACTACTATTAGCAACACAGGAGGCAGCCCGAAATCCTTCGGAACTCTTGCGAATCTCAGGTACTATGTCGAACAAACTTTCAATGGCACATCAGGTAGTGCAATTAGTAATGACGCTATGTATAATCGATTGGTTGGGTACAAACTTAACAGTGCCGACCAGATCTCAGAATTTAAAGTTGGATTGTCGATAGGCAGTGCAGCGCCGTTGACTATCAAGAGCAGGACAGTTGCCAGCGTAGGCGGAAAAGACTACAAGATTGACAAGAATGCAGCAGTGTTCTTCTTTGATGGCGATGATATCGGAACTTCAACGGTGGCCAATATTGACTTGGAAAAAGCGAAGAATATGTCGAACGGTGCCATTTCAGTGGTGTTCAGCAGGGACGGTAAGACGATAACCGCGATGCTTATCACAGATAAAGCTGCTAATGCTACATCGGATTCGGTGTTCGGCGTGGTGAACTCTGTCACTTTTGCAGCCAGTGGTGGAGACGACTACACGATTTTGCGCGGTTTGTTCGATGGAGATGACATCAAGTCATTGTCAACAACAACTGGCTTGGGCAGAATTGAAACCCACGGTTATTTG
>Ga0082212_10011636_pt1 | contig 11144 bp, 7 predicted proteins | sample TergutNt197P3_FD_71548 | JGI IMG/M metagenome (GOLD analysis project Ga0082212, IMG submission 71548) | Neocapritermes taracua P3 segment gut microbial communities from Petit-Saut dam, French Guiana - Nt197 P3 | ecosystem: Host-associated > Arthropoda: Insects > Digestive system > Gut ... | reverse complement strand
AAAGTAAGTGATGAAGATTTCGCCAAGATTAATTTGAAAGAAGGTAATAAATTCCCCAATTGGAACTATATTATTAATCCTCAATAAACAACGACTTGTTCAAGTTATTGTTTGACAAGTCCTAAGCTACATAAAAAATAGAATGGGGGACTTTGAGGCATTCCAAACAGCGAGTTGCCGGCACCAAGAAAGTAGCCGCAAAGGAGCCCATGAAAAAGAAATATATCTACAATTGGTGTTTATGGATACCAGACGTTATATGAAGAAAAAAACAGTAGCTGCGATTGCCGCTTGTGTGTCAGTAATAGTATTTGGGCTTGCAGTCAAGGGCGTCGCATATTTCATCAGGGGAAGCTTGGTTGAAGTCGTAGCCACATGCTTTGTGTTTGATATGGCGCCATTGGCCCTCTTGACCTACATCGCCTTAACCCAAGAGAGCGCCTTTTATAAGCCGATGGATAAAAAAAGGGCAATGGCCTACACCATTTGCGCCTTTATGCTCCTCTTCGGGATTGGGGCTTTTGGGCTGGCAGCCTTGTCTGTGAAAATTGGAAGCATTGCCCAAGCCCTAGCCATCCTTGCCCCCTTTGCTTTGCCAAGCTTGGCAGTAGCCGCATATCTGGCTATTACTGAGCCTGACAGGACCAAGCATTTGGCGGCAAAACGGCTTCAAGAGGATTTCTACAACCCGCTGGATTTTTCTAGCTCTGGGGCACAGGCAAAATTTGGCCTTTACAGCGGCGCCTTGTGGATAGGAGCTGTTGCCTTGTTTGTGCTGCTGGGCATGTTGTTTGGCTTTGAATACTCATGGGCTGTCCTGCCTGGGGCAGTAATCATCGAAATGCTCCTGCTGGCTTCAATGGCTGGCAAGTAAAACCACAAAAGCGCCAGCTCACTGGCGCTTTTGTATTGCATATAATCTTAATCTGTGTCTACGAACAGCGCTCCGCCCTCAACTGTGAAAGTAACCATTTCCGAATAACGGGACTCATCTTGGGCATCGACCATCTCAAAGAAGAAAAGGAATTCTCCATCCCACAAATCCTCGTATTGGAAGCGGGTATTGGCATTGACAGTGATTGTGGCAACCTCTGACTTATAAAGGGTTATTTCTTCATCAAGCAAGTCGATCACATAAAGTATCGTTGTTATCTCATCCCCTGGGTATATCGGGACAATCTCTTTAGACGCCAATCCGTTCTCCCCAAGAGAGCTTCTCGCCCCTAGTATTTCGAATTGTTCAGTAGCATAGACATAAACCACAGCTAGGCTGTATTCTTCCCCATTCAATAGTATCGGGACTGAGTAAGCGTCATAAACATCGCTTTCAAATACCAAATCCATATATGCCACAGCTCCGTCTATTGCTCCCCACTGTGCCCAGAAATTGTCTTTGAATACGCCATTCTCCCAGTCGGCATCCAAGTCATTATCCCTGCCAAGCATAAAAATGCAATCGTCAACCTCGTCATAAAATGCAAGATTAAAGTATACCCCTGCCAGCTGGCTGGCGACTTCGCTGCCTAAATTGAGGGTTGCATTCATGTCCCTGTCGTAAGACACAGGATAATCCTCCAGCCCAAGCCCAGTGATGCTGGCTATTTCTGGAAGCGACGCTTCAGTAAACTGGGGCACTTCGGGCGCTTCGGGCTTTTGCTGGTTAGGAATATCAACATAGCTCATTGAGCGTGCATACTGCGCCCCGTCCCAGCTCAATTGCCCATCCACCAAAAATTCATACAGATAATCATGAGCCTTGCTTACTGAAACTGTAGAGTAGGCCGCAATCCCGTTTTTGCCCATGTCGAGGGGATAATAGAAGGAAAGCCCAGTATTTCTCATACGGTATGGCCCATTAATCTTGTATACGACACATTCTGCAAGCGTGCTCTCTATAGAGGCTGCTGTCTCAGGCAAGATGCCTGAGGCGCCCATAACCATGTCGCCAATATCGATCATGCCGGTAAAGCCCCTTGACTTCTCATTTGGACCGTATTTCTCGGCAGCCTCGGCGCTGCGGGCATATTCAGAGAAAAAGGCAGGGTTTTCGCAAGCAGACGCTAGCGCCTCAACCCCAACATTGTGCCATGCAGCCAATAAGGTGTCCAAACGCATCAAGTTTACACAAGACAATGTTATCTCCCCCGCTTGCATAACCAAGTTTGCGCCTTGGGCATATGAGTCGCATATCGCTTTGCCCAGCATTGCGCCATTGAGCCTCGGCTCCTCGGCAAGGGCGCCCAAGAACCCTTCGTAATTCCATCCGCATGCAGGCTCCAGCTCCTCAGAAGCTACCATGTAGCGGGCTATGTCTTGGCACATTGCAGCTGTCTCCACTGTTGCCATCAAACAAGCGTCAAAACCGATCAACTCAAGGGGCGGGTTGTCTTTTGAAGGCGTGAAGGCCATTTCCAACGCTTTTCTCAGATTGACGAGGCTCATGCTAGGAGTGTTGTAGACCTCATCGTAGATTATCCCCCCGACCGACCCGCCTCCATGGTCCCACATCACCAAAGCTATGTGGTCAGCAGGATAGTTGCCATTGCAGAAATTTAGAAAACTGGCCAAGGTGGCTGGGTCGCTCATATTGGCTTTGGGCAATTTCTCAACTAGCTCAAGGGTATTATTGCTGTACAAAAATCTGCATTGCATATTTGGGTCAATGCGGGAGTCTTTCCATGAAAAAGCGCCGCCAGTTTCGATGACTACACTGACATTGTCTGGCAACGTGACTTTGCACAGCTCTTCCAAGTCTGTCGAGGCGAAATTGCCTTTGCTCTCCAAGTCTGTTCCACACAAGTACCAGTAGACAACCCAGCTATCCCCCTCATCAAAGAGCTTTCCCATCAGGTCGTCGTTGCCTCCTGTGAAAATTTCATCATCTTCAAAGACGGTATAGAGCGTAAACAGGATGAAAATTATTAACGCCCAAAACAATATCCTTCGCAAAGGCTTCTTTTTTTTCTTCGGTTGTGGATAATCATTGCTCCTACGATTTCTCATGAGTTAATCCTTTCTATAATAATTGGGATATAAAACAGTGTGGCCTTTTCTCCATTTTATATCATATATTGTCAAATATCACGTTCAATCTACAAATATCGTTTCTGCTTTGGCATAGCGTGCTTCCAATGGCGACTAGCAAGCGCCCATGCCAACTTTGCATAATCTGAAACTGGCATGGGTTGCACAGATTTGCTTTAGAAAAAAAACATCCATGTTCTTGCAAAGAAGCGCACTATAGCTAATATCAATTGATCTGTTGTTGTTTTTTCTCTTTTTCCCTTGTTTTAGCCATTTATTAAGATTGTAAAATTTTAATTGAAGTCAAAACATATCGATAAACGATTGATTTACTCTTTGCTCCATGATATACTCAATCAAGAAATCAGTAAATATATTGTAATTTTCGCTTATTTTATAGTTACAATCTAAACGAAAGTTGAAGTTTTTTATGAGTGATTATTCATCCCTGAGCACAAAATGCAAGCTGGAGCTATTTAAAATGATGTCGTTGTCCCGACATTTTGAACAAAAAGTAAACGAGCTTTTCATGAAGGGCATGGTGCACGGCACTACCCATCTGGGAATTGGCCAGGAGGCAAACCATGCAGCCCTTGGCGCGGCTTTGGATGAGCGCGACTGGGTGCTGCCAACCCATCGGAGCCACGGGCACTTCCTCGGGAAGCGTGGCGACCCTTACAAGCTTATGGCAGAGCTGTTCGGAATCGAAGACGGCGCATGCATGGGCCTTGGCGGCTCCATGCACCTAGTCGACCTTAAAAACCACAATATGGGTTCCAGCGCAGTCGTAGCAGGGGCTGTGCCATTAGCAGTAGGAATGGCAATGGCCCTCAAAAAAGATGGTGATGATTCTATTGTATGCGCCATGCTCGGAGACGGCGCAACAAACCAAGGGATGTTTCTCGAATCATTAAATTTGGCGAGCATCTGGGAGGCTCCTGTGCTCTTTTTCTGCGAGAACAACCAATACGCCATGTCGAGCGCCTACGAAACCTTTGTGGCTGGCCAAGACATACCCAAAAGAGCAATGGCGTTCGGCATCAATGCTGCCAAGGTTGATGGCAACAAGATAGAGGATGTTTATGACGCAGTGTCAAACGCTGCTAGATATATACGCACACAAAAAGCCCCTATGCTCATTGAGTCTATAACATACAGGCAATTGGGGCATTCTAAAAGCGATACCAGGGTTTACAGAACCAGGGAAGAAGAAGCCCAGTGGCTCAGGCGTTGCCCAATACTGCAAAACAGGCAGCTTCTCGAAAGCCGTTTTGGCATCAGCAGCAGCATCATGGACGATATCGAGAACGAGGCGAAACTACAGGTGCAAATGGTAGAAGAGCGCTGTTTTGCCAACAAAGATAAAGTGCTGGAATTAGACAAGGCTTTAGGGTTTGTGTATGCCAGCGGGGAAATGGAAGGATAATATGGGCATGACATATGCGCAAGCGATCAGGGACGCGATTGCTGAAGAGATGGAAGCAGACAGCAAGGTAGTCCTTATTGGGGAGGATATCGGCATATATGGCGGTGCATTCGGTGTCACCCGAGGTTTGTGGGAAAAATTTGGGCCAAGCAGGATTTTGGAGACGCCAATCAGCGAAACAGCATTCACAGGCGCTGCTGTGGGAATGGCTTTCATGGGGTACAAACCCGTAGTGGAGATGATGTTTGGCGATTTTGCCAGCCTTGCCATTGACCCGATTGTCAACCACGGCGCAAAATACCATTTCATGACCGCAGGGGCAGTCAAATGCCCATTGGTACTGCGGCTTCCATGCGGCTCAGGCACAGGCGCTGCAGCCCAGCACTCCCAAAGTTTGGAGAGTTTGTTTTTAAACAGCCCGGGCTTGATTGTATTGGCGCCGTCAACCCCCCAAGATGCGAAATCGATGCTGAAATGGGCTATCCAATGCGAAGACCCGGTCATTTTCATCGAAAACAAGCTTTTGTACAGGGCAACTGGCGAAGTAAGCGACGCCCCCTACAATTTCGGAAAAGCGAAGATCGCCAAGGAAGGCAGCGACTTGACAATTTATTCATATTCAAGAATGGTTGAGGAAAGCTTAAAGTCAGCCATTATGCTTGATTCAGCAGGCATAAGCGCTGAAGTTGTCGACCTAATGAGCCTGCGGCCTTTAGACGAGAAAACAATTATAGAATCAGCAATGAAGACCTCAAGGGCATTGGTGGTCCACGAAGCGCCTTTGTTTGGAGGGTTTGGCGCCCAAGTCTCCTCCCTGATCGCAGGCAGCGACGCATTCTACTGCCTTGACGCTCCTATCAAACGCCTCGGGGGATTGGAAATGCCCATTGCTTACACGCCCTCGCTGGAAGCGTCACAAATCCCCACAGCTTCGTCAATTTATGAAGCCGCTTTGGAGATGATGGAATAACATGGGTGAAAAAAAAGGCACGGGGACATTTAAGCTCATATCCCCAAAAGCTAAAAGCTATGCAGCGCAAAACGGCATCGACTATTACACAATCAACGGCACTGGGCGTAGTGGCGCGGTGCTTTTCAGGGATGTAGTTGGCGCTTCGCCAATTGCATCGCGCCCGGCAAATACCGAGCCACAAAAACAGAAAGCTAGCCAGCTTGCTATGCGGGCTGCGGGATATTATGGCATAAGCCTTGAAAGCCAATTCAATCCTGGCTATCGAGTTTTAAAAGATGATGTGCTGCGTTTGGCGCCCCAAAACGAGTTGAACCAAAGATCGGCTTTTGGCAAGAGGCTCTTGGCTGCAAACTTGCATATGGTTCCATTCACTAGCCATGGCAGGCTAAACGCGGGCAAGATGCTTGAGGCATTGGAGGAAATCCGAGCCAATGCAGCCGGTAAGGCGCGGCCTACTTTGACAGACATGTGCTTGCTAGCCGCTGCAAGGGCGCTGGAAGCCGTCCCGCGGCTTAATTCAATTGACAAAGACGGCGAGATGGTCCTGATTGTTCCTATCAACATGGCTATCGCCATCCAGTCAAAAAAAAATGGCTTGCTTGCGCCAGCTATCAAAGACATCGCGCAAATGGGGATAAGCCAGATCGCTTATGAGCGCACAAGGCTAATGGCAGCGGCTGAGTCAAAACGATTGTCAAACGACGACTTGGAAAACGCAAGCTTCACCCTGTCCAACATGGGCGCAGGACCGGTTGAGTATTTCACGCCAGTGCTTAACTTCCCCCTAAACGCGATTTTAGGCATAGGCGGCGTTAAAGTGGAGCCGGCAGTGGTAAATGGCGAGATCAAGCCTGCCAGCTTCCTATATGCAAGCCTGACCTTGAACCACATACACTTGAATGGCCAGGATGCGTCAGAGTTTTTAGCTGCTTTTGAGCAAGCTTTGCAAATTGATGATTGGCCGCAATGATAATACATTCGAGGAGCTTTTATGGGTACAATGTTCGCAATGCCAAAGCTTGACATGTCAATGCAGGAAGGTGAAGTTGTTAAATGGCTGGCAAAGGAAGGCCAGCCAGTCAACTTTGGCGATGAGATACTGGAAGTAGAGACTGGAAAAGTCGCAATTGCAGTGGATTACACAGGCGAGTGTGGCAAGTTGATAAAGATATATGCCTCAGAGGGGGAAGTTGTCGAGGTTGGAAAACCTTTGTGTTATGTTGGCAAAAATGACGAATGGGCTCCCAGTGTAGGCAACAACGAGCAAGGATCCCCAACCTTTGAGATTAATGCCCCTAAGCACCCTGGCATAGCAGCTATGCTTTTCTTGGAATGCCAAGCAAGTGGCGGGATCCCGCATCTTGCTGCCGGAACATCGGCAATCTTGGAGCATATCGCCTTAAGCCCACAAACTATTGCCTTTGCGCAAACAATTGCAAAAAACAAGCAAGGGAATCTGGAGCTAAAGAAATTGCTTTCTGGACTGATAAAACAAGATATGCTTAATTCCGAGGAGGCTACTAAACGGGCCTTTTCTGCTGCCAGCGCCTACGGCACAAACCAGTATCAAGTGCTGGCCGGCTCTGCCAGTGTAGCGGCTGTGGATAGGGCAAAGGGGGCTATGTCATCCTTCGAGCTGTTGTGGATCTTGGCAAGCGGGGAATGCGCCGATTCCCTGCCTCCTGTCACAGTAATCGCACAAAACGTTTTTTCTATCCAAGTTGCCTGCTTGGCATCAGTCGCAGGGGCTGGCACAACTTTGGTTTTTGAAAAAGGCAAATTTGAAAAGCTGTTTGGCGATGCCCGGCTTTGCGAGCTGGCGAAGGCCTCATTTGGGAATTATAGGGTCAAACTTGCTACAGAAGGAAGCAAAACCAATGATAGTATGTTTGTTGATGACGGCCAAACATGGCTCAGTTTTGGCGGAAAGAGGATCCCATTTGGATCTTCTGGCGCACTTGGGGCCAGCGCAATCTTACGCCCAGGATCTGCCAACTTGGGAGGACAGCTTGTAAAATGCCATTTGCCAGAGTTTGCTTTCATATACAGCGCAGACCAAATGCCAAGCAATGGCAGCAAATATTCCTCAACCAGCGAATCTGGATATGCTAGCATACAAGTTGACGAGAGATGGGGAGAAATTATCTCGGCTATGGCATTTGGGCAGGGAGCCTGCCAAGCTATAGAAGCATTGTATATGGCCCAGCAAGGCGAATTGCCTGCAGATATGGCTTTTAAGGCAATGGCGCCAACTTGCGCCTCCCCAGATGTTTTGTCAGCGCTTGCCCAAGCGTGCAAACATTAGGTCGCACATTATATGACCTTATTGATGTTATATGTCCAACGGCAAGCGGACCAGTTGTTTTTCCTTGTTAGTTCAGCGGCAAAAAAAGCAAACTCTACCCTTTTCGAGTTGAACGGACCATATTGACACCCATATTTTTGGGACCGCAACGCCCTATTTGATACCAGCGCAACAGTGCTTGATTACTTGATTGTTGCTCTCATATTGGAGGCTAGTGATGGACGACTTATGGTTGACTATTGGCTTACAATGGCGAAATGTAAAGCCTTCATGTTTTCGGACACGCGGCAGTTTTCCATTAATCCTTGAAACAATCCACTCGTTCATCAATGGCAACGGGCACACTGGGCAGCTTCTGCTTAATTTTGAGTTAATGAGGGAAGGCTATCCCCCTGTTTTATGTCAAGTTTGCAGATTGAAGCAAGTGTTACGCTTGTTTCAACCATTACCGTGAAATTAACAACGACGCTTCAAAAATGGTTGAACTTGTCGGAGGTCATTATCTCGGTTATGGCATTCTGGCAAGGAGCCTGCCAAGCAAAAGAAGCTTTGTATATAGCCCAGCAAGGCGAATTGCTATATGGGCTTTTAGGGCGATAGCGCCAACTTTTGCTTCCCCAGATGTTTTTTCCAGCGCTTGCCCAAGCATGCAGGCACAATCAACGCAGGCAGCAATGGAAACAAAGTGACAAACCTGCATCTACACCACTATTCTACAGAGACTGGATTATATACTCAATACTCAACTAGATCTGATTGGGGCTTGCGGGTGCCAGACTCCGCGTTTCACAGTCGCATCACTATAGCAGATGTGCCACTTCTCAATACTCTTTTTAAAATCCATATCAATTCTTCTATTCAAAAAGCCTTTTTACTTTGGTCGACACATAATGGCTGCCGCCTCTGCCATACACATCTTCGACCATCGAAATGACGAGGAGGGGATCTGCCTCATTATCGCCAGCTGTGAACTCGACAAACCAGCCAAGTTCTATGCCGGTTTTATCGTCCTTGGACTGCTTGATTTCTGCAGTACCAGTTTTGCCTCCCAGGGTTCGACCAGAGACTCTAGCGTCTTTTGCGCTCCCGCTCTCGATCACCTGTACCAGATTATCCCGGATGATCTTGGCTGTCCCAGGCGAAAAAGCATTCTCCTTCCATATCTGAGCGCTGCTGTTCAAAATCAGGCGAGGCGTAAGGATGTTTCCGTTGTTTATAAAGGAAGAATAGATCAAGGCTAGATGGAGTGGATTTGTGAGGATCTCTCCCTGGCCAAACCCGCTGTCAGCCAGCTGGATTTCCGATCTAAAGGTTTCAGTAGAGGACACGATAGATGAATAAAGCCCAAATTCAAACGGTATACGCTCTTCAAATCCAATTCTAGCAAGTTCTTGGGCGAAACGGCCAGCGCCAATTTTCATAGCGGTTTTGCCGAAAAAAATGTTGTCAGAGAATTTCAACGCATTTCGGATATTAGCAGGGCCTTCATATTCCATCGTTGTTGTGATGTAGTATCCGCCCCAGCTTTCATCCTTTCTCCAACGCAATCCGCTAGGCCCAAAATCATCCTCCGGCAAAACACTGCCCGTGTCAATAGCTATGGCAGCGGTGACGGCCTTCATCGTAGAGCCAGGGCAGAGTGCGGCTTTGAAGCGATTTACGAAAGGCAGGTTCTTGTCTTCATTGAGCGCAGTCCACTTGCTCAAAGACATACCAAGAGCAAAATCGTTTCCGTCGTAAGTCGGCGTGCTAACAAGGGCATAAACCTCGCCAGTTTTTGGGTTCAAAGCCACAGAGCAGCTTTTATCGTTACTAAATAAATCGAATAGCTGGCTCTGTATTTGCGCGTCAATAGCCAGCGTGAGGTTTTTGCCATCGATCTTGTCTTTTCTTGCTAGAGTCTCTATCAAATTGCCATTCTCGTCAACGATGACAATCTCATACCCGTCCACAGCCCGCAGGTCATCCTCATAGATTTTTTCCAATCCCGCCTTTCCGAGGACACTGTTCATGTGGTAGCCTTGCTCTCTGCGAACCTCCAGTTCTTCTGCGTTGATGTTCTGGACATAACCGATCAAATGTGACGCTTTTTCGCCCAAGGGGTAGAATCTCACCGCAGTGTCTGTTACCATTATGCCTTTGACAGCCAGAAGATCCTTCTCTAGCTCATATGCCTCCTTGGATACGGTTTTTAGCAAAACGAAAGTATCTTCCTTTACGTAAGAAGCGCTTAGTTTTCTGATAATGCTCTCTGGTGTCATTTCTAAAAGCTCGGCTACCTTGGAGATATCCGCCTCATTATAGTTAGCGGCCGGTTTGCTTTCAGCGATTTCTGTGTCAATCTCGTCAAGGTTCCCGCTGTCGTTTACTGCTCCTGGTTTGATGTGCGGAGTTAATTCCGCGCTGTCCTGGGATGCCTCTTCTTCCGTACGCATTTTTCCTGGCACGAATCCAATGGCTGACGCGACGCCGGCACCCGCCAGCATCTCGCCATTCCGGTCATAAATACAACCTCGGCTTGCTGATAGCGTCCTGACCCAAACCTTGTCATTTGGATTGTGGTTTGGGAAAATCGTGTGCGTAGTCCATTGCATTTGGTACTCTTTATTCTCATTCAAGATAAAGATAGCCTGGTTGCTATAAGAAATTTCACCCGCTAACGTATCCATACTAATGGAATACTCGACTATTTTGCCAGCATATTCTTTGATATCGGATATTTGTCCAATGGCAACAGTGATGTTCTTCGCCTCAATCCCGCCATAGATGTTTTTATTCTTGGCAACGAAATCCTCCATTGAAATAAACTCTTTGGCTTGCCCACTCAGCATTTCATACATTCGTTCATATTGGCCATTGCCAATATGAACGAAATACTGTTGCAGCAACTCGTCTGGCTTGGCTGCCTTTTGTGAAAACACTGAATTTAAAATAGTGCCTATTACAGCAACCGCAGCAACAACAAAGATTGCGACAAGGCTTATAATCCTTTTTTTGCGCATGATTTCCCCTCTTTATTCCTTGCACTCGCAATGCCTTTTTGCTCAAGTTTTTCAACTCAATAACTGAGCTGAAACCGCAAAGCCCTGCCTTGATGGGCAAACCTGTAGCGATTATTTTGGCTAAGACTCGCCTGTTTCTTAGCCAAACGCAACAGCCAGCCGGATTTCCCTCTGCAGCGCAGCTTGGGCTTTTCTGTTGGCATACTTCATGTTTAAAATTGCTTAAGCATCACAATTATACATAATATTACATTTAATGTCACATATTGTATATTGAATACGCATTGAATTTCAAGCTATTTTGCAGCGATTTTTACTTTACAGTGGATTTTATTAAGAGGCTGTTTAATATGTCCATAAATGTCGATAAATGGTATAATAACGCTAAAAAGGCTGTTTACCATTATATGAGAA
>Ga0082212_10011635_pt1 | contig 11146 bp, 9 predicted proteins | sample TergutNt197P3_FD_71548 | JGI IMG/M metagenome (GOLD analysis project Ga0082212, IMG submission 71548) | Neocapritermes taracua P3 segment gut microbial communities from Petit-Saut dam, French Guiana - Nt197 P3 | ecosystem: Host-associated > Arthropoda: Insects > Digestive system > Gut ... | reverse complement strand
GAGGATGAGGTGCAAATGGCGCTCCGCGCGGACGCGCGGATCATCGGGGTCAACAACCGGGACTTGAAGACCTTTGCGGTCGATACGCAAAACAGCATACGGCTCCGCAAGCTCGTGCCGGACGATATACTGTTTGTTTCGGAGAGCGGTATCAAACGCCGCGAAGATGTGGCATTGCTGGAAGGCAACGGCGTAAACGCCGCCCTGATCGGCGAAATTCTTATGCGCGCGCGGGATAAAAAGGCGATGCGGGCGGAACTGCGAGCATGAGCAAGGTCAAGATATGCGGGCTAAGCCGCACGGAAGATATAACCGCCGTAAACGACGCTCTGCCGGATTATATCGGGTTTGTGTTCGCCAGAAGCCGCCGCCAAGTTGACGGAAAAACGGCGGCAGCCCTAAGGGACCGTCTTGATCATCGGATCAAAACGGTGGGCGTTTTTGTCAATGGGGAGATCGAAACCGTCGCGGGCCTGTACCAAAGCGGCGCAATCGATTTGGCGCAACTGCACGGGGATGAGGACGATGGGTACATTGCAACGCTGAAAAAGGTTTGCGGCTGCCCGGTCGTCAAGGCGGTTGGCGTGGGGGATTCGCTGCCGCGTTTCCCGGGAAACGCCGATTATCTCCTGTTTGACACGCTCTCAGCGGAACGCGGCGGCACGGGCAAAGCCTTTGACTGGCGTGTGCTTCATGCGTATAACGGGCCGCCGTATTTTTTGGCGGGCGGGCTGAACGCCGGGAATATCCCCGGCGCCCTCCGTTCGCTTACGCCGTATTGTATAGACGTGAGCAGCGGCGCTGAAACGGGCGGCGTGAAAGACCCGGACAAGATCCTGCAAATCGTCAGCCTTGTGAGGGAGGTTTAGCTACCCCTCCGCAAACCCGCGCAGCAGCTTCAATGCCCGCCGTTCGATACGCGACACCTGCACCTGCGATACGCCCAGCACCCGCGCCGTGTTTTCCTGGGTGAAATTGCGGTAATAGCGCATGACGATGACGCTCTGCTCCCGCTCCGGCAACCTTCGCACCGCGTCGCGCAAAAAGACCCGGTTCAGGACAGATTCCTCATGCCCCTCCACGCCGACCACGCCTTCGACCGTCAATCCGTCCGCGCCGCTTTCGCGCTGCAATGATTCCACCGGCTCCCCCGCCCTGTCGGCTTCGGCGATCTCTTCGACCGACAGCCCGCAAACCTCCGCGATCTCGCTCAAAACCGGCTCGCGCCCCAGCTGCTGCGCCAATTTGTCCCGCGCGGCCCGGATGGCCACGAAGCGCTCTTTGACCGTCCTGCTGACCTTGACCGCGCCGTCGTCCCGCAGAAAACGGCGTATCTCGCCCGCGATCTTCGGCACGGCATAGGTGGAAAACTGCGTCCCGTAGCTCTCGTCAAAACCCTTGACGGCTTTAAGGAACCCCACGCAACCCAATTGATACAGGTCGTCCGGCTCCGCGCCGCGCCCGAAATAGCGCCGCGCGATCGACCAGATCAGCCCGGTGTTTTCGACGACCACCCGCTCGAGGGCCGCTTCATCCCCCCGCTTGGCCGCTTCCAGCAGTGAAACGGTTTCCATTATCGCAGAAGGCGAGGCATGACCCTTTTCCGCATGACGACCGTGGTGCCGCGCCCCGGCGCCGAGCGCACCTTCAGCGTGTCCATAAAGCTCTCCATGATGGTAAAGCCCATCCCGGACCGCTCTTCGCCTCCGGTGGTGTAGAGCGGCGCGCGGGCCTGTTCGATATCCTCGATGCCGGCGCCTTTGTCGCGTATCGACATCTCCAAAATGCCGCCCTCAAGGACGCGCGCGCGAAAATGCACCGTTCCCAGCTTGTCCGGGTAGGCGTGGACGACGGCGTTGGTCACCGCCTCGGAAACGGCGGTTTTGATGTCTCCCAGTTCCTCCAGCGTGGGATCAAGCTGCGCCGCGAACTGGCTGGCCGCGCAGCGCGCCAGCGCCTCGTTGGCGGAGCGGGACAGGAATTCCAGCTTCATCTCATTGATCACATTCATATGTACACCTCTCTGCATGATTTACGACGGGACGACCGCCCCGATCGGCACGATCCGGTCAACCCCGGCCATTGTCAATACCTTCGCCGCGTGGTTGGGCGCTTTGGCGACCGTCAGTTCCCCGCCGTAGGATTTGAGGCGGCGGTATGTACCCAGCACCACCGCGATGCCGGAGCTGTCCATAAAGGTCAGCCCCGACAGGTCAAGCACGCAGCGCATCGGCATATGCTCGTCCAGCGCGGCGCCGATCTCCACCAGCGCCTGATGGGCCGCGTGGTGGTCCAGCTCGCCCGATAAATATAAAAACAGCCTGCTGCCCCGCAATTCCCAGTTGACCCGCATGGGTTGTCCCCCTCCTTGGCACGCATATCTTACCCATGATTGTAAACCGTCCCGGACGCGGGTTTTGCCGGGTTTTGTCGGGCGGTTGACATAATTTTTTCCCCGCCGGAGGAGAGTTGAAAATGTACAAACACCATGAGGAATCGATTCAAAAGATGATCGCGCATTACCGGGAGAACCCCGAAATAAGCGCCCTGTTTCTGATCGGGTCGGTCGCCACCGGGACCGGGCGGCCGGATTCGGACCTGGACGGGGTGGCGGTCGTGCCGGAGGAGTATTGCGAAAAACTGAAAGCCGCCGGGGGGCTGGAGGAGGTATACCACGGCAAATGCACCTATGAGGGCGGATACTTCAACATCCATTACATGACCCGGGGGCAGATGGAAGAGACCGCCGAAAAGGGTTCGGAGCCGATGCGCAATATGTTTTCCCAGGCGCGGGTTTTATACTGCGATGAACCGGGCCTGCCGGAACTGGCCGCCGGGATCCCGGTGTTTCCCAAAGCCGAGGCCGCCGAGAAACAGCTCCGGTTTTACTGCACCCTGAAAATGTTCCACAGCTATTTCTGGACGGTCTGCAAGCCGGAGGGGTTTGCGCGGCGCCATGTGGCCGACGGTATGGTCTACAACCTCTACCGTCTGGTCCTGATCGAAAACGAAATCCTGTTTCCGTCGGTGCGGAAATTGGAGGAGTATGTGTCCCGCGCGCCGGATAAGCCGGAGGGGCTTATCGCGGCGTGCCGCAGGTTTATGGAGACCCTTCGCGACGAAGACTGTCCGGTCTCCCTGTACGAGGCTTGGACGGCGTATGACTATCCGAAAGATCACAACGTCGTCATGAACCGTTTTTCCGACCCGTATGACTGGAACTAAGCGCTGTTTCTTCCCTACGGAATTTCCTTGATTGTCCGCCCGGAATGTGTTATAGTTATGCTAGGGACGTTATTCGCGACATAGAGGAGGCGCCGGTTTGAAAAAGACGGTATTCGTGGTGGACGACAACGATACAAATTTATCCAAGGCCAATGACGCGCTGAAAGGCCAATACAGGGTGCTGACCTTGCCGTCGGCGGCCAAGATGTTCGTCCTTTTGGAAAAAATCAAGCCCGACTTGATCCTGCTGGACATTGAAATGCCGGAAATGGATGGGTTTGAGGCGTTGCAGCGGCTGAAAGACAACCCGCAGCAGGCCGATATCCCGGTGATATTCCTCACCAGCATGACCGACGCGTCGGTGGAAGCCCGCGGTTTTCAGATGGGCGTGATCGACTTTATCGCCAAGCCGTTTTCGGCCCCCGTGCTGATCAACCGGATCAAGACCCATCTGGACATAGACGAGCTGATCCGGGAGCGGACCGCGCAGCTGAGGCATCTGCAAAACGCGATCATATTCGGCTTCGCCGACCTGGTGGAGAGCCGCGACGAGGGGACGGGCGGCCACGTGGACCGCACCGCTACATACATCAAGATCCTGGTGGACGCGATGGCGGAACGCGGCATATACGCCGAGGAGATCGGCGCGCTGGATATGGAGCTGTTTGTTTCGTCGGCCCGTTTGCACGACGTGGGCAAGATCGCCATCTCCGATACGATCCTGAACAAACCCGGCAAGCTGACCGACGAGGAATTTACCGTTATGAAGACCCACACCCTCGAAGGGGAGCGCGCCATCGACCAGATCGCCTCCCGTACCGACGACGTGGAGTTTCTTCGCAACGCCAAGCTGTTTGCCGGCTGCCACCACGAACGCTGGGACGGCAAAGGCTACCCGCGCGGGCTGGCCGGCGAGGGGATCCCCATTCAGGGGCGTTTGATGGCGATCGCCGACGTATACGACGCGCTGGTTTCCGAGCGGCCGTATAAGAAACCGTTCTCGCCGGAGGAGGCGGTCCGCATCATTATGGACAATTCCGGCACCCAATTTGACCCGAACATCGCGGCGGTTTTTGACGAGGTGAAGGACCAGTTTGAAGCGGTCAGAGTTTAGCGGGGGGAATCATCATGCCCGATACGATCAAAACGAGGGACGATTTTTGCACGGGCTGCAACCGGTGCGTCCGGGAATGCCCGATGGAAACGGCCAATATCACCTATCAGGACGGCGACGGCAATATCAGGGTCAGGATCGACCATGAGAAATGTATCACCTGCGGCCGGTGCCTGTCCGCGTGCAAACACAACGCGAGGTATTATCAGGATGATACCGAGCGTTTTTTTGACGATCTGCGAAGCGGCGTCCCCCTGTCGGTCATCGCCGCCCCGGCCATCCGGACCAACATCCCGGAATGGAAAAACCTTTTTACCTATCTCAAAGAACTCGGCGCCGGCAAAATATACGACGTGTCGCTCGGGGCCGACATTTGCATTTGGGGGTATGTCCGGCACATCGAGCGGAACGGGCCGGGGCCGCTGATTACGCAGCCCTGCCCGGTCATTGTGAACTACTGCGAGATGTACCGCCCGGACCTGCTGAAATACCTGGCCCCGGTGCAAGGCCCCATGGCCAGCCTCGCCGTTTATATGAAGGAGTATTTAGGCGTCACCGGCCGTATCGCCGCCCTCTCCCCCTGCGTGGCCAAAACCGACGAGTTCCGGGCCACCGGCCTGACTGATTACAACATCACCTTTGCCGGGCTGAAAGAGTATCTCGCGGAAAAGGAGATCGAACTGCCGGGGAAGGAAACCGGCTTCGACCATGACGAGAGCGGCCTCGGCTCCCTCTTCCCGATGCCGGGCGGACTGAAGGAAAATATAGAATTTTTTCTGGGGAAAGAACGCAGCATCGACAAGGCCGAAGGCTATTTTGTCTTCGATATGCTCGATACATACGCCGGGTCTCCGGAGGATACGCTGCCGCAGGTCTTTGACGTGCTGAACTGTCAGGAGGGCTGCAACATCGGCACGGCCTGTTCCCATTCCTCCAACATCTTCCGGATCAACAGGGTGATGGACGGCAACCGGAAGCTGGCCACCGGCAGCCGGAAACGGGCGTATTTCGACGATTTATATAAAACATATGACGAGACATTCGACCTCAGCCGGTTTATGCGGGCATACCGGCCGGTGAAGACGCCGCCGCCCCAAATCACCGAGGACGACATAGAAAAAGCCTTCGAACTGCTGGAGAAGAACGACGATACGAAGCGGACGGTGGACTGCGGCGCCTGCGGCAGCGACACCTGCCGCAATATGGCGCGGAAGATCGCCCTCGGCGTAAACATCCCGATCAACTGCATCGTCAAGGCGATGGAGGACGCCCGGACGGAACATGAGGACAACATGGCCGTCCGGGGGCAGGTCGCGGTCATGGAGCAGATGCGCGAGGCGGACGAGCGGATGCGGATCATGCTGGACGCGATGCCGATGGGCGCGCACTTCTGGGACGAAAACCTGACCATCGTCGATTGCAACCAGGCGGCGGTCAAGCTGTTCAATTTGAAAAGCAAGCGGGAATACATAGACCGGTATTTTGAACTCACGCCGGAAATCCAGCCCGACGGCGCGCGGTCGGAGGACCGGCTCCGGGAGATGATCGACCGGACATTTGAAGAGGGCCTGCTGCGGGTCGAGTGGACCCGCCAGACGCTGGACGGCGAACCGATCCCGGTGGAGGTCACGCTGGTCCGGGTGGAGCATAAGGGGCAGGAACTGATCGCGGGGTATTTCCGGGACCTGCGGGAACACAAGCGGATGCTGCGGGAGATCAACGAGGCCAAGTTCACCACCTCCGCCATGTTTGAGGCGAACCCGCAGATCAACTTCCTCTTTGACGAGCGGTTCAGCGTGGTGGACTGCAACCCCGCCGCGGTCGCCTTTATGGGGTTTGAGACAAAAAAAGAGTTGCTGGCGGGCTTTACCCAGCGGATGGCGGAGAGCATCCCGGCTTTCCAGCCGGACGGGCGGGCCTCCGTTCCCCTGCCGCAGCGGTTTATGACCGCCGCGAAGGAGGGCGTCTCCCGGTTTGAGACGGAAGTGGTGATAAACGGCGCGGCGCGGAACGTTGATGTGGAACTGATCCGGATCCCCTATGAAAACAGCTTTGCCATCGTCGCCTATGTCTTCGACATGACCGACATCCACCGGCGGGAAATGGAACTTACGCGGGTCAGAGAACTAAACGAACTCCAGCTGACCAAACTCGGCCTAGTCGTCCACGCCTCCAAAATCGCCCTATGGGATATGGAGGTGGCGGTGGAAGAGCCGGCAAGCCCCGACAATACGCTCACATGGTCGCAGGAAGTCCGGGATATGCTGGGGTTTGCCGACGAAAACGATTTTCCGAACACAATCACCGCTCTGGCCGAACGGTTCCATCCCGAAGACCGGGACAGGGCGTTTGCCGCTTTCGCCGCGCACTTTTATGACCGCAGCGGCCTGACGCCTTATGACACCGATTTCCGCCTGCAAAAGAAGAACGGCGATTACGCGTATTACCACGCCACCGGCGAGACCATCCGGGATGAGAACGGCGTCCCCCTCCGTATCGCGGGCGCGCTGGTCGATATAACGGAGACGAAAAACATCCTCTTTGACACCGAAAAGCAACGGGCGGCGGCCGAGGCCGCCAATCACGCGAAGAGCGCCTTCCTCAGCACGATGAGCCATGAGATCCGCACGCCGATGAACGCCATCCTCGGCATCACCGAGATACAGCTGCAAAACGACACGCTCGACCAGAGCGTCCGGGACGCGCTGGAGAAGATTTACACTTCGGGCGATCTGCTGCTCGGCATCATCAACGACATCCTCGACCTCTCCAAGATAGAGGCCGGCAAGCTGGAACTGATCCCCGCCGAATACGAGATCGCCAGCATGGTCAGCGACACCGCGCAGCTGAACATGATGCGGATCGGCAGCAAGCCGATCGAGTTTGAACTGCATGTGGATGAAAACACGCCGGCAATGGTGTTCGGTGATGCGCTTCGCGTCAAGCAGGTTTTGAACAATCTGCTTTCCAACGCATTCAAATATACGGCAAGCGGTACAGTCAGGCTGTCAGTTTCCCACGAAGCGAGGAGCGGAACAAACGCATCCGATGTGACGCTTGTTTTCAGGGTGAGCGATACCGGCCAGGGCATGACGCCGGAACAGGTGTCCAAGCTATTCGATGAATACGTCCGCTTTAATCAGGAGGCCAACCGTACGACCGAGGGTACGGGGCTGGGCATGAGTATTACACACAACTTGATAGACCTGATGAACGGTGAAATTTTTGTGGAGAGCGAACTGGGCAAGGGTTCGACGTTTACCGTGCGCTTGCCGCAGGGGCATATCGACTCTGGAGTGTTGGGAAGGGAGCTGGCGGGAAACCTGCAACGGTTCCGTATAAACAGCACGGCGCAAATGAAAAGAGCGCAGATTACGCGCGAGCCGATGCCCTATGGCAGCGTTTTGGTCGTTGATGACCTGGAGACAAATCTCTATGTCGCCAAAGGACTTCTGGCCCCTTATGGCTTGACGGTTGACTCCGCCGAGAGCGGGTTTGCGGCGATTGAAACAATCAAGAAAGGCAAGGTGTACGACATCATTTTCATGGATCATATGATGCCCAACATGGACGGCGTTGAAGCGACAAAAATCATACGAAGCCTTGGGTACACGCGCCCTGTCGTTGCATTGACCGCGAACGCCGTGGCAGGGCAGGCGGAAATATTTCGGGAAAAAGGATTCGACGACTTTATTTCCAAACCCATCGACATACGCCAGATGAACGCGGTACTGAACAGGCTTGTCCGTGACCGGCACCCGCATGAAGTCGTTGAGGCCGCGCGCCGGCAACATAATTATGTTGCCGGCGCAATGCCACAGCCGTCTCTGGACGCGAACATGGCGAAAATTTTCATACGGGACGCTTCCAAATCCATCGCGACGCTGGAAACGCTGTCCGAAAAACAGGACAATTACAGCGATAAAGACATACGGCTCTACACCATCAACGTTCACGGCATGAAAAGCGCACTCGCCAATATCGGCGAATCGGAACTTTCCGCCGTTGCGTTCAAACTGGAACACGCGGGACGGGAGCGGAACACCGCTGTCATATCAGCCGAAACCCCGGCGTTCCTGAATGCGTTACGGACGGTGATCGAAAAAATCACGCCCGAAGAAGGCGGCACCGACAGCGAAACCACCGATGAAGACCAGGCGTATTTGCGCGAAAAGCTGCTCACGCTTAAAACGGCATGCGCGGCGTTCAACAAAAAGGCCGCCAAAGATGCGCTGGCTGAGATAGAGCAAAGGGCGTGGCCCCGCCCGACCAGGGAACTGCTGGATACAATCGCCACACATTTGTTGCACAGCAAATTTAAAGAGATCACGCGCGTCGTCGATAAAATACTCTAGTATTTTAATGAATTATCGCCCAGATCGGAAAATTCTTCCGCCTGTGCCGTCCTCCTCCTGATTTTGTCAAAAACGCGACGAAATTCCAGAAAAAATCTGCCGACCAGTTTGCCCACCCCCTGTTCGATCTCCTAAAATATATCTCTAATTATGTGTAATTAAACATTTCTTTTATTCTGGCACCACTGTTGCTTGTCCAGAGGCACTAACCCCACAAGGAGGAGGTTCACCATGTCTTTGGTCATTAACCACAACTTGATGGCTATGAATGCCGCCCGCAACCTGAATGCGAGCTACACCCGCCTCGCCACCTCAACCCGCCGCCTGTCTTCAGGCCTGCGCGTGGGCACCGCTGCCGACGACGCCGCCGGCCTCGCCATCCGCGAACTGATGCGCGCGGACATCGCCACCATGAACCAGGGCGTGCGCAACGCGAACGACGCTATCTCGATGATCCAGACCGCCGACGGAGCGCTTCAGGTTATCGACGAAAAGCTCATTCGCCTGAAGGAATTGGCCGAACAGGCCGCCACCGGAACCTACAATTCGGATCAGCGCCTCATGATTGAATCCGAATACCAGGCCATGGCCTCGGAAATCACCCGCATCGCCAAGGCCACGGCCTTCAACGGCCTCAAACTGCTCGACGGCACCCTGGACGGTCCGCACGACGGCTCGGGTCTGAAGGCGACAGGCGATGTGAAGATCCATTTCGGCGTCGGCAACGACAGCGCGGAAGACTATTACTACATCCACATCGGCGATGCGACCGCCTCGGCGCTGGGTGTGGGCAACCAGGCCGATATCGGCGCCGGCGCCTATACAGTTTCCACACAGGACGCAGCCCAGCGGGCCGTGGCCACTCTGAACGAGGCCATCATCTCCAAGGACAAGATCCGCGCGCACCTCGGCGCCATGCAGAATCGCCTGGAAAACACGATCACCAACCTCCAGATCTCGGCCGAAAATCTCCAGGCAGCCGAATCACGCATATCCGACGTGGATGTGGCCACGGAAATGACGGAATTCGTCCGCAACCAAATTTTGACCCAAGCCGCGGTCGCCATGCTCTCACAGGCGAACTCACTGCCGCAGCTGGCCTTGCAGCTCATCGGCGGCTAACAGGCTCGAAGAGAAACGAGCACCACTGGCTAAGGCAGACCAAAGACTTTGCTCCGGGGGGCCGCACAGGCTCCCCGAGCCTCCGAAGTCTCCTGCGGTCGCAATGCTCAAAAAAAGTCATGCTTACGCCGGGAAAACAACACGCCCCCATGCTGGAACCCTGCGGCACCTGCGCCGACATGGGCTTTCGTGCTGCCTGGGGCAGAAATTGGCCCGCTACAGCGCGGATATGCGGAACAGGTACTGGACTATCCGGCAGAAAGATACGCATCAGACACCTCTTCCCCAAGGGCCTTCAAAGCGCGCAATGCGGCATCCTGCTCCGCCCGCTTCACACTGGGACCATTCGCAGTGAATTCACTATCGTCTGAAAGCGTCAGGCGCACCGTAAACATTTTCTCATGCTCCGGCCCGATGCTTTCCAACAAAACATACACCGGACGGGTGCCGAACCGCCTTTGCGTCAGTTCCTGCAAACGGCTTTTATAGTCTTTGTGCGGCGGCGTTTTCGCCGTTTCAGGCCAGTGCCCGGCGAACAAACGCTCCACCACGCCGCAGGCAGCCTCATACCCCCCATCCACAAACACCGCGCCGAGCATCGCCTCAAAGGCGTCACCCAAAAGAGACCCGCGCTCCCGCCCCCCCTGACTTTCTTCGCCCTTGCCCAGACAGAGATAGCGTTCGATCTCCAATTCCCGCGCCCGATCAGCCAAAACGGGTTTGCTCACCAGGCCCGAGCGCAGCCGTGTCAGTTCCCCTTCGCGCTCGTGCGGAAAACGGGAAAAAAGCTCGGCCGAAACGCAGATCTCAAGCACGGCGTCGCCGAGAAATTCAAGCCGCTCATTGTGTTCTTGGGAAACATCATGTTCATTGATCCAGGAACTGTGGATCATGGCTGTTTCCAGCAAGCTGACCTGGCGGAAATGATAGCCGATTCTATCTTGCAGCGCTTCCAACATACGAACCACTCCCCCGTTCGCCCACGGGCCTGACATGCAACCGGACCGCCACGATGGGAACACCCCCAGCGCCATTGTCAACCCGTGCAGCATAGCGGGGACGCCCGTCTTACGCAAGATCGCCGGCGAGCGACAGCGCCTTGCGCTGGACGACGCATCACGGCAAACACAAGGCTCTATTTCCGCCGCAGCATGGACGGCAGAACCTGCGGCACAAACAGAAAGCCGGATGTCAGAATAATGACGGCAAAGGCGATGCCGCTGACGCCAAGACTGATAAGGGCGCTGAGGACGGGGTGGACGGTGAGGAAGGAGGAAAGGGCCGTGTTGACAAGATGGGCGGCAACGGCCGCAGGCAGGCAGGGGAGGAG
>Ga0082212_10011634_pt1 | contig 11147 bp, 10 predicted proteins | sample TergutNt197P3_FD_71548 | JGI IMG/M metagenome (GOLD analysis project Ga0082212, IMG submission 71548) | Neocapritermes taracua P3 segment gut microbial communities from Petit-Saut dam, French Guiana - Nt197 P3 | ecosystem: Host-associated > Arthropoda: Insects > Digestive system > Gut ... | reverse complement strand
ACGAAAGCCGTACTTGATTACTTGGATAACCTGTGGTCGTATGAGACGACGACTTGGCTTGACGCGTCCGCGCTTACAAAAGAATTTGTGGATTCGGATGTCATAATGCCGTCAGACGAAACCGTCAAAGTGACTTTGGGAGATCTGTCGGTGAGCATCCCCGGACACTTCACAAAAGAACCCCTGAACATAACACTCAGTAAAATAACGGATATGCCCCAGGCCGACGACATTATTTACAGTGACGTGTTTGACTTGGATATTGAGGGCTTAAAACAGCTCCCGGATACAATAGCAATAACTCTCGCTTACGACCCTCACGCTATTGAATCTCCAGAAGATTTGTACCCGATGATGTGGGATGATACAAAGGGTTGGGTAGCGTGCCCCTACTCAGTGGACGAGGAGGCGCATACGGTGACTATGTTTACAAACCACTTGTGCGCCGGCGCGGTGGGAATCACCGCGACTCTCTGGGCAGCATATCAAGTCTTGGATACGGCTCACAGCTTAGCGAAATATGTTAATGATATAGCCGCGTTCGCAACCCCTATTCTTTACTCAAGCGACCGTTTCAGCTTTCGGTACAGACCCTTGCTTATTTGGCACGCTATAGATCCGGAAGCTGCCGAAGCCGCAGCCAAGGCAGTGCAAGAGCACAACGCGCAGTTCCTCCCGGAAGCATTTGATGATTGGTGGCGCGGTCTCGACCCAACGGGCATGCAGGTGACCAAACAGGAGGCCCGGGATCGTTACAGAGATCATGTAGCGGCGCTGAAAACAAACATGGTTGAGGTGATTGTTCCGTCAGATGCCATGTCGAAAGTAAATGATGCGCTGCGCAATCTCGGCGATTTTTTGGAACGTATATTGAACGTATATGAGGATGCCGGGTACAATGTGAGCGGCAGGGTGATTTCATTTCCTGTGATCATCGGATCCGGATTCGCCGATTTTAACCCGGAGCAAGTGCGGACAAGCGCAGCCACGACTATTGCTGATATTTTTTTGACCAACAAAGAAGCCTCGCTGTTCGCAACGCCGGGCGCGGTAACAAAACAGATGGAACAAAAGTTACAGGCGCTCGTGTTCAAAGCAGTTTTGAAAGTCCAGTATTCCCTTCTTGAAAACTATGTGAAAGAATTCAGCGTTTTATTTGACCTAATAAATCCGTTGACATGGGTCGGAGAAGAACAGTACTGGCTTAACGGGCTGTGCGGATATGTGCCGTACACTCTGTTTGTGGACTCCGAAGCAAAGGGGTTCGAGGAGCTCATTAACGGCAGTTTTTTAAAAAAAAATATTAACAAACTTACAGAAAAAGAGGCGGCGGTGGTTCCCTATTTCGTCGAAAAGATATGCGGTAAAAAACTTTCACATGTCGTGGGGGAAGTTGCGGATATGACAGACTTGTCCACAACGGCACAGATAGCATACGCGTGCCGTATGGAAGCGGATGAATGGTTTGAAATGTATGTCGGCTTTATATATAAAGCGCCGCTGTTCAAAACCGACGGAGGGCATTTAGAAAGCAATGATGCTCTGTCGGTTGAAATAGGGAAACGACTTGATCTTTCTTTCGGCTCCATGCTGGAAAATCCGGAAGATTATCATGTAACGATGATTTTTCCAAACGGGAAGATCCGATATAATGAAGAGGAACAGGTAATCACCGTGGATGGTTCCGATCATATAGATTTAGCCATACTTCTCCCGCAAGCAGAGCTGCGCAGCGGTCATGAGGGAGTGATTTACATAAATGATTATGACACCGATGAGCTTTTGCTTGAAATCGAGTTCACTACGCCGGAGTCTTTCGCAGCCAAATTCTACCGGATAGATTTCAGCGCGAGCGAATGGGAGATAAACCCTGATGAAATCGAGCTTGTTCAGCCTGTTCATGTGGGGGATCCGTACTACGATGTCGACGCCGACTTTGATCTTATACAGTTTTACGTCTCCTACGCCGCGTCGGAGAGCGCGACGTTCGATCTCATTGCCTACATAGACGGCGTCAAGGTTTTCGATACTCCGCCGAGGGAAATATCAGGAGGTGAGAAGCTCACATATGAGATAATTCCCACCGGAAGCATGGGTTCCCCGCCAAAGGAACTGGACGTGCGCATATATGTCCGCGACGACGGCGGCAGGCGTTTGGCTGCTTCTAAAGTCATTCCTCTTGTGATGGCGAATAAATCAGGCATAGAGGCGCTGATCGGGACATACACAGGAGTTTATGAAGACGTCGACTATGGTACAAAATATGATTGTAAAATGGTTGTTACCGCCGGAAAAGACGAAAAGACCGTAGATATTCGAGTTCATATCGAGGACCAAACTAATGAATACTTAACGGTGACTTATGACGAAGCCACCGGGACGCTCACAGGAATCAGCAGGTCCGTCGCAGGATATGAGCTGTCACTGTCAGCGATAGCGCGCCTAAACTCATCAGGAACCATGGAAATCACAGGAAAAATAACTCAGCTGTACATAGCGTTCAATCAAAGCTGGGATATCCTGGTTTCGGTAAAGATGAATTAGCTTCTCAGTTTGGATTTGAGGATATACTGACCCGGAGCCGTTGAAAATCTTAATTCGGCTCATAGGAACACAATGAGGATAAAGGAAAACAGCTATGAAACAGATGAAATTCGGGGTGTTTGACGTCATTCTCGCGATAGCGGTCGTTGCGGGTATCATACTTAATGTATATGCTTTCAAGCCTCGCGCCGATAATAATGAAGCCCGGAAAAATAACGATTCCGATACTTCCGTATCACAAACGTCCCCGGTCGGGAATTCTGCGACTGATACGCCTGATACCGATACAGAGCAAACGCAGACTCCCAAACAGGAGAATCAAAACGGATTCTATGATTATAGCGGTTATTTGTACGATGAAATGCCGTCGCTTGACGATTTCTTATGGTTTATAGATGAAATAAAAAACTATGGACTTCCCGGAGACAGTGTTGTTATAACAGATTTTTCAGTAATTAAGGGTTACTGGAAAGCATACACGGAAACCGCTCCTATGTTTTTGGATGAACCGGAATATATAGAATGGTTTAACGCCGAAATAAGCGGAGAAGCTTCTGATGCTGTATTTACATTTCATACAGAGGACTTTTTCGGAGCTGAGAAAAACACCGGAGATGTTTATGACTTATCCTTTCGTGAGGGGGAAAACCTTACGGGAGAATTTTCCGGCGGTGTGCTTATTTTAGGTGACATTGATAATTATGGCTGGGAAATTACTATTATGGTTTTTTATTCTCGAAACAACAGTCAATACGCGATTGGGGAAATAGCCTGGATATCAGGTGAAAAGCAAAATATCGCGCTTTACCGCCCTTGAGGAAACGAGGACTGAATACCAAAGTTCATCGCAACACAAAGCAAAGGTTTCAGAGACAAAACGTGTCGGACGGATACTTAGAATTGCTCGAAGACAGGATCATCCTGAGCATACATAAATAGTCGAATAACGGTTTTTTTTTAGCCTCTAAATTAATCATACAGGCAGTGCAGGCGAAATAGTTCTATACACTATTATTTATATAGGAGAATTTATAATATGTACTGTCATAACTGCGGAAATAAATTGGATGATAATGTAAAGTTCTGCGACGCCTGCGGAACACAGACAAGCACGGAGCAAGCGAATATACAGGCGCAGCAGGAGAAAAACAGGCAGGAAAATCCTCCCGCCTATCTCGACCTTAAAGCAGCTATCATAATTACTCTCGGGCTCTTTGTCGTCCTGCCGATTGCCTGCTTATTTGCTGACATTCCTCTGCCCGCGGCTCTCATTATAGGTTTCGTTACGGCGGGAGTTATGGGCGCTGCTTGTATCATCATAGGCGTACGCAATCAATTCTTCAAGAAATAGGAGACACACAAAATATGTTTTGCGGAAAATGCGGGACGGCATTGCGTGAGGGCGCGTTGTTTTGCCCTGAATGCGGATTGTCGACTGAAAACACCCCGCCGCCTATCGAAGAATATATTTATGAGACTGTGACAAATCTTTTCCCGTGGAAGGCGGTCATTCCTATTGTTTTTGCGGTTTGGCTTCCGCTTACGGGAATAGGCTTGATGGTTGCAATGACCGAGGGATTTTGGTTCGTGCCATTTATTATGAGCGGCGTTGTATTGCTTGGCGTTTTCGGTATTGCGTGGGGATATAAAGGCAAACAAAAGAAATGGGGCAAAGACCGTACTCTATGGGTAATCACTCCATATGGTTGGTGCGGCGGTTATCCCCCCGATGTGGCTAAACGCCTTGCGGCTCTCGGCGCGTTTTCGGCCTCGACGACATTCGGCAGAGAGAATTGGGGTGTTACCTCTCAGGGAATAAACATGGCGATGAACATAAAAACAGTTATTCACGGTTTGCCGGTTAATATGTGGATAGATTATATAAAAGCCGAGTACCGCCCAGCAAAGTTAGAAATAGCTCTTTATAAACCGACAGGAATGGCCGGGCTCATTCGTGCCAATCCTGATAACTACACTGCTGTGGAGCAGCTTGTTCGAAGATATATGCGAGGAATATTATGAGCAAAAAAAACATGGATTATATTTGTCCCAAAACAAAGGGAATACTTCCAAAGGCTTCCAAGAGTGCTTCCAGACGGGACAGCAGCCTCTGTCAGCGTTTATCACTCCGAACGCAACATGACACATCTGGATTTTGATGCCAAAACTAGCCAATACAAACTATCTCAAGAGTGGATATGGGGAAATGAATATGAAATAACTAACGACTACAAAATACTTATAGACAATAACGACGGAAAACAGTTAGCATTTGATAATGTGTTTGTGCTTTTCGCGGAGATGCAAATTATACCGAACCAAGACTCTAATACATACTTTTAAGGCAATAGAATGATAGAAGTACTATATTCCTGCGGCGGCATCGGTATATACACGAAAATCAATATTATCAAAAGAATAAGAAAGATAGGGTTCACCTTCTTCAACTCCTGGCAAACCTTTCTGTCCGATAGAAGATTCAAATTCTTCAAAGGACAGAGCAGACAAGGGGTTTAAAACGCTGCAGACAGCAACAACTCTTGAATCAGACTCCCAAAACGAACCCGAAAATAGTAAATACGCGTTATACGGCAAATAGGTTTCATCATAACTAAGAGATTCAGTTCCGTCATTAAAATAATTATAACTGAACTTCGGTACTATTTTATCCTGCCAACTATTCGGATCAAACAGTTCCTCTATGCTTTTTCCAAAAAATGGCTTGTAAACTTCAATCATTTCATTTATAAAATAGTATTCAAATGATGCTTTCATAAAAGAATAGTCGCAGATTATCCATAATTCCTTGCGCTGCCTGAATCGTCGCAATCATCAACATATCATTATCGCATTCAGCGAGATTGATATCGCAACCCGCATTGCGAAAGGGATGGAACTATCCTCCTCAGTTTGTGAAGCCCGTCAGTTGGCATTGAAAAGGCTCATCGAGAGCGATGACGTCTTAAAGAGCTATCATTCTTTTTGCCGGACACACCGTTTACGGTGCAACCTGTCCCTTTCGCGGTCTGCACATATTGAAAAACATTGACATAATGATTTCCTCCCTAATTTTCTAATACTTTTCCATCAGTAGATATGGTCACGACCTGCCACGGTATCATTTTTCCGCAGTTCTGTAGCGCGGTCTTGACGGCGCTCTCAATACCTCCGCAGCAAGGGACTTCCATACGGACAACGGTCACGGATTTAACATTGTTCTGTTGCAAGATAGCGGTTATCTTGCCGGAGTAATCGCCGTCGTCGAGTTTCGGGCAGCCGATGACGGTTATCCTGTTCTTCATGTACTCGCCATGGAAGTTGCCGTAGGCATAGGCGGCGCAGTCGGCCGCGACCAGCAGATTGGTGTCATTGAAATACGGCGCATTGATGGGCACGAGCTTGATTTGCACCGGCCATTGGTTGAGATACGTCTGGACGGATACCGCCTGTGAGCACTCCTGTTCATGGTAGGCGTCTCTTTCGATTGCCTTTGAGTGCGTTCCGGGGCAACCGCAGGCTAATGCTTCGGGTTGTTTGTTTTCCATATTGGTTTTCACAGAGCTTTCATCATACTCTGCGGCTTCCCGCTCCTCAAAGGTAATCGCGCCCGTCGGACAAACCGGCAGACAATTCCCGAGGCCGTCGCAGTAATCGTCGCGCAACAACTTCGCCTTTCCATAAACAAGGTCGATGGCCCCTTCGTGGCAGGCTGAAACACATAACCCGCAACCGTCGCATTTGTCCTCGTCAATCTTGATTATCTTTCTTACCATACTAATTTCACCCTTTCAACTTGATTTATTGACAGCAGTATACTATAATAATTACAACGTGTCTGTTGTATAAACAACGAAAAAGTGAGATTTTGAAAAAGATTTTTGATGCGATAAATAACAACCCCTTGTTTCAAGGAATTGCTTTAAGCGATTTTAAGAGCATGCTGTCCTGCTTGTCAGCAAGAACAGCCGCTTATAAAAAAGGGGATGTGATCCTGCTGTCCGGTGACGCTGTAAACTTCGTCGGATTGATACTATCGGGCGGTGTGAAGATCATTAAAGAGGATATGGACGGTAACATAACCATCTTAACCGAGCTTTCCGTCGCAGATATCTTTGGCGAGGTTTTCGCTTGCGCCGGTATCGACCACAGCCCCGTAACCGTGCAAGCGTCGGAAGGTACTGAGGTACTTTTTATTGACTACAGAATGATTATCACTTCATGCAGCGCCGCCTGTCCTTTTCACACGAAGCTGATCGAAAATATGTTGAAAATGCTTGCTCACAAAAATCTGGCGTTAAATCAAAAGATGGAAATACTGTCCAGACGCACGACCAGGGATAAACTGATGTGTTTCTTTAATTACCAAAGGGGTGCAGCAAAGAAGTTTTCAATTTCATATAACCGAGAGGAACTGGCGCATTATCTTTGCGTTGACCGGAGTGCCATGTCGAACGAGCTTTGCAAAATGCGGGATGAAGGACTGATTCGGTTCAGCAAAAACTCTTTTGAGTATTTACAGTGATATTCATAAAAATAAGCCAAAGCCTAAGTTAAAATCTTTTTAACTTGGGCTTGACATTTTGGTGGTTCGAGTGGTGATATGGGACTTAACCACAAATTGCATGAAATACGGCATTAGAGCGGTCAGTCTCCCACAGTGGTTACAAAAGAAGCTTATGTTAATAATGCTTCCATTGGAGAAAAGCAGTATTCTTATAGAAAACTCTATTATACAATCCGCTAAATCTCCAAGAACAAAATGACGGAATTTTCATATATTCCTTCTCCAGCATAATATAGCTGCAACAACTTCGAAATATCGTTAAAATAGAATGATAAAAAGATCCTTTGCGGCGGGAGGTGGCAGTATGGCAAATATACTTGTGGCGGAAGATGAACAGTCAATAAATGAGTTGATGGTCTGGAATCTACAGTTGGTAGGACATGTAGCGGACGCTTGCTTCGATGGGAAAGCCGCTCTTGAAATGATACGAAAAAAAAAGTATGACATCATACTCCTTGATATTATGTTACCCGAAGAAAACGGATTTTCAGTTAAGAAGCAAATCGGTGGTGACATACCTGTTATTTTTGTCACAGCGAAAGATTCATTAGCGGATCGTTTGAATGGTTTGAAATTAGGTGCGGACGATTATATTATAAAACCTTTTGAAATGCTTGAATTGATAGCCCGCGTGGAGGCTGTTCTTCGCAGGACAAAACGAGGTACTAAATCATTTTCCTTAGATGATATAACGGTAGAAATAGAGAACCGGCGTGTTTGTCGAAATGGAACCGAAATATTTTTGACTCCGCGTGAATTTTCATTGCTTGAAACACTAATAGTGAATCGTAATCTTGCGTTGTCGCGCAGTAAGTTATTGGAACTCGTTTGGGGTTATGATTATGACGGAGAGGAGAGAACGGTCGATGTGCATATTCAGCGTTTACGGAAAAAGCTATGTTGGGACAAGACAATAGAAACAGTATTCAAACACGGATACCGGCTTAAAGATCATTAACAGGAGGGCTGGCGATGAAATGGAGATTCTGGCAAAAAGCATATCTTGCTACGCTGTTGCTCTTTTTGTTCTCTCTTTTTGTGGGTACATTAGGTATTGCGCTTGTCAGTTGGCGTCAAAATCTGTCATCTGAAACTGAAAAAGCTTTGGTATATCAAAAATCGATGAAAACAAGAATTTCTCAAAGCATACAAAATATAGGAGCAGAGAACGAATGGGCATTGTCCGCTTTGCTGGAGGCTTACGGAAAAAATGCTGCCCAAAATGGAGGGGCTATCGAACTCAGGCGCGAAAATGAAGTGCTTTTTTCCAATCTGCCGTACTATGGTGAAGAACGTCCGGAACTGAATCTTGAACACGACAATACGAATTGGCTTTTTCGTGAAATCAACGATAACACTTACATCGTAGTCTCAAGTCGTCTGCATGGAACCGCAATGGTTTTCACATATTCCCATGACAGTACTGCTTTATTTATCAGATGGCGGCAAATGACCCTGGTTTATGTGTTCGGCTGCACAAGCATATCATTGGTTTTTGCTGTTTTGCTCTATATTATCTTGCGGCGCTTGTCTATTCCATTAGAAAAATTAACGCAACACTCCCGCCAAATTGCAGAGGGGGACTATACAGCAAGATTGGAGAGCAGCGGTCAGGATGAAATATCCGAGCTAACGATTAGCTTCAACAATATGGTAGCCACGATTGTACAGAATATCGAACAACTTGAAAACACTGCAAGGCAAAAACAACAGCTATTAGATAATCTGTCTCACGAAATTCGCACACCGCTGACCGCAATACAAGGGTACGCTGAATATGTGGAACAAGCTGAAGTCTCGTATGAGCAAATACATTCAATTATGCAAAAAATCCAAAACGAAACAAATCGCCTTAAACGAATTGCGGAACTGCTATTATCTTTGTCGTCTTTCCAAAATGAAAGTCTTGAAATGAAGCAAGTCTCTTTGAACGCCGTAATAGATGCCGTCAAGGAAACACTTCTTTTCCTTGCCGCAAAAAATGACGTTGACATAGAATGGATTTGTCCTATGGAGGAAATCATTGTAATGGGCGATTTCGCTCTGTTGGAGAGTTTAATTGTTAATCTGACAGAGAACGCCATAAAAGCTTGTAAGACAAGCGGAGCGGTTTCTGTCTTGGTAACTGACGTCGATGATGTAATATCTATCTTGGTTTCCGATAATGGTCATGGTATGGATGAGGAGCAACTGTCTCACTTGGGCGAAGTATTTTTTCGGGCTGACAAATCAAGAGCGCGGCTCGAGGGCGGAGCAGGCCTTGGCGTTGCTCTTTGCTATCAAATCGCAAAAATGCACGACGCAAAACTGATTTATACCTCGGAAATTGACAAAGGAACTACTGTAAGAGTCGATTTTTGATTACTAATATATTCCCTTATTTTTATATTTCTGAAATAACCTGATGCAGATTCTGAAATATTGGTCTTATATTATGTTTTCAAAAACCAAAAGGTAAAAAGGGGGCTGATAAATGCAACTGCTTATTACAGAAACAAATTTCAAACGCTCTGTTAGTACAACCATGCTGTTTTTAACGACAGCTGTATTAATTTTACTTTTTGCCGGCGCTATGCAGATCACATTATCAGCGCAAATTGTTATACCGGCAAAACTCTATACCGTTTCCGACAATACCCTCATTGAAGACGGAGCTATTACTCTATCGAAAGACGGTGAGCAGGAAAGCTCAATGGAAAAATCCGCATCTGTATATGTGCCAAAACCACCACCCGGATATGAATAGTTAGGGAAAGGAACAGAACTATGAAAAAAAAACTGTTCGCGGCAGCTTTGTTCTTAGTAATCCTTTTTTGCAGTTGTATGCCACATGGACTACAGATAATAAGCGAAACATCCGAAGATAGTATTACTGCAATAGATACTCCACAAATAACGAAGAGTGATATTTTTTCAGGAACTACACTGACCGGGCTTAGAAATGACAACGACGGTTCATGTAACTCACATATTGCTGCCGTTGTCGTAGATAATTTGCTTATCTCATGGCATAACCCGCAGAGCGGGCTTAGTGAAGCATCAATTCTATATGAAATATTGATGACAGACGGTGACGTTACACGATTTTTAGCTTTTTATGAGGATTATAACACGATGCCTGTCGTAGGACCCGTCCGTGATCCTTATGACCAGATGATTCAACTCGTTTTGCCGTTAAAAGCGTTTTTAGTGACGGATTGGTTGAACCAAAATACGGCAGATTTTATCAAAAAATACGATTTTGAAACAAAGGTTATGACGGCGCAATATGGACGCGATACGCTTTGGGTAAATGGAAAGCGGGTGGAACATATGGCTAGAGAATTTACCCGTTATACAGATGGCGGAAATCTTTCAGCCGCAGTGCAGTACTATGAAGTAGAAGACGAGTGTTCCTATTCAGATAAGTTGTTCGACTTTATATCGCCGGATGATGTTCCAAGAGTGCTTCCTGATGGAGCAGCAACCTCTGTTAGCGTTTATCACTCCGAACGCAATATGACACATCTGGATTTTGATGCCAAAACTAGCCAATACAAACTATCTCAAGAGTGGATATGGGGAAATGATTATGAAATAGCTAACGACTACAAAATACTCATAGACAATAACGACGGAAAACAGTTAGCATTTGATAATGTGTTTGTGCTTTTCGCGGAGATGCAAACTATCCCGAACCAAGACTCTAATACATACTTTGAAGGCAATAGAATGATGGAAGTCCTATATTCCTGCGGCGGCATCGGATATTATTTTAACGGTGGCTATTACGAGAAAATTCGTTGGATAAAGGAAACCCCTACGGATATGCTTAAAATCGTCAGCATACAGGATGGATTTGAGGCAGTGAAAATCAATCCGGGAACCAGTTATGTTGCCATTGTAGACAACAAGATGGAATCCGGATTTTCTTTCAAATAACATCTTCTGCTTCTTTTAGTCTTTCACACTGCATTCGGTAGCGAAAACAGACTTCGAGCTTACTTAATACTGAAATGAACGGTATATAATCCGTCTGTGTCAAACCTGAAAGGGTCCG
>Ga0082212_10011633_pt1 | contig 11147 bp, 8 predicted proteins | sample TergutNt197P3_FD_71548 | JGI IMG/M metagenome (GOLD analysis project Ga0082212, IMG submission 71548) | Neocapritermes taracua P3 segment gut microbial communities from Petit-Saut dam, French Guiana - Nt197 P3 | ecosystem: Host-associated > Arthropoda: Insects > Digestive system > Gut ... | reverse complement strand
TTATTTCCATTTTTGAAAATGCAAACAATTTATTTCCCAAATCTTTAAGAGAAGCGCCGATGTGATAAACGGTATCATCAATACTTAAAAAACGATCGTGAACACTGGTTGTTTCGTATATATTAACAGGTTCATATTGTGCATTATGTTTGGTTAAATCCAATTGTAATTGTGCAGAAATATGTTTTGTAAAAATAATTGCATTGACTTTTGATAGTCTTTTCGATAACAACAACAAAACAGTTTCATCAATATAATTATCAATGAGAACGATGGCTTTTTTTGCTGATTTTATGAGATTGGATACAAAAACGTAGGCGTCAAAAATTTGTCCGTCAAAAAATATGCCTTCTTTTGGAGGGAGAGCAGCGTTAATAAAAAAAGATATCTGCTTGTCATGAGTGGCAAGCCGTTCTTCAATACATTCAAAGCGTTGATTAATAGCATATCCCTTAATGAAATAATCTTTTAATATTTTGTTTGCCCAAATGCGAAATTGCGTGCCGCGCCAAGATTTTACGCGATAACCTACAGAAATAATGACATCTAAACTGAAATATTTAACCGGTTTATCAGAATTTGCAATATGCAAAAAATGCATATTGCTTTTTTCGTCTAATTCACTTTCTGAAAAAATATTATTAATGTGTCTTGAAAGAACAGATTGATTTCGCTCAAAAAGAACGACCATTTGCGCTTGTGTGAGCCAAACGGTATCATTGTCAATTATTACATCTATGTGAATATTGTTATCTGGCTGATAAAGAATAATTTTATTTTGATTAGCATTCATTGAGTTTATATTTTATAGTCGCGCAAATATACATTCTGAAAAAGCGTTTGTCAAGGGGAAACGTGATTTTTTTTTGGCAGCCGCAGGTACACAAACTTAAATTTGGGTGCATCCCTACGATATGATTATAAATTATATTATTTTCGCGCTCAAATTTATTACCAAAATAATACTTTATTAACATTAACTTTGTAATTTATGACATAAAAAAACGCTGTGTTAAAAAAACACAATTAAAAAATATTTGAAAAAGCGTTAGCTTTTATTCTTATCTTTGAAACTCGCAATTTTTAAAGTACCAAAGAACTAAGCAGACGCTCACGTCGTTTCCGGCGTGGGCTTACTTGTTTTGGTACAAGGTTTTGCGAGACCTCAAAGAAGAATAAGTGTTACAGTCCCACGCTTTTTTGGTTATAAAAATTATTAATCGCTTGCAGGGACAGGCAGGCAAACAAAAAACAAGTTTTATGAAAAAAGTAATTTTAATTTTTGCTACTTTTAGCATAGTAATTATAAACAACGTTTTCGCACAAACCATCCGTTACGTAACCCCCACCGGCACCGGCAACGGCACTTCGTGGGCAAATGCTTCGGGCAGCATACAAAATATGATAGACTATTCTAATGCCGGCAACCAAGTTTGGGTTGCCGGCGGAACCTACCTGCTTGCTGCGACAATAGACATGAAAGACGGCGTAGATGTTTACGGCGGTTTCTTTGGCGATGAAACCAACATAAACCAACGCCTCAAAAGCGACTTGGACGGCAACGGAACCATAGAGCCTTGGGAATTTACACACGCCACCGTTTTGAATGGGCAAAATGCAAGACGGGTACTTAACCAAGCCAATAATTTTATAACAGAAACGGTATGGGATGGGGTTACGATTACAAGTGGAAGAGCTATTGAGGGCGCAGGTGCATCTATTAGATCAAATACTACATTGGTTAATTCAATCATTTACAATAATGTTGCATCAACTACTAATTATGGTACAACACAAGGAGGAGGTATTTATAATAGAGGAACAATACGCCATTGTTTAATTAGCGGAAATAAAGTCTCTACGAATGGTTCAAATACTTATGGAGGAGGTGTTTATAATTATTTGGGAACTATTGACTTTTGTGTGATTTTAGAAAATACAGCTTCTTCTTCTTCTTCTTCTAATGCGACATCTGCTTATGGTGGTGGTATTTATACTGATAGAGGTACAATAACTAATTGTACGATTAATGGAAATATGGTTTCTGTTTCTCTTTCTGCAGCATCTTCTGGGTTTTATTCAAATTCCTATGGTGGTGGAATTTACAGTGATGGTGGCACCACAACAAATTGCACGATTACAGAAAACAAAACGGTAGTATCAGGCAATGGTTCTTCTCTATCATCTGGAGGAGGGATATATGGTGGAGGTATAATAAATTGTGTGGTCACTAATAACACCGCTTCGGCAGGATCGGGAACTTCTACCAGTTGCCAAGGTGGAGGAATTTATGGCGGAAGCGTAAGTAATTGTATTGTGAAAAATAATAAAACAACAAAAAACAATCTGGTAAGTGGCGATGGTGGAGGTATTTATGCTCAAACTTCTTCCGCAGTCAGTCTCTGTATCATTGAAGGAAATAGTGCAAGTAATGGAGGTGGTATATATGGCGCATACGCGTATAATGGTATAGCTGTTATTAAAAATTGTTTATTGTTAAATAATAATGCTGTTGCTTATGGTGGTGGGGGCTATGATGGTGCATATACTAATTGTACTTTTATAGGAAATACTGCGGAAAGCAGAGGAGGCGGAATATACTACAACGCGATTTCTAATAATAGGCAAGTTACTAATTCTATTTTTTGGAACAACTATGCGCCAATGTGGGAACAAATTGGTACACCGGTAGGAAGTAATCCCGCAAACATATCCTATTCTGCCGTGCAAGACGGATATGCCGGAACGGGCAATATTACTCTGGCAGAAGACAATGAAACCGGAGGTCCACTGTTTGTCAATCCGCAAGAAGATATTTTTCTCTTGCAAGCAAATTCCCCATGTGTTAATGCAGGAAACAATGCCGCGCTCACAGCAGCAGATACTACAGATTTATCAGGGTTGCCAAGAATTTACGATGGCATTGTGGATATGGGCGCGTATGAAAGACAGCCCATGCCTACTTTCAGTATAGCCGGTAAAATTACATCTAATGATAGTCCTCTTGAAGGTGTAACAATTAACTATACCGGTGGTTTTTCTATGCTTACTAATACACAGGGAGCATATTCAATTACCGTAGAAATGTACACTTCTGTAACATTAACCCCCACTTCATCAAACTATATTTTTGTTCCAACATCTATTACTTGTGCCAATGTTACCACCAATATTGTAGATCAAGATTTTGTTGCCCATATTATTATTCCGGTAACAGATATTACAGATGTGCCTAACACGGCTACAGCAAGCATTCCGCTTACGCTTTCGGGTACGGTAGTACCGGAAAATGCCACATTTCAAACTATTGTATGGAGCGTAGTTAATGCAGGAACCACGGGAGCAAGCATAACAGACAATCTGCTCAATACTGATGCCGACGGAACAGTAACCATTAGAGCAACCATTGTAAACGGAACAGCAATAGGAGCAGATTATACAAAAGACTTTACCATTACGGTTATCCCATGTACTTACACGGTAACGGCTACGGCAGGCACCGGCGGCACGATTTTGCCAAGCGGCGCAGTTAGTGTGGGTTGCGGAAATAACCAAATCTTTACGGCAACGCCAAATACCTGCCAAGAAGTTTACCAATGGACAGTAAACGGAACAGTTGCGCAAACCGGTGGAAATACTTTTACCCTTACCAATGTTCAGGCAAATGCCACGGTAAACGTTACCTTTCAGGCAATAACATACACGGTTACCGCTACGGCAGGCACCGGCGGAACTATTTCGCCAAGCGGCGCAGTTAGTGTGGCTTGTGGCAATAACCAACTTTTCACGGCAACCCCCAACAGTTGCCAAGAAGTTCATCAATGGAGTGTGAACGGAACCGTAATGCAAACCGGCGGCAATACTTACACGCTTACCAATGTTCAGGCAAATGCCACGGTAAACGTTACCTTTCAGGCAATAACATACACGGTTACCGCTACGGCAGGCAGCGACGGCACGATTTCGCCAAGCGGTGCGGTAAGTGTTAATTGCGGAGAAGGTATAACCTTTTCGGCAACACCGAACAACTGCCAACAAGTTCACCAATGGTTTCTTGACGGAGTGGTTGCGCAAACCGGCGGTACTACTTTTTCCCTCGCCCTTGTTGACCACAATCTAACCGTAAACGTTTCATTTACACCCATAACCTACACCGTTACGGCTACGGCAGGCAGCGGCGGCACTATTTCGCCAAGCGACGCAGTTAGTGTTAATTGCGGAGAGAATCAACCGTTTACCATAACACCCGATGAGGGCTACCTCGTTGCCCAAGTGCTGGTTGACGAAAATCCTGTTTCAATACCGGAAGAAGGAGGTGTTTATTCTTTTACCGATGTAACAGACAATCATACCATTAATGTTACTTTTAAAGAAGATGTAGGAATTCAGGAAAACGCTGTCCAAACAATTACCGTCTTCCCTAACCCCACCACCGGCGAATTATATATTACTTCCCATTCATTGCACATTACTCATATTGAAATTTTTGATATCAGCGGCAAAAACCTATTATCGCACACCGCAAACCTTGCGCCGCAAATCAAAATTGATATTTCGCACTTGGCAAAAGGAGTTTATATATTAAAGATTTACACGGGTAATGACACTATTATTCAAAGGATTGTGAAAGAATAGCCGTAAATCTGCGGACTGTTTATTCCACAATCGTCATCTCATCCAATAGATATCCTGCGCCGCCCACTTTGTCTATCACAAACATCACATAGCGGATATCCACACAAATACAACGTTGCAAATCAGGATTGTAGATGATGTTGCTGCTTAATGCTTCCCAGTTTCCGTCGAAGGCGCAGCCAATCAGTTCGCCGTTGGCGTTGATAACGGGGCTGCCGGAGTTGCCGCCGGTAATGTCATTATTCGTTAAGAAACAAACGTTTAAAACGCCGTCTTTGCCGTATCTGCCGTAATCTTTCGCCACAATGAGTTCTTTCAATTTTGCAGGAACGTCGAACTCAGGATCATTCGGAATCTCTTTGGGCAAAATGCCGTCGGTGGTGGTGAACCAATTGTAATACACCGCTTCTTGTGGGTAATAATCAAGCACTTGCCCGTAGGTTACCCGCATCGTAGAGTTGGCATCCGGATAGAGCGCTTTTTCGGTTTCCATCTCTTTTATAGCAGCCAAATAATTATGCCGCGCAGCAGAAAGTTTGTTGTTATAACCCAAATAACCACTTTGGTTGGCTACTACAACAGCAAAAATAGATTGATAATATTTTATCAACGGGTCGTTATCAAAAACTTTTGCGGAAGGTTTTTTAAGATATTTGTTAAAATTATCTTCCGAGCTGAAAATGGAATTTTCGGCAATGGCTTTCACAAATAAGCTCAAATCTCCATTATAATTTTTGTTAATATATTCAAAAATAGTGGGTTGATTTTCAACAGGCAATGTTTTCCATAATTTAAGCGTGGCTAAAATAATTTGCATTTCTGTTTCGAAATCCGTATCGGTAATGAGTTCGTTATATCTTGCTTTAAATTTCTCAATTTTTTCTTGCGAAAACTTCTTTTCGTCTTTTTTGGGATTCTTTTCATCTTTGCCGAGTTTCACATTGGTTCGGAAAGAAAAGAGTAATGTTTTTGAAGTAATCAGCGAGATGTTGGCATACATAAAACACTTCAAAGTCATAGGGTTAAGGTTGTTGCAAACTTCTTCAATTTCAGCTAATGTGCCTTCGTATTTTTCCATTCTTGCAGAATCTTGGGCAATCCAATTTTGCAACACCTGTTCTTGCGCCGTTTTTTTATCCACCACATTCAGTCTTTTCAAACTCAGGGTTTCTCCTTTTTTCATTTTCCACATATTCGACAAACCGGCGAAATCATCAGCATAAAGCAGTCTTATTCTGTCGCTTGCATTAATGGCGTCTTTCATCACGGGCAAAATCATATCGCAGGCAAACGTTAACGGCGGATTGATGATATTCATCGTATTCAGCACTTCAAACGAGGTCATAAAGCGCTCGGTAGTGCCCGGATATCCCCAAATCATTGCATAATCTCCTTTATCAATTCCTTGAATGTTCACAGGCAGAAAATGTTTGGGTTGCAGCGGAATGTTTTCTTCCGAGTAGGTTGCGGGGGAACCATCGGGCGCCGTGTAAACTCTAAAGAGCGAGAAGTCGCCGGTATGCCGGGGCCACATCCAGTTGTCGGTATCGCCGCCAAACTTACCGATGCCGCTGGGAGGCGCACCCACCAAACGAACATCTTTATAAGTGAGATACACAAACATATAGTACTCATTTCCTTCAAAAAACGGCTTCACCTCAACGGTATATTTGCCACTTTCCGAATTATCTTTTTTCAATTTTGTAATCGCTTTTTCGATTGCTTTTTTTCTTGTAGCATCCGAAACACCCTCTTTTAAACTGTCTAAAACAACGGCGGTAACATCTTCCATACGAATAAGGAAATTCACCGAAAAGCCCTCGTTGGGCAGTTCCTCCTCTTTCGACATAGCCCAAAAGCCCTCTTTCAGGTAGTCGTGTTCTTCGGTAGAGTGGTTAAAAATAAACTGATAGCCGCAATGGTGGTTGGTGAGCATTAAGCCGTCTTTCGATATCATTTCGCCGGTACAGAAGCCGCCGCCCAATTGCACAATCGCATCTTTCAGCGAAGAGTTGTTGATGTCGTAAAGTTGTTCGGGTGTAAGATTCAGCCCCAACTTTTGCATTTGTTCATAATTATAATCTTTAATAAACATCGGCAGCCACATCCCCTCATCGGGCGGGGTGGTTGCATAGATGGAAGACAATAAAAATACGGAAACAAGGATAAATGTTAATTTTTTCATAATGATAAGGTTGGTTGAAAAATTTGTGGCGCGAAGATAGGGAATTTTGTGTTATAGGATACAAAAAAATCATTACCTCTCCAATGCCCTCCTGTAACTCTCTTTCACCTCTTCCGCAAACCATTCCGGTTCCAAAACCTTCACACTTTCGCTCATAGATAAAATTTCCATTTTGAAATCTTGCGTCAAAAAAATGTTCAAACTAATGCGCAGTTCTTTGTTGTTGTCAATCAATATTTTTTGCGTGTCATGCAACGGCAGCGACTGGATATATTTTCCCTGCAGCGGCGTGAACGACAATACCACTTTTTCCGGTGTTTCGCTATTCGGCATCACAATGCCAAAACTGTGTTTCATTATTTTGCCCAAATTAAAATCGGCATCTTTTTGAAAATTTATTTTAGAAATTTCCAACGCTGAAATACGATCTAAAGCATACACTTTCACGCGATTATCATATACATCTTTGGCAAAAAGATACCAGCGGTTTTTATACTCTTTTAATGCTAAAGGATGCACGGTGCGCTGTTCCGGATAATCGGTGTAATATTTTTGATAGGTGAAGGCGATTTGCAACCGGTTTTTTATGGCGTGCAACAACCCGTACAGATGTTCGGTGCCTTTGGTTTGCCGTTTTTCCAAATAGATATGCTTTTTGTTTTGCTCGTTCACTTTCAGCGCATTATATACATCAAACGCTTCAAAAAAGCGGTCGCCGATTTCCGTTTCAAATTCTTCTTCAATAAAATAAAACTTTCCGGAAAAATCGTATTTGATGTAAACGCCATAGATAGAGCCAATTTCATCAAGGTCGCGCTGAAAAGTACGCTTGGAGATGTTGAAATCGTAATCGTGAAATACAGATTCGCGCTCTAAATAGTCGGCAATTTCGGCAAAAGTGGCACGTTTCGCCGTGCGCATCTTCTTAATAATGAGAAAGTGGCGGAGGGTGGTGATTTTTTGACTCATATTTATAAGTGGTTAGTGGTTAGTGGTTAATGGTTAAAGTTCAAAGTTTAAAATCTAATATCTAAAATCTTCTACCCTTTTATCACCGCCAGCGGGCTCAGTTCCACCAGTATTTTCACCAGATCGCTTTGATATGCCATTACTTGCGAAATATCTTTGTAGGCAGAGGAGGCTTCTTCCAAATCATCTTTGTGGCGAATGGAGTGGATGATGCCGAGTTCGTCCAATTTGCGCTGTTCTTCTTCGAGGTTGAGGTTGCGGATGGCAGCCTTCCGGCTCATCACACGACCGGCGCCGTGCGAGCAGCTGGTAAAACTTTCGGGGTTGCCAAGCCCTTCCACGATGTACGATTTTGTGCCCTGCGAACCCGGGATAATTCCTATTTCGCCCAACTTCGCCGACGTAGCGCCTTTGCGGTGCACAATCACCTTCGTGTCGAAATGCGTTTCCCACGCCGCGTAGTTGTGGGCAATGTTAATCATCGGTTCGTAAATCACCTTTTTGAGCGTTGCGGAAACCACCTGCTGAATGCGCTCCATCATCAGTTTGCGGTTTGCCAGCGCAAACTCGGTGCAGTACTTCATTTCCTGATAGTAGAGATGCGCCTCGTCGGTTTCAAAAGGCAAAAACGCCAAATCTGCTTTGCTATCAATAGATGAATAGTACATTTCGTTCAGTTTCTTTGCTTTTTTATTGTAATATTCAGCCACTTGCAGTCCAAAATTGCGACTGCCGGAATGTACCATAATCCACATAAAGCCATCGTTAGCGCGTTGCAGTTCAATAAAATGGTTGCCGCCGCCGAGCGTGCCGAGTTGCCTCAAGGCAGCCAAATATTGACGTTTCACAATTACAAGCGCATCAAGGTTGTAGTTTTGGGGCATCAGCGCTTCATCCTGACGTTCTTTGTGGTGGTCGAACCCCAGCGGAATAAGTTCACGAATTCCTGCCATTATTTTTGTTAACTGCTTGCGTTCCAATTCATCTGCTACTATGTTGGTTTTCACGGCGCACATCCCGCAGCCAATATCCACGCCCACGGCGTTGGGCACAATCACATTATCTGTTGCCAGCACGCCACCAATGGGCATACCGTAGCCCTCGTGCGTATCGGGCATCAAACAGATATGCTGAAAAGCAAAAGGCAGGTTGGCAAGATTGAGCGCCTGCTTCATAGCGCCGGCTTCCGGCTCATCGAGCCACATTTTAATTGGGAGTTTTTCGGTAGAGATGACTTGTTGCATTTTGAAAATTTTTGGCAAAAATAGGGAAAAAGGGCGACAAAGGGTGTCGGGGTTAAGAAAAATAAATCAAAAAAATTATACTTTTATTTTTATCACTGTTTTCCCCATCTTTGTTGCTTTTCTAATGGTATCAAGAGTACCTGTGCTTTGAGAATCGGGCATTGCAATGATAATATCTGAGGTTATAGCAATTTTTGTATTTCTTTTCAATGGTGATTTTTTGCCGGATGAAAATTCAATCATTTTAAGATTCTTTTCGTTTGCTAAACGCCGGGCGAGTGTATCAATCCCTTTGGCGCCACCCGAAACGATGGTATCATATTCAATATTTTCAAGAACAGGTAAAATAAGTTCTTTAAATCGCTTATAATCACTAAACCTGCGCGTGCCTACAATACCTACTTTCTTGGGTATTTCAATGGTTGCTTCTGTAATACTGTTATTTTGTTGCTTAAAATCTCTTTCACTCGAGGGTGTTGTTGTGCTTTGCTGTTTCATATACATTGTTTTGCAGGTGTCATAGTTTTTTGTTTTTTCTATCAAAATCTTTCCTGTTTAGTCCTGCCATTCTCAAACCCTCATCGGTGAACAAGCCAAAATTATATATCTCTTCTTTTGCCGTATCTTCTGCTTTTAAATAATTATAGGCGTTTAAAAATAACATAAGGTCAATTTCATTGGTTATTAAACTGCTAATGGCTTTTAAAATTCGATCAAATCCTTTTAATTCTTCGGTATAATACTCAAATCCATCATAACCGGACATAGCATCTAAATATATCTCCTTGTTATCCAAGTTATAGTAATCTATATCAATTTCCCTTTTTATCAAATCTATAGCATTTGTATCAGTATCAAAATGAATGTAATTGATAATCTCCTTATTTGGGTACAGTGTTGGATTATTGATAATTTCGGTGTAATATTCTATTTTTTTATCTATAGAAATAGTTTTGCATCTATGAATTAATATACTTGTTTCTAATGTATTAAATTGATGCTTCTTTTTTCGGCAATAGTTCCCGATTGTTTTTGAGTTAATTAAATTATAAGTGTCTATCATTTTTACGAATTTTTTATTTTTTATTTTTTTCTTTTTTCATATACTATTTTTGTTAATCAATTTGCGGCAAAAGTAAGGGGCATCTCTGCCAAGCGATGTCGGAGGTTAATTTTTTTTGGAAAAAAGAGTTCCGAAACAGTTCAATTTCTTTCGCAAATGTCTCAACATCTATCCGATGCCCTATATTATTATACCATTTTAGTACAAAATTAGGATTGGCGTTTAACCTTATCCAAGCAAAATTTCTGGCGGCAGGAACAATGACGTCTCTTCCACCAATCACAAAAACAATGGGATTGTTGCCTGAATATATCCGGCGTATTTCTGTAATCGAGTTGCGGAGCAATAACTGAGAAATGACGTTCCAACACATCGCGTTTCTCTTGCGACAATGAGCCATCTAAGCCGTGAAGGTAGAGGAGTTTAGGTAAGGAAATATTATTCGAAACATTTTTTACCACATAACTTTTGGCTTTTTTTTCTTTTTTCATCTGAATATATTTTATAAGTTATTGAATTTTAAATATTTTGTCGTCCACCCCCTTTATCCCCCGCCAGCGGGGGAGATTGTGCTTACCCGTTCCCCGTCAGCGGAACCACCCGCTTTTCTTTTAAAAGGGTTAGTGCGTAGGGTATCCCCCGCTGGCGGGGGACAAAGGGGGTGGAATATATTCATTGCGGTTGGTGTGTTTATTTTTAAACTCATAAAAATTTCATATACTCTTTTTTTTGTTATTAAATTTGCGGCAAAAGTAAGGGGCAGTTCTGCCAAGTGATGTCGGAGGTTAATTTTTTTTTGAAAAAAATATTGAAATTAGTTCTGTTGCGTAAATTTTCGGCAAATCGCCGGAAGGCGATTAATGAGTGATAACCCCGTACGTAGTGCGGGGTTATAGGACGCAACCGACAATAAAGCGCTCCGTAGGAGCGCAACTATGCTAAACGCTTGATGTTCAACCACTACGGGGTTGCGGTAGTTGTGTGTGCTTTTTCTTCCCCGAGTAAGCGAAGCGTAACTCGGGGTTATCACTAATTAATCGCCTTCCGGCGA